>Ga0256834_1001047_pt1 | contig 19262 bp, 21 predicted proteins | sample 4281140metaG_FD_190536 | JGI IMG/M metagenome (GOLD analysis project Ga0256834, IMG submission 190536) | Hydrothermal vent microbial communities from East Pacific Rise, Pacific Ocean - 4281-140 | ecosystem: Environmental > Aquatic > Marine > Hydrothermal vents | place: Pacific Ocean: East...
TGATCTTCATCCGTTGAGGTAGTGGTGTTGTTCTCTGTATTGCTACTCGCCATCGTTCGGCGTAATCCTTCTAAGTGGGTTGGATGCAGTATATCAGTATTCGCGGTTGATGATGTACTCGGCTAATTGGTGCAGGCGTTCTGCCTTGTCACCAAAGGGGGTGAGGCTATCGAGTGCCTCCTGGTGCAGATCCATCATCATCCGCTTGGCATCATCCATACCGACAATGGCGGGGTAGGTGGGTTTGTTGGCATCCATATCGGAACCTTGCGGCTTGCCCAGCGTCTCGGTGTCGGCTTCGATATCCAGAATGTCATCTTTGATCTGAAAGTTGAGGCCGATACATTTTGCGTAGTGGTCGAGCTTTTCAATTAGCCCGTTATCAAGGTCGGGTTTGCTGTAGGCGGCCAGCATCACACTGGTGCGGATCAACGCCCCGGTTTTATGGATATGCATATCCTGTAATTCAGCCAGGCTCAGTGACTTTCCAACCGCAGCCAGGTCGATCGCCTGACCGCCCACCATGCCTCGGGAGCCACTGGATTGTGCCAGCAGCGCACACATGCGCAGGCGGGCATTGGTATCGTCGACCATGTTGTTGTCGTGGGCCAGAATATAGAAGGCGAGCGCCTGTAGACCATCACCCACCAGAATTGCGGTCGCTTCGTCATAGACTTTGTGGCAGGTGGGTTTGCCGCGTCGCAGGTCATCATCATCCATGGCTGGCAGGTCATCATGCACCAGCGAGTAGCTGTGGATGAGCTCAATCGCACAGGCGGGGCCATCCAGCTGTTCTGGGGAGATATTCAGTGCTTCACCGGTCAGGTAGGTGAGCAGCGGACGAACACGTTTGCCACCATTAAAGGTGGCGTAGCGCATCGCTTCGTGCAGGTGGGTCGGGTGGATGTCATCACCGGGAAGCCAGTGATCCAGGGCACCATCAACACGTGTTCGATATTGGGTGAAGCAGCTTTTTAAGTTCACGGTCATCTACTCGCTGGATGATTATTCAGACGTACTCTCACTATCGAACGGTACGTGCTGTTGTTGACCGTTTTTTTGCATTAATATTTCCACCTTCTGCTCGGCGGACGAGAGTATCTGTTGACAGCTCCGGGTTAACTCAATGCCACGTTCAAAGTATTTGAGGGACTCTTCCAGGGTGATCTCACCACTCTCCATCTGCTCTACAATTTTTTCCAGCTCTTCAATCGAACTTTCAAAGTTGATTTTTGTGGATTTTCTAGGCACCTGAACCCCCTGTTGACAAGAATCGGCTACCCTAACCCAGATGGGTTAACTGGTCAATATGGCCGGGCAGGGCGATTGGCTTGTGGTAGGATGTTAATTTGGTCGGGAGGAGTAGAGGGCAGTATGAGTAATTACGATGCAGCTTCCATTGAGGTCTTAAGTGGCCTTGAACCGGTGCGTAAACGTCCCGGTATGTATACCCAGACCGAACGGCCCAACCATTTGGCCCAGGAGGTGATCGATAATAGTGTTGATGAGGCGATGGCGGGCCATGCCAAGCTGATCGAGGTGACACTCTACAAAGATCAATCGATTGAGGTGCGTGATAATGGCCGTGGCATGCCGGTGGATATTCACCCTGATGAGGGGATTCCCGGGGTGGAGGTTATCCTGACCAAGCTGCACGCGGGCGGCAAGTTCTCCAACAGCAATTATCAATTTTCTGGCGGTCTGCATGGTGTCGGGGTTTCGGTGGTGAACGCCCTGAGCAAACGACTTGATGTCTGGGTGCGCCGTGATGGCAAAGAGCAGCATATCGCCTTTGAAAATGGCAACAAGGCTGAAGATTTGAAGGTGGTGGGTGATGTTGGCAAGCGCAATGTAGGCACCACCATCCGCTTCTGGCCTGATCCGCAGTTTTTCGATAGTGCTAAATTTTCTGTGGTTCGCCTTAAACATATGTTGCGTGCCAAGGCGGTACTCTGCCCCGGTTTGAAGGTACGCTTTAAAGAAGAAGGGGGTGAATCCCACGAGTGGCATTATGAAGATGGCCTGCAAGATTATCTACTGGATGAGTTGAAAGGGTGTGAACAGTTGCCCGCACCACCTTTTATGGGCTCTTTTTCGGGTAACCTGGAGGCGGTGGATTGGGCGGTCACCTGGTTACCTGAAGGGGGCGATGCAGTCACCGAGGGGTATGTGAATCTGGTGCCGACCATTCAGGGTGGAACCCATATCAATGGTCTGCGTAGTGGATTAACCGATGCGGTGCGCGAGTTCTGTGAGTTTCGGAATTTACTGCCAAGGGGGGTTAAGCTGACACCCGATGATGTGTGGGAACGAGTCTCCTATATTTTATCGGTGAAGATGGCTGATCCGCAATTTTCGGGACAGACAAAAGAGCGGCTCTCCTCCCGTGAATGTGCCGCTTTTGTCTCCGGTGTGGTGAAAGATGCCTTTAGCCTCTACCTGAATCAACACCCCGATATTGGCGAAAGCCTAGCCGATATGGCGATCAATAACGCCCAAAAACGCCTGCGTGCCAGTAAAAAAGTGATACGTAAAAAAGTGACCCAAGGACCGGCACTGCCGGGTAAGCTGGCTGATTGCAGCTCACAGGATAGCGCCCGAACCGAGCTGTTTCTGGTGGAGGGTGACTCGGCCGGTGGTTCGGCAAAGCAGGCGCGGGATAAAAACTTCCAGGCAATCATGCCGCTGCGCGGTAAAATTTTGAATACTTGGGAAGTTGAATCAAGTCAGGTGCTGGCCTCGCAGGAGGTGCACGATATTTCGGTGGCGATTGGGGTCGACCCAGGTTCTGATGATTTTGCGAGTCTACGTTATGGAAAAATCTGTGTACTGGCAGATGCCGATTCCGATGGTGCCCATATCGCGACACTGCTCTGTGCACTCTTTCTGCGCCATTTTCGTCCGTTGGTGGTGGCGGGCCACGTCTATATCGCGATGCCGCCACTGTTTCGAATTGATGTTGCCAAAGAGACCTATTATGCACTGGATGAAGCGGAGAAAAATGGCGTTCTTGACCGTATTGCTGCCGAGAAAAAGCGCGGTAAGGTGAATGTTATGCGCTTTAAAGGGTTGGGCGAGATGAACCCACTTCAGCTAAGAGAGACCACTCTCTCCCCAGATACTCGCCGCCTAGTTCAGTTGACGATTGAGCCGGGGGATGAAACTCACCAGTTGATGGATATGTTGCTGGCGAAAAAACGCTCACCGGATCGAAAAGCGTGGTTGGAGAGTCGAGGTGATTTGGCTGAGTTGGGTTGATAAAACAACTAGCTGGGTAGCGCCCTTTTTTAAACCACAGATGGGTACGGATGAGCAGTGATCAAGTCAAAGAAAAAATCGGTGTATACCTGTGTTCATCTGTGGTTCTCTACCTACGGCATTTCATGCCACGCAATGCGTTAGCAATAGCACTTAGGGTTTATCCACTGGCCCCATATCAATACCCAAACGGCTGGCTACATCCAGATATGCTTCGACAACACCACCTAAGCCTTGGCGAAAGCGGTCTTTGTCGAGTTTTTCCCGGCTCTCTTTATCCCATAAGCGGCAGCCATCTGGGGAGAATTCATCCCCCAGGGTGATCTCGCCCTTAAACAGACCAAACTCCAGTTTGTAATCTACCAGCAGCATCCCAGCATCATCAAACAGCTGGCGCAGTACATCGTTTACCTGGAAGGTAAGCTGTTTCATTTTCACCAGCTGCTCTTCGGTTGCCCAACCGAAAGTGACTGCCAGGGATTCATTCAGCATCGGGTCGTGCAGTGCATCATCTTTTAGGAATAGTTCAAAGGTGGGTGGTGTTAGCTCCAACCCCTCTTCTACACCAAGACGACGACAGAGGCTACCTGCAGAGATATTACGCACTACACACTCCACCGGAATCATCTCCAGGCGTTTTACTACCGATTCGGTATCGGAGAACAGTGACTCCAGCTGTGTTGGAATACCGGCATCCTCCAGCTTCTGCATAATGAAGTGGTTAAATTTGTTGTTAACCTCTCCTTTGCGTTCAAGCTGTTCAATTTTTTCACCATCAAAGGCGGAGGTGTCATTGCGGAATGACAAAATCAGGTAGTCGGGATGGTCGGTGTTGTAGACCGATTTGGCTTTACCGGCGTAGAGTTCAGTGGTTTTTTGCATGCTGTTCCTCAATCAAACACATATCTTAAATGGAAGTCAGGCAACATCGCGCCAGGCCAATCCTTGTTGCTGCTCCGCCACAGAGACCCACTCTGGTTGGCAGTTTAAAACAGCACTCAAGGCCTCGCGGGCCAATTGTGGTCTGTTGTGTTTCTCACTCAGGTGGGCGGCAACAATATGTTGGAGTCGTGAATTATCCAGTTTTTCCAGCAGGTTTGCAGCCTGTTTATTGCTTAGGTGTCCGTGATCACCACTGACCCGCTGCTTTAAATTGTGCGGATAGCTGCCATTCATCAACAGATTCAGGTCATGGTTGCACTCTAAAATCAAGGCGTGACAGCCACTCAACTGCTCGATAAGATGCGGCGTTTCACAACCAAAGTCGGTGGCCAGGCCCAGTTTTTCCGAGCCGTTGGAGAAGGTGAATTGACATGGCTCATGGGCGTCGTGGGGAACTGGAAAAGGATTTATCTCCAGATCACCAATGGAGAACGGCTGGTGGGTGCTCATCAGACAGAATGTGGGCAACTCACCGGTACGTGCAGCGCGATGGGTACCGGCACTTAACCAGACGTGCAGGTTGTGCTTGCGCGCCAGGCGACCCACACCATTGATATGGTCACCGTGCTCATGGGTCACCAGAATGCCATCCAATTGATCTGGGGTTTTCCCCAAAACAGCCAGCCGCCGCTCACACTCTTTTGCCGAGAAGCCGCAATCAATCAGCAGGCAGGTGTTCCCCTGTTCCACCAAAAAGCCGTTGCCGCCACTGCCGCTGCCTAAATATGCAAATCGCATTAACGGTTACTATTCACTAAGTGATTTCTCCAACTGAGACATAACTTGTTTGGCTCGCTTGCTTGAGGTCACTTTGCCTTGCAGGTTCTGAATTTGAATTTCGGTACGATTTTCATCCAGAATGAAAAATTCGATCCGGTAACGCCCCACCGCGTGTTTCTTCGAAGGAGTTAACACATTACCCATCCATGAGCTCTTACGCGCTTTAGCCTCGTCACTCTTATCCTCAAAGCGGGCGATTAGGAAGCGCTGGTTAACCAATCGTTCCTCAACCGTGTTGCCACTTTTTTCAATTGCCTGAATGGTGCGACGCCAGGTATCGTTAAAGCCGTGATTGACTATCAGGCCCAACCCGCCTTTTTTTCCGCGATCCTGCAGGCTCACTTCAGTATCGGCAATAGCCAGTTCTGAAAACTCAACTTCACTATCACCCAGATAGAGTGCCAAGCGTTTTAACATCTCAATTTCAAGCTCTACATCCACATCACGCGGCTGCCACTGATCACCCGATAACACCTCACTACGCAGGCTCAGGTAAATTTCACTACCGCCGGTTATTTTTCCATATTCAAAGCGCAGGCGGTATTTATCACGCAAGGTACGACCATCCTCTTGGTACTCAAACCAGTCGCTCTCCAGAATGCCCAGCTCGTCATCGTCTTGTGCCAGATTGAAACCTTTGTGCTTTAAAAAATTACGCGTTGGCTCCCACAATTGCTCCGGGTTGGCATCTGCCTGAAGCCAGATAAAATTTCCCTCCCGCACAACAGAGAGGTTCTGCTGATCAGCCATCTTTAATGTGGTTGATTCCTGCTTGCAGTCACCGCGGTAGCTTGAGTAGGTTGTATTACTGTCAGCCACCTTGGGCAGTGCCATATCCAGTTTTTCAACTGGCCGATCCAAACCAGGGGGAATCTCTAATTTGGCCTCAGGGCGTGCTTTGTAATATTCGTGACTGGCGGAGTAATTAGCACAACCATTCAAGACGACAGATAGCAGCAATACCAACGTCAATAGAAAAAAACGACTACTCATAAATTTACCCCGGCTTGACACATCGCATCGGCCACGCTGTTTTGATATTGTTCAGAAAGCTCTGTCAATGGCAAACGAAGAGCGGGCTCAATCAAGCCCAGCCGTGCCACCGCCCACTTCACTGGAATCGGGTTTGCTTCCAAAAATAAGTTTTCATGCAAACCCACTAGCGGGCCGTCCAGCTCTGTTGCTCGCGCAACATCTCCGGCCAGTGCTGCCGCACACATATCGCGCATCGCCCTGGGTACAACGTTTGCGGTGACCGAGATCGACCCCTTACCACCTTGCAGGATAAACTCACGGGTGGTGAAATCATCGCCACTGTAAAGGTCTAAACGGTCACCACAGCGTTCCAGAAGCTCCTTAGCACGTTGCAAATCACCGGTCGCCTCTTTGATGCCCACAATATTGGGAATATTCGCAAGTCGAGCCACCGTTTCCGGCAACAAATCTACCGCAGTTCGACCGGGCACATTATAGAGAATCTGAGGAATAGCCACCGCCTCGGCAATCGAGCGATAGTGCTGATAGAGCCCTTCTTGGGTTGGCTTGATGTAGTAGGGGGTGACCAGTAGGCAGGCATCGGCCCCAGCCTCCATTGCTGCTCGGGTCAGGAAGGTCGCTTCACGGGTGCAGTTTGAACCGGTTCCTGCAATCACCGGAATACGTCCATTCACCAGCTCCACGGTGCGACGAACCACGCTGGTATGCTCTTTTTTACTGAGCGTTGCAGACTCACCCGTGGTGCCCATAGAGACTATGGCGTCGGTCTTGTTCTCTACATGGAACTCAACCAATCGAGCCAACCCGTCAAAATCGACACTGCCATCTGCATGCATCGGGGTTACCAGCGCCACCATACTACCGTGAAACATGTCGATCTCCGCAAAAATTCTCAAAGGGTGTAATGTTACTGGGGGGGGGATAATAACTCAAGGAATAGCCTTGCCCAATGCGAAATGAGTCTGAAAGGAAGGATGGTTCTCACGTGACTATTTAGTGTGTTCGTCTTTTTGTCTCGGCACCACCGAGCATGGAAACAAGCTGATCCCAGCACGTTAATGTGCGTATTCGTCGGTCATCTTTGTGCCGCTCCACAACAAATTGGAAATGCTGGTGTGGAAGGAGTTTTAATCTCTTCGGGTTTAATTTATGTTTTTCTTGAGCTACCGCAATTTCCTAGCCGGACACTGCTGACTGCTATTATGTATTTTGGGATTGGCTTTGTCTGCTGTTGTCGCGTTTTCGTTGCACGTTTTGCTATGCTTCACCCAGGCTGCTACCACTCTGTTTGATGGTTTTTCCGCTGGCACCATAGACTGAGTGTCTATCTCTTTTTAAAAGCAGATCAAGGGTCTGTTCGGTCTGATTTTGGCAGCCGTCGACTATCTGGCTGTTAATCAGGTTTTCATTTTTACATTCAGCGGCTAAATCTCGTGCTTTTTGCAGCAGTGGTGACAAGTTGTGCTTGTTGTTGGGATCAAGTTTACGGATTGTTGTTTCCGGTTGTTGGTTGCTGTTTTCACCTAACGCCTGTTTAAAACAGGAGAGTATTTCAATTTCTGTTTGGGCTAAAACTTCAATCAGTTTTAATTTGTTTTGTGTGAACTCGGGTAATTTGTCGATCAGATTTTGTGCGATGATTTCGCGCTCTTGAAGTAGCAGGCGCAGAAAATCCTCAGATGCTGAAATCTGACTGGTCAGGGATTGCTGTAGTTGTTGAGCAATGCTGCTCATTTTGAGTTACGACACATTATTGAGAGCGGTCTCCATGCCGAGCATTTTTTCAGCCGTGACTCTGCTATCCACACTGAATGTTCCCTCGTTGAGTGCCTGTTTAATGCTCTCAACCCGTGCGGTATCTGCAACCGGTAGTGCTGCCAGCGTGGTTTCCAGTTTTTGTAACTGTGCAGCGGTGTCTGTCAGGCTAACAGTATCGACGGTGGAAGAGCCACCGGTCTCTTCTTGGGCTGCTGTCGGCTCGCTACGTGCAACACTCACCTGGGAGTTTTCGTTGTTTGCCTGAACCTGGTGACCCGCACCGAGTCCGTTGATATCAATTGCCATTACAGATACTCCTTTTTTCTCTACAAGTTGTTAGCGTCCAGCGGATGAAACTTCTTTAGTTAAGTATTTCAACTATACCGGGTGCCACAATGGTGCCTTCTACTATGCGTTCTGATTTACTGTTTTGTACGCGGATAATATCACCGAGTATACCATTATTAAGTGCTTTTCCCGAGGTGATCACTTTGAATCGACTACTGCCAGAGCGAAGTGTGACCAATTGTCCTTTCTTGACTATTTTTTCAGCATTGGTCGCATTTTGTTGGATGATGCTGCCCAGGCGAATGGGTTGACGCACTTCACGGCCAATGACATTGTCGAGGGTGGTGAAGTAACCGCCGAGGTGGTTGGCTATCTGGCGACGGTCAAGTACCACGTCACCGCTGGTGATGGTGGTGCCGCGACTGAGTGGGCTTGTGGCTACCACTACCGTTGAGTAAAACTTGATGGTGACGGGAATGAATATTTTCCAAAATCGCGGAGTATGGCAGCGCACACCGATATTGTTACGTCCCGCAGGGTTGAATTTGCTGAGCGAAAAGATCTCTAATGGTTCGGCGCACTGCGATAATTTGAGTCGGTTGTTAAGTCTGCCTAAGGTTATTTCACTATTTGAGTTGGCGAGCTTGTTGAGTTCTGCCTCCACATAGTCGCGAACGGCTTGTTCAATTTGTGAATGTGGCTGGTACCCTTCTTGTGCAATGGCATTGCCAAAGAGTGAAAGCAGCACAAATAAACCTATTTTTATCATCTGTCGTGGTGTCATGATTTTGCCGGTCATTATTGACCTGCTTGAATACAGGCAAAATACATGCCGCTTAGAAGGCTATAGTGTATCAACTACTTCATATTGATGTACTGGCATAGTTAAGTAATGGGGGCGTGCGCCGATAATATGCTATGAATTTTTCAGGATAAATGGGGGGAGTATGGCTGGCATAATGGATGGTGTGGATGCGCGCACACAAATGGTGGGTGAGAACCGTCTGGAGCTGCTTCTTTTTCACCTGGGTGGCAAACAGCGTTATGGCATTAATGTTTTTAAGGTTCAGGAGGTGATTCAATGCCCCCCCTTAACCCATATGCCAAATTCAGCCAGTGCGGTACGGGGTATCGTCAATATGCGTGGTAATACCATCAGTGTTATTGACCTTGGTATGGCGATGGGTGAGCGCCCGGTGGACATCCCTGAAAAAGGTTATGTGATTATTACCGAATTTAACCGCAAGGTTCAGGGTATGCTGGTCAATAGTGTCGATCGTATCATCAACATGAACTGGAACGATATTATGCCGCCACCAACCGGAATGGGCAAAAATATCTACATGACGGCAGTGACCAAAATTGATGATGAGTTGATAGAGATCATTGATGTGGAGAAGGTGCTTTCTGAAATTGTGGGGCAAAAAACGGCTGTTTCAGATGAGCTGGTTGATAAGGGGAGTGATACAGATAATTACCATATTCTAGTGGTGGATGATTCATCGGTTGCCCGTAATCAGGTTAGGCGAACACTTGATCAGCTGGGTATCAGTTCGGTATCTTGTAATGATGGTGCCGAGGCGCTGGAGCTGCTGAAATCGATGTCAGAGGAGCACGGGGGTATTTCAAAGAAGATATCGATGATCATATCCGATGTTGAAATGCCGAAGATGGATGGCTATACGCTGACGAAAGAAATTCGCAGTGATCCGCTATTGCGCGACCTCTACATTGCACTACACACTTCGTTAAGTGGTGTTTTTAATAAAACGATGGTACAAAAAGTGGGTGCAGATCAATTTCTACCCAAATTCAACCCTGATGAATTGGCCAGAATGGTGCTGGAAGCGCTGGAAAATGAAAAAGTACACGCTATTGAGCCTGATTGAATTTGATTGATCATGGCGATACATTAACGTTTGTTTTCTAAATATTAAAGATTGGATTTACTTTGGCTGCTCGACAGATATCCGCTACTGAATATAATGATTTCCGTGTTTTTTTAGAGAAAGCATGTGGGATTGTTCTGGGTGACAATAAGCAATATCTGCTTACCAGTCGTCTAAACCGTCTGATGAATGACGAAGGCATTGATAGTTTTGAGCTTCTGATCAAGAAGATAAAGGTCAACAGGCAGCTTCGGGATCAAATCCTTGATGCTATGACAACCAACGAAACATCCTGGTTTCGTGATCGTTACCCCTTCGAAATATTGAAACAAGATGTATTTCCTCATATAACATCTCAACGTGCCAGTCAGATGAGAGTCTGGTCGGCGGCAAGCTCAACCGGGCAGGAGGCCTACTCAATCAGTATGACGATACAGGAGTATTTGATGTCACGGCCCGGTGCATTGCCTAGCCGCATTGAGATTGTTGGTACCGATATATCCACAACGGTGGTGGCCGAGGCAAAGAAAGGGTGTTACGACAGCTTGTCGATGGCCAGAGGGTTATCACCAGAGCGTAAAAAACGTTTTTTCAAGCCACTGCCGGGAGGCGAGAGCTGGGAGCTGCGTGAAGATCTGCGTAAGCGTGTTACTTTTCGTGAGCTGAATTTAATGTCAAGTTACGCCTCTCTGGGCAAGTTTGATGTGGTTTTTTGCCGCAATGTGTTGATCTACTTTTCGGCAGAACTCAAGCGTGAAATTCTGGAAAAAATTGCCGGTGTGTTAAAGCCAGATGGTTACCTATTTCTCGGTGGTTCAGAGTCCACGGCTAACTATACGGACCGTTTTGAAATGGTGAAGCTGCCTGCGGGTGTGGTTTACAAGCTTCGTTCATAATTTTCGATTTCCCCCTGCCTTCCTGGCGAATTAACTCTCAAATTGAACTATTTTTTTAAAATCCTGCCGAGCGGGGCAGGGGGTAAATCCTTGCCGCTTTTGCCACTCTCATCTCTCTTTTCTCTTCCATAGCCCACTGTTTATCCCGATTTTTTATTCTGGCACATTGATTGCTCTGTACCTTGCAGGTGATTAATTCAGGATGTCAGTGATGGGGATTAGTGTCGATAATGTGCTGAGTCTGCATGAGAATGCAGTCAAGCTGCGCTCCCGGCGTATTGAGATGTTGGCAACCAATATCGCTAATGCCGACACCCCAGGTTACAAAGCACGTGATTTCAATTTTAAGCAGGCACTGGCTGATGCTCACTCCAGTAGCCGTTCTTCTTTTAGTTTACAGGCGACACAGCCGGGGCACTTTTCAAGTGGAAGAGATATGGGTTTTGAGATGATGTATAGCACGCCACTGCAGCCCTCTATTGACGGTAATACTGTTGATCTACACCAGGAAAAAGCAAAGTTCACCCAGAGTGCCATGGAGCAGCAGGTGAGCCTGACTTTTCTGGATAGGAAGTTAAAAGGGTTGGTTAAAGCGATTCGGGGAGAGTGATAGATGAGTCTATTTAATATTTTTGATATTGCCGGTTCTGGCATGAGTGCACAGATGGTGCGCCTCAATACTACCGCCAGCAATATATCGAATGCCGATACGGCGAGCAGTAGTGTCGACCAGACATACCGTGCCCGCTATCCGCTCTTTTCAACGGTTATGACCGGTGAAATGGGGCAACAGGCTGCCGGGGTGGAGGTTAAAGGTATTGTGGAGAGCAGTGCTCCACTGCGGCCACAATACAGTCCGAATCACCCGATGGCGGATGAGCAGGGGTATGTCTATTACCCAAATGTAAATGTGGTTGAGGAGATGGCTAATATGATGTCGGCCTCTCGTTCGTATGAAACAAATGTACAGGTGATTAACACCTCTAAGCAGTTGATGACGAAGACGCTGCAGTTGGGTAGCTAAGTAGGAGATGGTGATGGAGAGTATAACGAGCAGTAGCGCATATTTAGACAGCTTGGGGTTGGGGGCAAAGCCAGAAGTGGAGGAGGCTGAATCGAAATCGGATGAATTTCTGACTTTGATGTTGGCGCAGATTGAGAATCAAGATCCTCTTGATCCGATGGATAATGGTGAGTTTCTCACCCAATTGGCTCAAATTGAAGCGGCGGGTGGTATCGCTGATCTACAGCAATCCACTAACGATGTGGTTAATGCACTCCAATCAAGCCAGGCACTACAAGCATCAAGCATGGTCGGGCGGAGTGTGGTGGTGCCCTCTGATGTATCGAATTTGAACAACGGTCGTTTGGGTGGCTCAGTGGCTGTTGCTGAAGAGGCTGATCGAGTGGATGTGAGAATCTATAACGCATCAGGCAGCTTGGTTCGAACAATTGATTTGGGAGCGCAGCCTCAAGGGGTTGCTGGTTTTAGTTGGGATGGTACGGATGAGAGTGGTACCAGCTTGCCGGATGGTCAGTATGCAATAGAGTCAACCGCCTGGTATAGCAGCGGCACAACGGAGGCGTTATCAACCATGGCGAGTGCCAGGGTTGAGAGTGTCACTATTGGCGGTGGTAGCCAGGGTATTGCATTAAATCTGGATGGGCTGGGTAGCTGGCGCATGTCTGATGTAGTTCAAATTCAACAATAAGCGGAGATAAAATTATGCCTTTTAGTATCGCACTGAGTGGGTTAAACGCGGCATCTGCTGATTTGGCGGTGACCGGTAACAATATTGCAAATGCTGAGACAACCGGTTTTAAAGAGTCGCGTGCCGAATTTGTTGATGTCTATGCCATTGCTTATCAGGGCATGACTGCCACTACGCCAGGTAGTGGGGTGAGGCTGGCCGGAATTACCCAGGAGTTTTCCCAGGGGGATAGCTCCTATACTGGAAATAGCCTTGATTTAATGATTAATGGTCAGGGTTTTTTTCAGGTGCAGGGGGTGAATGGGGATATTAATTTAACCCGCTCAGGTGCTTTTCATCTGGATCGTACCAGCACGATGGTCAATAGTGGAAACCAAGCCCTGTTGGCGTATAACTACAATAACGTTACTGATTCATATAATCTCGAAAACCCGCAGCCGATCCGGGTAAATGCGGATATCGGCATGCCAGCAGCGACTGAGGTAATCAATGGTCAGTTTAATTTACCGGCAAATGAAACGCCTATTGACCCGGTAGCAATCCCGTTCCTTGCCACTGACCAGACGACTTACCACAATGCAACCGCCTCAACGGTTTATGATAGTTTAGGTAATGCACACACAGCGACCATCTATTTTCGTAAAGTGATTCCTGATGCAGCCAACACCTGGGAAAGTTATACCTATGTTAATGGTAATGAGGTGGTGCCTACGGGTTTGGCTCCTGGGGATCCGGCAGTTATCACCTTTAATAGTGCTGGTCAGCTCGCCTCGGTTGTGCCAAGCCTTCCTTCTACACCGAATGTTATCTCCTACCAAGGATTGACACTTCCCGGCCCCAGTGCGGATCCTTTGGCTCTCTCTCTCGATCTCACCGATAGCACCCAGTATGGCTCTGCTTTTGCGACCAATGATTTGACCCAGGATGGTTACGGTACCGGGCGTTTGAGTGGTATCGATATTGATGATAGTGGGGTAATTTTTGCCCGCTACACCAACGGTGTCTCCGATATTTTGGGCAAGGTGGCGTTGGCTTCGGTGAATAATCCATCTGGTCTGCGTCAAACCGGTGATAGCAATTGGGCTGAAACCTATGACTCAGGTAACGCCATTAATGGTGAGGCTCTGAATGGTGATTTTGGTTCGATCTCGGCAGGTACTCTGGAGTCATCCAATGTGGATATTGCCAAGCAGCTGGTTAATTTGATTATTGCACAGCGTAATTATCAGGCGAATGCTCAGGTGATTTCCACTGCGAATACAGTGACTCAAACCATTATTAACATGCGTTAATTGGTTTTTTTAGGAGGTTTGTTATGGATCGTATGCTCTATATTTCGATGTCTGGTGCCAAACAGACGATGCTGGCTCAAACGGTCAATAGCAATAATTTAGCCAATGTATCTACCCACGGTTTTCGGGAAGACTTTTTTCAGCAGCGCAGCCAGCCCGTTTTCGGTGATGGCTATGCCAGTCGTGTTTATGCGATGACTGAAAATCCGGCCTTTAAATCCCAGGCCGGTATGCTGGATACCACTGGTCGACAACTGGATGTTGCCATTAATGGCGATGGCTGGTTTGCGGTGCAGGCTGATCCACAAACCGGTGAAGAGGGGTTTACCCGTGCCGGTAATTTCAAGGTGGATGAGGCGGGTTTTCTGGTCACCCCTGATGGTCATCAGGTGCTTGGTGATGGCGGGCCGATTAACCTGCCCCCCTTTGAGCAGATTGAGATTGGTACCGATGGCACTTTGAGCATATTACCGGTGGGGCAAGATGCCGCCGCTTTGGCAGTGGTGGATCGGATCAGGTTAGTGAATCCACCGATGGAAGATCTGTTTAAAGGAAAAGATGGCCTGATTCATCTCAAAAATGGGGCGGGTGCAGATGTTGACCCGGGGGTGAGAATTATTTCTGGCTCCCTGGAGACCAGTAATGTCAGTGCGGTTGAGTCGTTAGTGAAAATGATTGACCTCTCCCGTCGTTATGAAATGCAGGTGAAGATGATGAAAACAGCAGATAGAGCGGCTGAAATCACCACACAAATGATGCGTTTGTAGTCAACAGGCGCTGATTTGCCACAAATATGAGAAAGCGAGGTAGCGTATGAATCCTGCACTTTGGGTATCGAAAACGGGATTGGAAGCACAGCAGAATCGTCTGACTGTCATCTCCAATAATCTGGCCAATGTGGGTACAACCGGCTTTAAGCGAAACCGGGCGGTGTTTGAAGACCTGCTCTATCAAAATGTTCGTCAGGTTGGAGCGCAGACCTCCCAGGATACTACGCTGCCATCGGGTCTATCCTACGGTACCGGTGTGCGCACAGTGGCCACTGAAAAGCTGCATACCCAGGGGAATATTCTTCAGACCAATATTGATCTGGATCTCGCTGTTAGTGGTCGTGGCTATTTTCAAATCAGCATGCCGGATGGCTCTATCTCCTACAGCCGTGACGGCTCATTTCGTCTGGATGCAGAGGGGCAGGTGGTCACCTCCAATGGCTACCCGCTCTCTCCAGCTATTAATGTGCCAGCTGATGCGCAAACCATCAGCATTGGTCGTGATGGAACGGTCTCTATTCAACAGCAGGGAGTCGCAGGTAGTACGCAAATCGGCTCGATCCAGCTGGCTGATTTTGTCAATCCAACCGGTCTGCAGGCAAAGGGCGAAAACCTCTATGTGGAGACCAGTGCCAGCGGTGCAGCACAGGCTGGTAACCCAGATGCCAATGGCTTAGGCTCGCTGTTGCAAGGCTCTCTGGAATCCTCCAATGTCAATGTGGTTGAAGAGCTGGTGGGAATGATCGAGGCGCAGCGTGCCTATGAGATGAATACCAAGGCGATTACCACCGCCGATCAGATGCTGCAATTTATCACCAATAATGTTTAATGAGGTGACGTTATGAGGCTTATTGTTGTGTTGTTGCTACTCTCTTCGCTGGTGGGTTGTGCATCAAATGCCACCAAAGCACGCAACCACCCTGAATTTGCCATTACCTATCCGGAGATGGTCAAACCGTTACCGAACAACTCTGGCTCCATTTTTCAGTCCAGTCAGGGGTTGGCACTGTTTCAGGATGAAAAAGCCCGCCAAATTGGTGACATTATCCTGGTTCAATTGAGTGAGCGCACCAATGCCAGCACTAGTGCCAGCAGCTCAACCAATAAAGCCTCTTCGGTCTCCTCTTCAGTTGGTCTGCTGATGGGCTATGACCCAACACGGGGACAAATACCGTTGTTGAACAGCACCCTATCTTCAGAGAAAGATTTTACCGGCGATGGTGATAGCCGGCAGAGCAACAGCTTGACCGGTACCATTGCAGTGACTGTTTCTGAGGTACTTAGCAATGGTTATCTGGTGGTTCGTGGTGAAAAACTGATCAGTATTAACCAAGGTGATGAGTATGTGCGTCTCTCCGGTATTATTCGCCCACGGGATATCGATTCTGGAAATATGGTCGCCTCCAGCCAGGTGGCCAATGCCCAGATTGTTTATGGTGGCAAAGGGGTGATTGGTAATGCCAATGAAATGGGCTGGTTGGATCGCTTCTTGCAGAGTTCCTGGTGGCCACTTTAATGACGTCGGGGTGTTGAGATGAAACGGTTATTGAGCTTACTCATTGTGTTAAGCAGCCTGTTGTTGATGGGGGTTGCCCAGGCTGAACGGATCAAGGATATCGCCTCGGTTGCCGGGGTGCGCTCTAACCAGTTAATTGGTTACGGTATTGTGGTCGGTCTTGATGGTACCGGTGACAAAACCAGTCAGACACCCTTTACCATTCAAAGTGTCAAAAGCATGCTCTCAAAATTTGGCGTGACGCTACCGGCCAATGTTAACCCCCAGTTGAAAAATGTTGCCGCTGTCTCCGTCAGTGCCACACTGCCCCCTTTTGCAAAACCGGGTCAAAATATTGATGTCACCGTTTCCTCAATTGGTAACTCCACCAGCCTGCGCGGCGGTGCGTTGATCATGACCCCGCTTAAGGGAGCGGATGGTGAAGTGTATGCCATTGCTCAGGGTAATCTGGTGGTGGGCGGCTTTGGCGCTGCAGGTAGTGATGGCTCACGCTTGTCAGTGAATGTGCCCAGTGTCGGGCGCATTCCAAACGGAGCATCTATTGAACGAGGGGTTCCGATGAAAATGGGCAGTGATCATTTTATCGATTTGAATCTGCATCGGGCCGATTTTACCACTGCCAATAATGTTGCAGAAGAGATCAATAAATTATTGGGAGAGGGAACAGCGGTACCACTGGATGCTGCGTCAATTCAAGTGGCTGCCCCAGTTGACCAGCGGCAGCGGGTTGCCTTTATCTCTGTTCTTGAAAACCTGGAGGTTCAATCGGCCCAGGCTCCGGCGCGGGTTATTATTAACTCCAGAACCGGTACTGTTGTTATCGGCAGTAATGTAAAAGTTGATGCCGCAGCGGTGAGTCATGGCTCGTTGACGGTCACCATTGTTGAGCGGCCTGCGGTCTCCCAGCCCGGAGCTCTTTCTGGCGGTGAAACGGTGGTGGTGGGTACCACCGATATTGAAGTGAAATCGGAAGGGAATCGCATGTTTGTATTTGATCCAGGTGTCAGCCTGGATGAGTTGGTGCGTGCGGTTAATAATGTCGGTACCGCACCGGGCGATTTGGTGGCAATCTTGGAAGCTCTAAAAGAGGCGGGGGCTTTGCGTGCGGAGCTGGTGGTGATATAGGGGCTTAGCGATGAATACACCAATTCAGCAACCGCAAAGCTATACCGATTTTCAATCCTTAGCTAAGTTGCGCACCCAGGCTCGGGACGATTCCCAGGGAGCTCTACGTGTTGTTGCGCAGCAGTTTGAGTCGCTCTTTCTGGGAATGATGGTTAAATCGATGCGTGATGCCAGCATTGGTGACCAACTGTTTGATTCCAATGCTCAGAATACCTATTTGGAAATGTACGATAAAGAGCTTTCACTGAGCCTTTCATCCCAGGGAGGGATTGGCTTGGCTGATACGATTGTTCGTCAGTTGAGTCAGAATTTACCAACGGGTACAGAGTCACCCGCTGCGACTCAATCCACGCGCCCTTTCAATCGTGATGAATATCTTATTCACAAATCAGTGCCGCTTTCTCCTGCTTCAGCCCCGATAGTTGAAAGCCCTGAACCAGCCGAGCGCTTTGAAACAGCAGAGCAGTTTGTAAAGGAGTTGTGGCCATTGGCTCAGCAGGCGGCGGATAAGCTGGGAGTGGAGCCAAAAGTGTTAATCTCCCAGGCGGCTCTGGAAACCGGTTGGGGTAAGCGAATAATTGATGTTGCCGAGGGGCAGAGTAGTTATAACCTCTTTAATATTAAAGCCGATCACCGCTGGTCAGGGGAGAGAGCAACAGTAGCAACCCTGGAATATAAAAATGGAATAGCGGTGCAGCAGCAGGCCAGTTTTAGATCCTATGGCTCCTATGCAGAGAGCTTTCAGGACTATGTGGATTTTGTTACCCGCTCACCTCGTTATAGTGAAGCCCTCAACAAGGCAGCTGACGCAGAGGGCTACATTGATGCGCTGCACAAGGGTGGTTACGCAACAGACCCCGATTATGCGGCTAAAATAAAAGCAATTATGGGGCAGGCGCTATTGGCTGAAAGCGAGGTATAAAGCTTTTATGGCGAATGGACGATAGAGCAGTATAAAGAGACGGCTGGTTATTGCCGCTAAAGTGATTCAGGGGATTGATATGTCGGGTTCGGGTGATGTTTTTGGTACCGCAATTTCGGGGCTGATGGCCTTTCAGCGTGCGCTGCATACCACCTCTCAAAATATCTCAAATGCATCAACTGAAGGTTACAATCGCCAAACCACAGAGTTGATGACCCGTGCACCCACACGGGTGGGCACCAATAGCATTGGGGCCGGTGTGGAAGTGGCCTCGGTTCGTCGGCAGTTTGATGGTGTGGTCGAGAGCCGTCTGAATGGTTACTCCAGCGCCTATAATTATCAAGATGCTGTTAATGAATATGCCACACAACTCGATGAGTTGCTGGCAGATACGAATGCCAGTTTGGGTAACAGCGTACAGAACTTCTTTGACTCGGCGCAAACCGTGGCCAATACCCCCACCTCTATTGCCGGGAGAGAGGTGATGGTTTCCGAAGGGGATGAGCTGGTCAACCGCTTTTCCATGCTTTCGGGTCAACTCAACTCCTACAAAGAGCAAATTAATAACGACATTCGAATTGCGGTTGATGAGCTGAATGGCTATGCACAGTCTATTGCTGAATTGAATGAGCAAATTACCCAGGCGGGTGGTGTTAATGGCAACTTTCCCCCCAATGATCTGATGGATAAACGGGATCTATTGGTGGGCAAGATGTCCCAACTGGCCAATGTTAATACCCTGACTAAAGATGATGGATCGATGGATGTTTTTATTGGCAAGGGCCAGCCATTAGTTCTGAATACCAACACAAATAACATTGTGACGCAGGGAAGTCGCTACAACAGCTATGAGCTGGAAGTTGCTTTTGATAATGGTAACGGTAGCGTATTTGAAATTACCAATACCCTCAATGGCGGAAAGATTGGTGGTTTACTTCAGGTGCGGGGTGATCTTATTCCCCAGGCTGAAAATACCATGGGTCGCATGGCGGTGGGGCTTGCCGATAGCTTTAATGCGCAACACCGCCAGGGGATGGATCTGGACGGTGATATTAACAAGGATTTCTTTACCACCCCAACCGCAGAGGTTTACGTCAGTCGCTTGAATAGCGGCAGTG
>Ga0256834_1001048_pt1 | contig 19260 bp, 19 predicted proteins | sample 4281140metaG_FD_190536 | JGI IMG/M metagenome (GOLD analysis project Ga0256834, IMG submission 190536) | Hydrothermal vent microbial communities from East Pacific Rise, Pacific Ocean - 4281-140 | ecosystem: Environmental > Aquatic > Marine > Hydrothermal vents | place: Pacific Ocean: East...
ATCTTCTCTAAAATTACCTTCAGAAATTTCTTTTTTTAGATTTTTATTGGTGGCAGCAACCACACGTACATTTACTTTAATATCTCTATCACTCCCTACTCTACTTATTTTATTTTCTTGCAAAGCACGTAATACTTTGGCTTGTGCTGAGAGGCTCATATCGCCTATTTCATCTAAAAATATGGTGCCGCCATTGGCAGCTTCAAACTTACCTGCTCTATCTTTATTCGCACCCGTAAACGATCCTTTTACATGCCCAAACAATTCACTTTCTATCAACTCAGACGGTATTGCAGCACAATTTACTTCTATCATAGGTGCTTTTGCTCTAGCACTTTTTTCATGCAACCAATGTGCCACCAACTCTTTACCCGTACCATTTGCACCTGTAATTAATACTCGGGCATCTGTAATGGCAACTTTTTCTATAATTTCTTTGATATGATGAATGGCCTTACTATCACCAATCATTTCATAATTTTTACTTACTTTTTTCTTTAGCTTTTTATTCTCTACCACCAATACCTTTTTATCTAAAGCATTACGTACAGCATTGAGTAGCCTGTTCAAATCTGGTGGTTTTGAAATATAATCGAAAGCTCCCATACGCATGGTTTGTACGGCAGTATCTAAATCGCCATGACCAGAAATCATAATAAACGGAATTTCAGGTTTTATCTTTTGCGTTTTTTCTAACACCTCAACACCATCCATTTTTGGCATTTTAATATCACAGAGTACTAAATCGTAATCGTTATCTTTAATTAAAGTCATGCCTTTGAGTCCATCTTCAGCCCCTTCAACTTGATAAGCATCATTTTCTTCAGAAATAATTTTTGTCAATACTCTTAATATTGCAGCTTCATCTTCTATAATTAGTATTTTGCTCATGATTTTATGTTTTTAATTTGAATCAAGACTTAGGAATCAAGAGACAAGACTTAGGATTTTAACCGTCTAGACGGTCTATGAAATTTGAAATTTTCTTTTGAATTACACTTATTTTAACCTCCAACTCTTTATATAATGTTTCTGAAATAAACTTTTGACGAAAACAAACTATTAATTGTGTTTCATATTCAAAAGCAGAACCTAAACTCGTTTCAAGAAATATTTTAAAATGTTTATCTGTTTTTTTACTTGTTCCTTCAGCAATATTAGATGCTATTGAAACAGAACATCTATTCAATTGACTTCGCAATCCAAACCTTTCATAATCTGGTAATTTAGACGTGAAATTGTATGTGTCGTCAATAAGATTCATACTCTCTGTCCAAATTTGTAACTTTTTGAAATTATGTCGCCTCATAAATCTTATTTTATCATATCCTTTTTCTTTGTCCTGCATCCTGATTCCCATCTCCCATCTTCCGTCACCTCATCTTGCCTCCTGATTCCTGCTTCTTGTCTCCTCTCCTGTCTCCTGTCTCCTGCCTCCTGCTTCCTGCTTCCTGAATCTAGAGTCTTGCCTTCCGTCTTCTGTCTCCCGTCTTCCGTCTCCTAGCTCTTAATCATATGTACGTCTCGCTGTGGGAACGGTATTGTGATATTATGTTCTCTAAATGCCTTATCAATTGCAAAACGGATATCACTTTTTGGTATTGCTGATTTAAAACTATCATTTAAGGTAAATACCAATTTAAAATCTAAAGAACTATCGCCAAAATTAGTAAAAAATACTCTGGGCTCAGGATGGCTGTATACATTTTTATGGGCTTTTGCAACATCTAATAATATATTTTTCACCAATTCAGTATCACTTCCGTAGGCTACACCAACAGTTACATTCTCTCTGGTGGTTGTTCCGTTTTCTGTCCAATTAAACAAGGTATTTGTTAAATATAAATGATTGGGTATTACCAATACTTTATTATCAAAAGTAACTGCTCTTGTGGTTCTTAATTTTATTTCTTCTACACGACCTACTTTACCGTCTAATTCAATAATATCGCCCACATGAACAGATTGGTCTATCAAAATAAAAATACCTGAAATAATGTCTTGAAAAAAAGTTTGTAATGCCAAACCAACACCTATCAATAATGCAGTAGATGCTGCAAAAATTGCAGTAACATTAATCCCCATGTTGTTCAAGGTCATCATAAAAATAACAACATAAACAAACCATTTTATATAAGAAAATAAGGAGGTGAATTTCAACTTATCTTCTGTTGGTAATTTTCTAGTGATTAATTTTTGAAGTAGTTTAATGACATATGAAGCAATAAATAAAGTGAGAATTATCACCAATAATGCTTTAACTGTGATATGAATGTCACTGCCAAAGACAAATGAATGATTTAATATTTCGTTTAACTTGTCCATATTATCTTATTGTCAGTAAAAGTACTAATATCTTAGCCATTTAAACAACTCTTTATAGGTTGGTTTTTTACCATACATTAATATACCTATTCTGTAGATTTTTGCGGCAAAAAATACGATAGCAAAAAATGTCAAAATTAACAATAGCATTGAAATTGCAATTTGCCAAAAAGGAACTCCAAAAGGTATTCGCATCAACATTACAATAGGCGAGGTTAACGGAAAAATAGAAAAGCCAATAGCAATAGAACCTTGCGGATTTTCAATCACAGAAAAACCAACATAAATGGCAATCATTAAAGGTAGCATTACTGGCATCATAAACTGTTGTGTATCTGTCTCACTATCAACTGCAGCACCAATTGCAGCATAAATAGAACTGTAAATTAAATAGCCTCCTAAAAAGTAAAATATAAATGAGAAAAACATGGCTACCAAGGGTAAATTTTTAATTTCTTGAAGTACCAAGGTTAAATTTCCTTCTGTGCTTTGTTTCATCTGTTCAATCATTTCAGGACTCATTGCCGGAGAGCTGGTAGACAGAGCTGACATATCTGCACCAAATACCATCGCTAAAACAACCAATAAAAGACTTGCAGAGATTATCCAAATAATAAATTGTAAGATTCCTGCAAAGGCATTTCCTATAATTTTACCCAACATTAATTGAAAGGGTTTTACCGAAGAAATGATGACTTCAATAATACGATTGGTTTTTTCTTCTATAACACTTCGCATAACTGAAGTACCATAAATAATAATAAACATAAAGATTAAATAACCAAAACCTCCACCGGCAATCATCTTTAAAATACTGCCTATTTTTGATGATTTTTCACCAGAAAATTTAGAGGTAAGGATGGTAACATTGGTGTCTGATTGTTTAATTTTATGCAAATCTATCTCTAAATTTTTCAGTTTAATATTTCTAATTTTTTTTGCTATTTTTGTTTCTAAACCACTAATAATAGTAATCCCTGCAGCATCTTCTGAATAAAACTCTATCGCTTTTTCTACAGCACTAATCGTATCCTTTTTAGGGATAAATAACAGTCCGTAATAACCCGAACTCTGTGTAGCTTCTTTTGCTGCTTCAATGCCTAATTTTGTTAAATCTTTATAGGTCGTTGTTTCAGTATCTATAAACGTATCAGAAAACAATTGGCTCTGGTCTACATAGGTTATTGTTCTTTGCTCTTCGCTATTTTTTATATTTAAAAACACAATCAAACTCATTAGACCCACCATCAATATAGGACTCAAAATTGTCATAATAATAAAAGATTTATTACGAACTTTTGCTAAGAACTCTCTCTTTATAATTAATTTCAGCTTATTCATTATCGCTCTGTTTAACTGCTTTTACAAAAATATCATGTGCACTAGGTATCAACTCTATAAAATGATTTAGAGTGCCTTTAGAATTTAAAAATTGAATCAAATCAGGAACAGCATTCGTGTCTTCAATTTTAATATTCAATTTTAATTCATCTTCAAGCGATTTGAAATTTGCTGTTGACACTTCAAACTTTTCTGCCAATTCTTTTTGAATTGCTTCTTTAGTGTTTGTAACCAAACCTATTTCAAAAGTATTGGTTTTAAATTGTTTTTTTATTTCAATTAAATTGCCTTCTAAAATTTTATCAGCCTTATTAATCAATGCAATATGGTCACATAGCTCTTCAACAGATTCCATTCTATGTGTTGAAAAAATTACGGTAGCACCTTCATTTCGCAATTGTAAAATCTCATCGCGAATAATATTGGCATTAATGGGGTCAAAACCACTAAAAACTTCATCAAAAATTAAGAGTTTAGGCTTATGCATTACAGTGACCACAAACTGAACCTTTTGAGCTTGACCTTTAGAGAGTTCTTGAATTTTTTTGTTCCACCAACTACCAATATCAAATTTATCAAACCAATATTTCAAGCTACTTTTTGCAGCTGCTTTCGTCATTCCTTTTAGCATTGCTAAGTAAATAGCTTGCTCACCAACCTTCATATTTTTATACAAACCACGCTCTTCTGGTAGGTATCCTATATTTTGAATATCATGAGGTTGCAATTCATTACCGCCTAAATACACTTTACCTTGATCTGGCATAGTAATTTGATTAATAATACGAATTAACGTTGTTTTTCCTGCTCCGTTTGGCCCTAAGAGGCCAAAAATACTACCTTCGGGCACCTCAATAGAAACATTATTTAAGGCTCTAAAATCTCCAAAATTTTTAATAATATTTTCTACAACCAATAAATTGCTCATACAGCTTTATAAATATTTTTATCAAAGATATAAAGTTAAGAGCTATAAAATCGTTTACTGTTACAATTATTATTTCAAAAATTTAAATATGATAACCATACTTCTCAAATAAATTTTGATTAAAAAAGTTTACTTTTGCCTAATAACATAAATTTTATGAGTTACAAATTTACAATTTTGATACCAGTTTATAATGAGGAAGATAATTTACTACGTGTTGAAAAAGAAATGTTAGCCTATATTAAGATTGCAACTAAGAAAACAAAAATTTTATTTATTAATGATGGCTCAAAGGATAAAAGTCAAGAACTCATAGAAAATATTTGTAATAGAAATTCAGAATTTTCTTTTATAAGTTTTAAAACAAACAACGGTTTAAGTGCTGCAATTAAAGCTGGGTTTGATTATGTAGACACAGAGTTAGTTGGCTATATTGACGCAGATCTTCAAACCACACCAGATGATTTTAATTTACTTTTAAAGTATAGTAATACACATGTTTTAGTTACTGGAGCTAGATTAAATAGAAAAGATAGTTTCGTGAAAAACATATCATCTAAAATTGCAAATGGCATTCGTAGAAGCTTTACCCATGATGGTATGGATGACACAGGCTGCCCTTTAAAAATTATTAAAACTAGCTACGCTAAACGTATCCCAATGTTTAATGGTTTACATCGATTCTTACCAGCAATGATTCTTTTACAAAAGGGCAAAATAATTCAAATTCCAGTTCGTCATTTTCCTAGAATTGCAGGAGAAGCAAAGTTTGGTCTTTGGAATAGACTTTTAGGCCCATTAATTGACTGTTTTGCCTATTTATGGATGAAAAAAAAATATATTAATTACCAAGTAGCCAAAAAAGACACATGAATAACTGGTTGATATATAGTATTGGTTTTATTGCTCAACTTTTATTTTCTTCACGATTAATTATACAATGGCTAACTTCAGAAAAACATAAACGAGTAGTAACTCCAACATTATTCTGGACTCTTAGTTTGGTTGCTTCATTTTTATTATTTATCTATGGGTATCTAAGAGATGACTTTGCAATAATGCTTGGTCAAAGTTTAACGTATTTTATCTATATCAGAAATTTACAATTACAAAAACAATGGGAAAAATTTCCTCTTTGGCTCAGGTACCTCTTACTTTTGGCTCCAGTATTCATTACTCTATTTTATTTTAATAATAATACCATGGATCGACATGCTTTATTTAAAAACAAGGCCATACCTTTATGGTTATTAACTTTAGGGATTGTTTCTCAAATTATTTTTACATTACGTTTTGTATATCAATGGATCTTTTCTGAAAAAAATAAAAAATCTACCTTACCATTTGGTTTTTGGGTATTGAGTTTAATTGGATCTTCATTAATATTAACTTATGCTATATTTCGACAAGACCCTGTACTTTTTTTAGGGCACATGTTGGGTGTTATTATTTATATAAGAAACTTAATACTTTTAAAAAACACAACATAATGAATTGGTTAAAAAAACACCCAATATTTTTACTCTGCATCTTTACAGCCTTAATGCTTTTGCCAAACTTAGATGTACTAAATGTTAGTATCATGGAGGCTAGAAATTTTATAACTGCTAGAGAAATGATAACAGACGGACATTGGTTACTTACAACGATGAATGGAGAAGCTCGTTATCAAAAACCTCCTCTACCTACTTGGATTACGGCAATATCAAGTATGCTTTTTGGAATAAAAAGTGTGTTTGGTTTACGTCTACCTACAGTTTTAATGGTTATGCTAACTGGAACCTATATTTATAAATTATCTTTTGAAATTCTTAAGAATTCAACGCACAGTTTTTTTAATGCACTAATTGTAGTTACTTCTTTTTACGTTATTGGAATTACTATTGAGGCTCCATGGGATATCTTTTCTCATAGTTTTATGCTTATTGCTATTTTTTACTTATTCAAACTATTTCAAAAAAAAATCCCAAGTTGGAAAGATGGTATACTTGCTGGAATATTTATAGGATTTTCTTTTATGAGTAAAGGACCAATATCTATTTACGCCTTATTATTGCCCTTCTTAATCTCATATGGCTTTACATTCAAATATAAATCACTTAATAAAAAAACACCTTTATATCTTGCAATTATATTAATTTCTTTGGGTATTGGAGGCTGGTGGTTTATCTATGTTAGGTTACACGACCCGCTTACATTTCAAATTATTACCCAAAAAGAAACTGCAAACTGGTCAAATTATAATGTAAAGCCCTTTTATTATTATTGGAGTTTTTTTTCACAAAGTGGAATTTGGACAATTCCTGCTTTTATAAGCTTATTATTTCCCTATTTAAAAGATAGAGTTAGAAACAAAAAAGGGTATCTATTTAGCCTTTTATGGACTATTTTTGCTGTAATTCTCTTGTCTATCATTCCAGAAAAAAAAGCAAGATACCTAATGCCAGTATTAATCCCTTTGGCTATCAATATAGGTTTCTATATTGATTATTTAATTAGAAATTTCAACTATTTAAACAATAAGAAAGAAACAATTCCTGTGTATATTAATTTTGGGTTGATCGCTCTAATAGGAGTTTTATTTCCTTTTTTCGGCTATTTCTTTTTAAGAACAAGCCCTCCTAACTCTTGGGTTCCCTTCATTATAGCTTCTTTTATTTTATTTATAATTGGCATATTGATTATATATTATCTAATTAAAAAAAATATAAAATTTGTATTCCTTTTAACTATAGCCTTTTTTGCATCAATTTTAATTACTGGATTGCCTATTTATCAATCAATACCAAATACAACTTACAAGCCCGTCTCTAATGAGATAACAAATCAAGTTAAAACATATACAATTGGTTCTATTGCTCCAGAAATAATCTGGCAATTTGATGATAAATTGCTTCCTTTAAAATCAAAAAAAAATTCATTTATTTACCCTAATGAGGAGATATTTGGAGTTTTGACTAATGCTAAAGAACTGAAAAAAGAAAAGCAATTAAATTCTCGCTATAAAATTAAAATCGTTTCTACTTTTAATTTAAATTTAGTCCAACCTAATTCAAAAAAATATAAAGACAGACTTGTCTATAATTTCTATCTTTTAGAAAAAAAAATGTAAACTCATTTCTTATTCTATAAAACTTAAAAAATACTATGCATGCATAGTATTTTTTTTGTATCTTTGTAAATATGTTAAAAGAAAACTCTATTGATCATCAGTTAAGAGCAACTTGGCAGCTAGTTTCAAAAATGTATAATGAACAAGCCATAAAGCAAGAATACACAATGGCTATGGGTTTTGTAGTCTTGAATATTGATTATGATAATGGCACACCTTCAACAGCTTTAGGACCATTAATGGGAATGGAAGCAACAAGTTTGTCTCGAATCTTAAAATCAATGGAAGAAAAAAAAATCATCTATAGAGAAAAAAATCCAGAAGATGGTCGTGGGGTTTTAATCAAACTTACATCTTTAGGAAAAGAAAAACGAGAACAAGCAAAAGAAACTGTTTTAAGATTTAATGAAATTATTCGTCAAAATGTAAGTGATAAAGATTTGGACTCTTTTTTTAGTGTAACAGAAACTATTTCCAATCTTATTAATGAGAATAAAATTTTTGAAAATAAAAGAAGGGCAAGCTGATTTAGTATTCAGTAACAGTTTGCTATTTTAAATTTAGCAAAGACATAGTCTACAAGTCTATTCGTCTAATTTAGTTAAATACAGCATATAAAAAATGAAACGAGTATGTTAATCCTGAAGTTTCGGGATAACCTTCAAAAAACAATAAATATAAACACATGAAAAGAAGTATTAAAAAAGTAGCAATAATTGGCTCTGGTATTATGGGTTCTGGTATTGCTTGTCATTTTGCCAATATTGGCGTTGAAGTATTATTATACGATATCGTTCCACGTGAATTAACAGCTAAAGAAAAGGCAAAGGGGTTAACCTTAGAAGATAAAGCAGTAAGAAACAGACTGGTAAACGATAGTTTAAAAGCATCCTTAAAATCAAAACCATCACCTATATACAATCAAAAATTTGCAGATAGAATTACTACGGGTAATTTAGAAGATGATTTACATAAAATCGCAGCTGTAGATTGGATTATTGAAGTTGTAGTTGAACGTTTAGATATCAAACAAAAAGTATTTGAACAAATTGAAAAACACAGAAAGCCTGGTACATTAATTACTTCAAACACTTCTGGTATTCCTATTCATTTTATGAATAAAGGCAGAAGTGAAGATTTTCAGCAACATTTTGCAGTAACACACTTTTTTAATCCGCCTAGATATTTAAAACTTTTTGAAGTTGTGCCTGGTCCAAATTGTAAACCAGAAGTAACCGACTTCTTAATGATGTATGGTGAAAAATTCTTAGGTAAAACCTCAGTATTGGCAAAAGATACTCCAGCATTTATTGGTAATAGAATAGGTGTCTTTGGTATTATGAGTCTATTTCATATTGTAAAAGAAATGGGCTTAACTGTTGAAGAAGTTGATAAACTAACTGGGCCTGTAATTGGCAGACCAAAATCTGCAACATTCAGAACTGTTGATGTAGTTGGCTTAGACACTTTAGTACACACGGCTAATGGCGTAAAAGACAACTGCCCAAAAGATGAAATGCAAGACTCATTTGAGCTTCCTGATTTTATCAATACCATGATGGAAAAAAAATGGTTGGGTAGCAAAACAAAACAAGGTTTCTATAAAAAAGAAGGCAAAAATATTCTAGCTTTAGATTTAAAAACTCTTGAATATAAAGAAAAGAAAAGAGCAAAATTTACAACATTAGAATTGACAAAAACTATCGATAATGTTATTGATCGATTTAAAGTTTTAATTAATGGAAAAGATAAAGCTGGTGAATTTTATCGTAAAACATTTGGTGCTATGTTTGCTTATATTCAAAATAGAATTCCAGAAATTTCTGATGAATTGTATAGAATTGACGATGCTATGAAAGCTGGATTTGGATGGGAACATGGTCCTTTTCAAATTTGGGATGCCATGGGTATTGAAAAAGGTATTGAATTAATGAAAGCTGAAGGTCATGAACCTGCAGAATGGGTAAACAAAATGCTTGCTGATGGAAATACCTCTTTTTATACTGTAAATGATGGTGCAAAATATTATTATGATATTCCAACAAAAAAACAAGTTAAAATTCCAGGTCAAGATGCCTTTATAATTTTAGATAATATTAGAGAGGCCAAAACAGTTTGGAAAAATAGTGATGCTTCAATTCAACATTTAGGCGATGGCGTTCTTAATGTAGAATTCCAATCAAAAATGAACACTTTAGGAGGTGGAGTTTTAGAAGCTATTAATAAAGGAATAGATTTAGCTGAGACTGAATATGATGCCGTAATTCTTGGCAATCAAGCAGCCAACTTTACGGTTGGTGCCAACTTGGCTATGGTATTTATGATGGCCGTAGAACAAGAATATGATGAGTTAAATGCTAGTGTGAAATATTTTCAAGATACTGTAATGCGTTTGCGATACTCTTCTTGTCCAACAATTGTTGCTCCTCATGGAATGACTCTTGGTGGAGGCTGTGAATTATCACTACATGCCGACAAAGTAATTGCTGCTGCTGAAACGTATATTGGCTTAGTTGAATTTGGAGTTGGTATTATTCCTGGCGGAGCAGGATCAAAAGAAATGGCTTTAAGAGCTACAGAAAATGTTTTAAAAGATGATGTGAAATTGAATAAATTAAGAGATTACTTTATCAATGTTGCCATGGCAAAAGTGGCAACTTCAGCTCATGAAGCTTTTGATTTAGGATATTTTAAAGCACATAAAGATTATGTCGTTGTAAATAAAGATAGACAAATAGCAACAGCTAAACGTCATGCTTTACTAATGCTAGAGGATGGTTATCAACAACCAACACCTAAAAAAGCTTATGTAATGGGTCAACAAGCCTTAGGTATGTTTTTAGTAGGGACTGATAGTTTAGAAAAAGGACGTTATGCTTCTGAACACGATAAAAAAATAGCTAATAAATTGGGTTATGTAATGGCTGGTGGAGATTTATCTGAACCAACTTTCGTGTCTGAACAATACTTATTAGATCTAGAACGTGAAGCATTTATGTCTTTAATGACTGAACGCAAAACACTAGAACGTATTGAGCATATGTTAAAAACTGGTAAACCACTGAGAAACTAAGGTTTCTTAAGTAGTGAGATGTTAGAATTGAGTAGTTAGACAGGTTTAGTAATGAGTATAGAGTAGTTAGAAATGAGTAATAAAAAAGGAAATATTAGAAACCCACTTGACAAGGCAACTGCTATTGTTTCTTTATCAAGTGTTTTGCTTATATTATATATTTTTATACTTTTTATTATTAAAACCAATATTGATTTTAACCTCCCGATTGATACAGAAAAATTTGGGCATTTTGGTGATATTATTGGAGGATTAGTAGGTACAATATTAACTTTTTTAGCTACTATTTTATTATATTACACATATAAATCACAAAGAGAAGGACTGAAGTCACAAAAAAAAGAATTAGAATTAAGCAGGGAATTGTTTTCAAAACAAAACTTTGAAAATACTTTCTTTAATATGTTAGGTGTTCATAGGGAATTAAGAAAAGAGATTAGTATTGACTCTTATGAATTTGGACTATGTTATAATGATAATACAGTCGAAAGTAAAATAATTAATGGTAAAACCTTTTTTGAATTTGCTCATAAAGATTTTGAATGTTTCTGGAAAAAAGAATATAAAGGAGAAGAAGAGTTTGGGAATACACCTTATGATCTTCATAATTCTGATTATGAATATGAAAGTTACCCTTCTTCTAATGGTAAAACTATTGATAAGTCAATTGAGCAACATTTAAAAGATATTACTGATTTAAAATATCCTTTTTTTTGGAAGAAATACGCAAATTACTTAGGTGATTATTTTAGAAATTTATACCATATTTTAAAATATATAAGTAACGAAAAATCTAGAGAGAAAAAAGATATAGTTGATGAAACAGAAAAGGAAATTATCAATCAGAAATATAAAAAATATGCAGATATATTACAATCACAAATGAGTTATTCTGAGTTGTTTTTTATATTTTATAATGCCCTTACTTATATAAAAGTAAAACCATATATTGAAGAATTTGATTTTATAGAAAATTTAACTATTAAAAATTTATTACACCCAAAACATGCTCAACTTGATGGTATGGGTAATATAAAAGATGATTTTTTTTAATTAATACATATATCTAAAAAAAACTATGCACAATTTTCAAGAATTAAAGATTTGGCAAAAATCAATGGACATTACTGTAGATGTTTACAAATTATCTGCTCAATTTCCTAAAGAAGAAAAATATGGATTGACAAGTCAAATTAGAAGAAGTGCCGTTTCCATCCCTTCAAACATTTCTGAAGGTGCAGGAAGAAATACTAATGGAGAATTTAAAAATTTTCTAGGTATAGCTAGCGGTTCATCAAATGAACTTTTTACACAACTAATACTATCTGAAAGATTAAATTTAGTTGAGAACAAAAATGTCAAACATATTCTTGATGCATTGATTGAAGTGCAAAAAATGAATTATAAATTGATACAAAAATTTAAATAATCTAATGTCAAAAATCTGACATCTAACATCTTATTAAATGAAAACAGCATATATAGTAAAAGGATACAGAACAGCAGTAGGTAAAGCTCCAAGAGGGATTTTCAGATTTAAAAGACCTGATGAATTGGCTGCTGAAACCATTGAACACTTATTAAAACAAGTCCCAGAATTAGACAAAAAACGCATTGATGATGTTATTGTTGGTAATGCAATGCCAGAAGCTGAACAAGGCTTAAACATTGGGCGTTTAATTTCTTTAATGGGATTAAAAATTGAAGATGTACCTGGTGTAACCGTAAATAGATATTGTGCCTCAGGTTTAGAAACTATTAGTATTGGTGTAGCAAAAATCCAATCAGGTATGGCAGATTGTATCATCGCGGGTGGTGTAGAAAGCATGAGTTATATACCTATGGGAGGCTATAGACCAACGCCAAATTACAAAGAAGCTGCTAATGGTCATGAAGACTATTATTGGGGAATGGGTTTAACAGCCGAAGCTGTAGCTCAACAATTTAAAGTATCAAGAGAAGATCAAGATGAATTTTCATTTACCTCACATGAAAGATCATTAAAAGCTCAAGACAATGGTACATTTAATGATGATATTGTACCTATAACAGTTGAAGAAATTTTTATTGGTCAAGATGGTAAAAAACAATCTAAAAGTTACACCGTTGATACAGATCAAGGGCCACGTAGAGGGACTTCTAAAGAAGCATTAGCAAGGTTACGACCAGTTTTTGCAGCTGGCGGAAGTGTAACTGCTGGTAATTCTTCTCAAATGAGTGATGGTGCAGCTTTTGTATTGATAATGAGTGAAGAAATGGTAAAAGAATTGAATCTTGAACCCGTAGCTAGAATGGTTTCTTATTGTGCAGTAGGTGTTGAACCTAGAATTATGGGAATTGGCCCCGTAAAGGCAATTCCGAAAGCATTAAAACAAGCAGGTTTACAAATAAAAGATATTGATTTGTTTGAATTGAATGAGGCTTTTGCATCACAATCACTTGCAGTTGTTCGTGAATTGGGATTGAATAAAGAAATTGTCAATGTAAATGGAGGAGCAATTTCATTAGGGCATCCTTTAGGATGTACAGGTGCAAAATTATCAGTACAATTATTTAATGAAATGCGTAGAAGAAAAAACAAATATGGTGTAGTTACTATGTGTGTGGGTACAGGTCAAGGTGCCGCTGGAGTTTATGAATTCTTGAAATAAAGAGATTTTTGTTCTACATTTTTATAAAATGTAATTAGCAAAAACGAATTTAAGAAAAGAATCAGCGGAGCTAATTCTTGAAATAAATCCCATCTAAATCTTCCCTAAGGGAAGACTTTTTTGAGGTGAAAAATATAAACAATACTAAAAAAATATATGAAGTTTTATGCAAGTATTGTCCCCTTGAGGGGACTTTAGGGGTGTAATTCTAGAGTTTAATAATTAAGAAAAATAGCAGATAATGAGCACAGAAACAAACAAACAACTATTAAGAGGAGGTCAATTTTTAGTTAAAGAAATTGATTGTGAAGATATATTCACCCCAGAAGATTTTAACGAAGAACAAATCATGATGAAAGAATCTCTCATTGAATTTGTTGATCGTGAAATTTGGCCTCACAAAGCTAGATTTGAACAAAAAGATTATGCATTGACTGAAGAACTGATGAAAAAAGCAGGTGAATTAGGCTTCTTAAGTGTTTCTGTACCCGAAGAATATGGAGGTATGGGTATGGGCTTTGTAAATACGATGCTAACTTGTGATTATATTTCAGGTGCAACAGGCTCTTTTAGTACAGCATTTGGTGCACATACAGGTATTGGCACTATGCCAATTACATTATATGGTACAGAAGAACAAAAGAAAAAATATGTACCCAAATTGGCTTCAGGCGAATGGATGGGTTCCTATTGCCTAACAGAACCAACAGCTGGTAGTGATGCAAATTCTGGTAAAACAAAAGCTGTATTATCTGATGATGGAAAATATTACAATATTACGGGTAATAAAATGTGGATTTCTAATGCTGGGTTTTGTAATTTAATGATTGTATTTGCAAGAATTGAAGATGATAAAAACATTACTGGTTTTATTGTTGAATATGATAAAAACAATCCTAATGGAATTACCATGGGAGAGGAAGAGCACAAGCTTGGTATTCGTGCATCTTCTACAAGGCAAGTCTTTTATAACGAGACTAAAGTACCTGTAGAGAATATGTTATCTAAAAGAGGTAACGGATTTAAAATTGCTATGAATGCCTTAAATGTTGGTCGTATTAAATTAGCAGCAGCATGTTTAGATGCTGAGCGTAGAGTAATTACAGAATCTGTAAAATATGCAAATGAACGTGAACAATTTAAAACACCTATTATAAAATTTGGTGCTATTCGTCAAAAAATTGCTGAAATGTCTACCAACTGTTGGGTTGGAGAATCTGCAAGTTATAGAGCAGCAAAAAATATTGAAGACAGAATTGAACTTCGTCAAAATAATGGAAAAGACACACATCAAGAAGCTGAATTGAAAGGTGTTGAAGAATATGCTATTGAATGTTCTATCCTTAAAGTAGCCGTGTCAGAGCATGTTCAAAAATGTACTGATGAAGGTATACAAATTTTTGGAGGCATGGGCTTCTCTGAAGAAACACCTATAGAGTCTGCTTGGCGTGATGCTCGTATTGCTCGTATTTACGAAGGTACAAATGAAATTAATAGAATGCTAAGTATTGGTATGTTGATTAAAAAAGCAATGAAAGGTCATGTAGATTTATTAGGACCTGCCACCGCTGTAGCAAGTGAACTAACAGGTATTCCTTCATTCGAAAAACCAGACTATTCTATTTTATTTGCTGAAGAGAAACATATCATCAAAAATTTGAAGAAATTATTTTTAATGGTAGCTGGTGCTATCCTACAAAAATATGGAGAAAAAATTGATGAACATCAACAATTAATGTTGGCTTGTTCAGATATTTTAATTCAAATTTATATGGCAGAATCTGCTATTTTACGTGCAGAAAAATTAGCTAAAAAGAACGGAGAAGATCAGGTAAAAGAACAAATCGCTATGGCTAAATTAAATTTATTTCACGCCATAGATGTGATTGAAACTGCTGGTAAACATTCTATTATTTCTTTTGCTGAAGGCGACGAACAACGTATGATGTTAATGGGCCTAAAAAGGTATATTAAATATACAAACATGCCTAATATTATTGAATTAAGAAATATTATTGCTGATAAAGTAACAGAAGAGAATAAATATTGTTTTTAATACCATAGAATAATTTAAACCTAAAAACCATTTCTCATTCTTATATTAAATCGAATAGAAATGGTTTTTATATTCTACATATTAATTAGAAAAAGCAAAATAGAACACCAACAATATGGTGAGTGCTTTAATGCTATATTTCATGTAGAGTAACCGAATATAATTTATACCAAATTAAATTTGTATTACATAAAAGATGTTTCTTTTAGTATAAAACCAATAATGCATAAATTTAGAGAATATATAGAAGCAATTGCCAATGTTAATGAGAATGACTGGCTAGTTTTTTCGTCACATCTAAAAAAAAGAGAGTTTTCAAAAAAAAACTCATTTCTATGTACTGGGCAAATTGAAAATTACATTTCTTTTATTGAAAAAGGAGAAGTACGATTGTTTCTTCCAAAAGAAGATGTAGAAAAAGAAATTACTTTTGGATTTAGTTTTCAAGGTGAGTTTATAAGTGCTTATGATTCTTTTTTAACCCAAACGCCATCACTTTACCAACTAGAAACGTTATCTAACACAACCCTTTGGAGCATCACTTACAATGATTTACAAAAAGTTTATAAAACAACTGAAATAGGAAATACAATAGGTCGTTTTATATCTGAAAAATTATTTTTACTGAAATCTAAAAGAGAGCAATCTTTATTAAACGAAACACCAGAGCAACTATATCTCAATCTATTTAAAGATAGACCAAACCTTATAAAACAAATTCCATTAAAATATATTGCGTCTTATATTGGCGTAACACCTCAAGCATTAAGTAGAATACGAAAGCGTATTTCTTAACTCAGGTTCATTGTATGAATAAGAAGACCTTCTTAAATTTGCGATAAATTTATACGCAAATGGAGATTATATATTTAGTTTTAGTTTTATGGTATGGAGGTTTGTTTTTTCAAACTTTTTTTTTGCACAGATATGCTGCACACCAATCATTCACAATGTCAAAAACTACTGAAAGAATAACCTATGTTTTAACATGGCTATTCCAAGGTTCAAATTATTTAAGTGCATATGGTTATGGAGTAATGCACAGGATGCATCATGCATATGCAGATACAGAAAAGGACCCACATTCACCCAAATATGATGAAAACATCTTTGCAATGATGTGGAGAACAATGTCTATTTATCAAAATATAAATAAAAAAAGAATCAATATCGATGATAAATTCACTAAAAACGTCCCACAATGGTATAGTTTTGATAGCGTTGCTAGTTCTAAAATTTCAAGAATTATTTGGGTTATTTTATACTTTATATTCTTTCTGAAATTTGCAGTAATTTGGTGGTTATGGTTATTCTTCCCAGTAATAATATTAATGGCACCTATACATGGTGCAATTATTAATTGGTTTGCCCATATTTATGGCTATACCAATTTTAAAGTAAAAGATACTTCTAAAAATTTACTTCCTTTTGATTTTTTAATGATGGGAGAAGCATATCATAATAACCATCACAAACATGGTTGTCGAGCAAATTTTGGTAGTGAAAGATGGCATGAAATTGATCTAACATATTTTATAATGAAAGTGCTTGATACGTTACGAATTATTAAAATCAAACAAATATCATAAATTGATTTGTACATTAAATAAAGTATAATGAAAAAAAAATACATCCCTGTATATTATAACAATTTAGAAGAAAAAATTAATATTATTACTCATGCCTTTGGTATGTTTATAAGTATAATAGCATTAGTTTTATTAATACTAAAATCAAATTCAATTGGTACTATTTGGCATGTATTTAGTTTTACTGTTTTTGGAATTAGCTTAATTGTTTTATATACTGCATCGACATTTTATCACGCATCAAAAAAAGTAAAATTACGAACAAGATTAAATATTTTTGACCATGCTTCAATCTACGTGCTTATTGCTGGCACTTACACACCTTTCACTCTTGTAACTCTACAAGGAAAAATTGGCTGGTGGATCTTTGGAATCAATTGGTTTCTAGCAATAACAGGAATCATATTAAAACTATTTTTTACTGGTAAATATGATAAGCTTTCTACATTAATGTATGTGCTGATGGGCTGGATAATTATTTTAGCAATTAAACCATTAATTAATAATTTAGGATATGAAGGGTCTTTATGGTTGTTGATTGGAGGTGTTTCTTATACTATTGGTGCCGTATTTTATAGTATTCCTAGAATAAAATATAACCATGCAATATTTCATGTGTTTGTCTTAATTGGTAGTTTCGCTCATTTTATTTCTATTTATTACTATGTAATCTTAACTAAAATATAAATTTTAATCAATCAGTTAATAAAAATTAACTAAACGCTATCGTTTAATAAAATATTTTTATATGTTTGCATAATTAAACGATAACGTCTAATTATGCCAAAAATAATAGCTAAAAAAACAGATTGGATACAATTAGGGTATCTACAATTTGCGAAACAAGGGATATCTGGTATCGTTGTAGAAAAAATGGCAAAAAAACTAAACGTAAATAAATCAAGTTTTTATTGGCATTTTAAAACTAAAATAGACTTTGTTAATGAAATTATATCTTACTGGGTCATAACAAATACAAATCAAATTATTGCATTAACAGATCATGAAAAATCTGGAAAAGAAAAATTTGAAAAATTAATAGAACTATCATTTAAAAAAGAGCCTTATTTAGATTTCATCTTCTTTCTAAAAAGGTACGCCCTAAAGAATAAGAAAATTCAATCTACAATTGATGAAATAGATAATCAAAGGATAGAATACACTAAAAATATTTTGATAGAAATGGGGTTTTCATCAAGTGAAGCAACTATTAAATCTATACTATTCTATAAATACCTTATTGGTTATCACGAAATGATACGTTATAAAAAACAAGCAAAAAACTACTTACTAGAAGTTAAAAAAGAACTCCATCAATTTATAAAACCTTTATAGGCTCCTTAATAAAACAAACAGCTAAATAACAGTAAGTTAAAATAATTTTAAGCACATGAAAACAAAAAACACATACTGGATAATTGCAGGGATATTAAACTTTATAACATTTTTTTTGCATTTAATTGGCGGGCAGCTAGACCTTGTAAACCCAATGCTAGACACCACACTAAATGTTGAGAAAAGTTCTCAATTGGTGGGAGCATGGAATATGGTAACCATAATCTTAATTGGAACTTCATACATCTTATTATTAGCAGGTTTTGGTAAAAAATATACAACAAATACAGAATTGATAAGGATGATTGGATACTTAAATTTATCATTCTGCTTACCATTTATCATTGCAGGTTTTTATTATGGCTTATTAGTTCCTCAATGGATATTTTTTCTTCCTATTGGCATATTAACATTAATTGGATTAAATAAAGTAAAAAAAGATGCTTAAAATTGGAGGTATATTAAATATTATTATTGCAATTGCTCACATCGTAGGTTTGTTTTGGGCAAAACAATTCTTTGAAAATACTGGTGCGAAAGAAGGTATGATAGCACTTCGCCAAATTCATTATACACTCCCTTATACACTAACTATTATTGTCTCAATCGTTTTCTTTGTTTTTGGACTTTATGGGCTTTCTGCTGCAGAAAAAATCAGAAAACTACCCTTTCTAAAATTAGGTATTTTCACCATTGCTACAATTTATATTTTTAGAGGAATTGGAGAGCAGACTTATAACCTGAGTTCGATTAATACTTTTCATTTTTTTTGTAAAAAAGCAAATATTTTTATATATTTAATGTGTTGAATATTAATTATATAACTCAAATATTTGCTTATGATTACTAC
>Ga0256834_1001049_pt1 | contig 19248 bp, 12 predicted proteins | sample 4281140metaG_FD_190536 | JGI IMG/M metagenome (GOLD analysis project Ga0256834, IMG submission 190536) | Hydrothermal vent microbial communities from East Pacific Rise, Pacific Ocean - 4281-140 | ecosystem: Environmental > Aquatic > Marine > Hydrothermal vents | place: Pacific Ocean: East...
AATGGTTAGCACCACATCACCTACAGAAACTTTCTGCCCAACTTCAACGGTCATCGACGAAACAACGCCCGGCATTGGCGCAGCCACATGAAGAGCGTTGCCGATCTCAGCTTTTGGATGCTTGCTCGCCCCTGCGCTAGCACTACGGTTAGCAACTTTTGCCATACGTGGTTGACCATTTAATTCAAAGAAAACCTTAACATCGCCCTCTTCATTGGTTTCGCCAATAGCCAAGCATCGAACCACAAGGGTTTTACCTGTTTCAATCGTCACCGAAATTTCGCTACCCGGTTTCATGCCATAAAAGAATTGCTCGGTTGGCAAACCTGAAACAGGACCATATTTACGTTGGCGTTTTGCAAAATCTACAAACACCTTTGGATACATGAGGTAAGAATTAAACTCTTCCTCAGTGATCTTACGCCCAGCTTTTTTTTCAGCCTTTTGACGCTTCTTATCAAGATCAGCGGCAGGCAAAACAGAACCAGGACGAACAGTTAAACCCTTTTCCCCTTTTAAAACTTTATTTTGCAATGCTTTTGGAAAACCACCAGGAGGTTGACCCAAATCACCATTAAAGAACCCAACCACTGAATCAGGGAACGACACATCTTTATCAGGGTTTTCGACATCGGCGCGCGTAAGACCCGCAGACACCATGGCCAAAGCCATATCTCCAACCACTTTTGAAGACGGCGTTACCTTAACAATATCACCAAACATCTGGTTCACATCTGCGTAGGTTTGTGCCACTTCATGCCAACGCTCTGAAAGACCAAGCGAACGGGCTTGCTCTTTAAGGTTGGTAAATTGACCACCTGGCATCTCATGCAAGTAGACTTCTGATGCGCCAGCTTTTAAATCTGATTCAAACGCAGCATATTGCATTCGCACATTTTCCCAATAATCTGAGAACTGACGTATGACTTTTGGGTCCAACCCCGTATCACGTGGTGTATTACGCAAGGCCTCAACAATTGATCCCAAGTTTGGTTGCGACGTTAATCCTGAAAACGAATCCATCGCTGCATCAACCGCATCAACACCTGCATCGACCGCAGCTATAATTGTTGCCGCCGCAATGCCTGACGTATCATGGGTATGGAAATGAACAGGCAATCCCGTCTCTTCTTTTAAAGCTTTAACCAACACACTAGCCGCTGCAGGTTTGAGCAATCCCGCCATATCTTTAAGACCAATGACATGAGCGCCCGCATCTGCCAATTCTTTGGCCATACCCGTGTAATACTTCAGGTCATACTTAGAACGAGCAGGATCAAGAATATCACCCGTATAACAAACCACCGCTTCGCAAATTTTATTGGCTTCAAGCACCGCATCCATAGAGACGCGCATATTCTCAACCCAGTTTAAACTATCAAAAACCCGAAAAACATCGATGCCAGAATCTGCTGCTTGCAACGTGAACTTACGCACCACATTATCTGGATAATTTTCATAGCCAACACCATTCGATCCACGCAACAGCATTTGCAACAATAAGTTAGGCACTCGTTTTCGAATACGGCGCAACCGTTCCCACGGACACTCTTGAAGGAAGCGCATCGACACATCAAACGTCGCTCCACCCCAACACTCAAGCGAGAATAAATCAGGCAGATCAGCAGCATAGCTTCTAGCCGCTGCAACCATATCATAACTGCGCATTCGTGTTGCCAAGAGAGACTGGTGTGCATCACGCATTGTCGTATCTGTAATCAAGACTTTTTTCTGCGCTAACATCCAGTCACCAACAGCTTTTGGCCCCTGCTCATCAAGTAAATTTTTAGTACCGTTTGCAGGTTTTATCGCAATAGCTTCAGGTGCGCGAGGCAACACCGCATACGAAGGTGGCGTTGGGCGACCCTCAACTTCAGGGTGGCCATTTACCGTAATATCGGCAATGTAGCGCAATAGTTTACTGGCACGATCCCGCCGTTTTGGAAATTCAAATAATTCAGGATGGCTATCAATAAATCTGGTTGAATATGTCGCATTAATGAACGCTTCATGGCCAATCAAATTCTCAACAAAAGCTAAGTTAGTCGCGACACCACGAATTCGAAATTCTCGCAACGCACGGTCCATGCGCTTAATTGCTTCTGATGGACTTGGTGCCCAGCATGTTACTTTTTCAAGCAATGAATCATAGTAGCGAGTAATAACTGCGCCAGAATAAGCTGTTCCACCATCAAGGCGCACACCAAAACCCGTCGCACCACGATACGCTGTAATACGGCCGTAATCTGGAATGAAATTGTTGCGCGGGTCTTCTGTTGTAATCCGGCACTGCAATGCATGGCCATTAAGCTTTATATCTTTTTGCGCGGGGATGCAGCTTTCCGTCGCCACACCAATACGCCCGCCTTCGCAAATGGCAATTTGCGATTTAACAATATCAATACCCGTAATCTCTTCGGTAACCGTGTGTTCCACTTGAATACGTGGGTTTACTTCAATGAAATAATAAGCGCCCGATGCAATATCCATCAAAAACTCTACGGTGCCTGCACATTCATAATTGGCATACCGCGCAATCTTTAGGCCAAGTTCACAAAGTTCGGCGCGTTGTTCGTCATCAAGATAAGGTGCCGGTGCCCGTTCAACCACTTTTTGGTTGCGCCGTTGAACCGTGCAGTCACGTTCAAACAAATGAACCACAGTACCATGTTGATCGCCAAGAACTTGAACTTCCACATGGCGCGCTGCTTCAATGAGTTTTTCTAAGAAAAGCTCATCATTACCAAAAGCAGCTTTTGCCTCACGGCGCGAAGCCAGAACGCTGTCTTCAAGTTCATCTTCGCTGTAGATCGGGCGCATACCGCGGCCACCACCACCCCAACTTGCTTTCAGCATCAAGGGATAGCCGACCTCTTGAGCAAGGCGTTTGATTTCATCAATATCATCTGGCAATGCACTCGTGGCAGGCACAACGGGAACACCAGCTGCAACCGCCGCATTTCGCGCTGAAACTTTATCACCAAGCAAACGCATCGTCTCTGATTTTGGACCAATAAAGGCGATACCGTTCTGTGCACACGCATCAGCAAATTCTGGATTTTCAGACAAAAACCCATAGCCTGGGTGAATAGCATCAGCGCCAGATTTAAGCGCCACGCGAATCATTTCATCAATTGATAGATAGGCTTTGACCGGGCCAAGATTCGCACCAATTTGATAAGATTCATCGGATTTAAATCGATGCAGCGCCAAGCGATCTTCTTTTGCATAAACTGCAACTGTCTTTTTACCAAGCTCATTTGCAGCCCGCATAACACGAATTGCAATTTCACTACGGTTTGCTACCAAAATTTTCTGAAACGTTTTTTTAGCCATATTCCCCTACAATCTGATGCAATAATGCGTCTGCCTTTAAGCATTTACCCAATAGGTACTGAGCAAAAGGCCAAACAACAAGTATTATACATTAGTTTAGATGAATATGCCGCAGTCACGCTATACCCATATCCACACAGTTTCGCCACATTTCAAGCACGTTTTTCTGTAAAATTAACACTTTAGAAACCATAAGAGGGCTAAATTGGGTACTAAATGAGTGATTTGCGAGCTTTATAGAAAAATAACAGGGGTTTCTCCATCCAATTTTGATAAAACCAACTCTAAGCAATTGTTTTTGAGCGATTTTTATTAAAATCTTTCCCTTGAACTGTTGACTCAATGATTGCTGTGTTGCAATGTCTGCGCACTTTAACGATGTAAATCGTTGTGGTGGGCTGGGGTGCAAAAAAGACTTAACTTAAACTGGGCTTCTTGCGCGTTTACCTGCCATTTGCTCAAAACTGAAATTTTTGCTCACAATCGAGCATACTTGTAGGGAATAAGGGCACTTGAACGATCCGATTGCTACATTGCGCAACCGGCATGTCCCATCGGGGTATGAAGGACACCAGCACGAACAAAGTGTGCATTATGACGACCCGATTCATATCGAAGACCTCGAATCAAGCGACAATGACCCTTTTCATGAAGAACAAGCTCAACCCCATCGTTGGCTTATCACCACTTGCATTGCAGGTGTTGCTGGTTCGCTAGTTATCGGTGGTGCTTTACTTGGCCTGTTTAGCGAAAACGGCCCATCGGCTCAAGCTTCTGTCCAATTAACAGAAAAATGGCAACGCCCAACAGTATCAGCAAAAAGTGATCTTAATGGTCAGTTTGCTAAAACATTGCAACTGCGCCCTTACCAAGAAGTGTCGGTCAACCAAAATACCGCAAAAAATACAACCGTCATTTCAAACGGCTACACCAGCGCTAGCATTATACAACAAGCCCCACGCGCAATTCAGGCATCTTTGACTTTTGGTACTATACCAAATGGTGAAAGACCAACCGTACTGGGCAATCCAAGCATTCTTGGTGACCAAGGAAACTTTGCACCAACGCCACAAAACAACACCACGACGATTTTAAAGAAACTGCCACCTGAACCAATTGATGAAACAATTGTTCTAAAATCAGGCGATACGCTCATTTCTCGCCTCGTTGCTCTGGGCGTGACCAATAGCACTGCAGCACAGCTGACAACAACACTTGAACCAGTCTTCCCATCCAAACTGCTTAAAGCTGGTCAAAAATTTATTGTGACATTAGATAAACAACAAGATTTCTTCGGGAATTTTGTTATTTACCCGGTTCAACTAACATTTTCACCTGGTCCAAAAGAAGAAATTTCAATCGAGGCTGACGAAGAAGGCCAATTCTTTGTTCGTGTTAATGGCAAGAAAAACAAAGAACCCTCACGTTACGCCGCGCCGCGTTCTGGCCAATACCGAATTGCAGGACGCGTAACATCAAGCCTGTTTGCGGCCGCCTCTGATAAAGGTGTTCCTGACTACATTATCAATCAAGTTATTCGCGCCTTTTCGCACGATGTTGATTTTCAGCGCGATGTTGCAGCTGGTGCAAAATTTGAAATATTCTTTGGCAAACCTTTAACTGGCTCTGCGACCCGCCGTAAAGTTGTACATTACACTTCCCTACAAGTTCGCGGAAAAACCAAACATCTATACCGCTATACCAATAAACGCGGCAAGACGGCTTATTATGATCCAAAAGGGCGTGGTGCTACTAAGTTCTTGATGCGCACACCCATTAGTGGCGCGCGTATTAGCTCAGGTTTTGGCATGCGCCGACATCCCATTCTTGGCTATTCTAAACTACACGCTGGTATTGATTTTGCAGCCCCACGCGGCACACCTATTCGTGCTGCAGGTAGTGGTAAAATGATTACTCGTGGTTGGAAAGGTGGGTACGGAAAAGCCGTCGAAATCAAACATACAAATGGCTACATGACACGCTATGCTCATATGAGTCGCTTTTCTAAAGGCCTATCTCGCGGTTCTTATGTTCGCCAAGGTCAAGTTATTGGTTATGTTGGCGCCACTGGGCGTGTAACTGGGGCTCACCTTCACTATGAAGTCCGCATCAATAACCGCGCCATAAACCCGCGCCGTGTTCGCGTTGCTGGTAAGCTAAGACTTCGTGGCAAAGATCTGTCGCGCTTTAAAAAGCGTAAACAGCGTATCATCGCTATGATGAAAAAAGCCCCAACGTCAAACCGCTTGGCAAGTATTTCAAAATAGCAAAAAACCAATTGCGACTTTAACAAACAAAAAAGGCTCCTTTTTCGGGAGCCTTTTCTATTTTCAAGGTATTTAAACGTGTTACTTCTTCTTACGACGCCTTGCTGGATGAACAGCACGATCAAGTAACATCTCATTTGTACCAAGCACATGCGCACTAGATCCAACAATAAGTGGGTCTGGCCCTGTAACAACAGATTCGTCTTTATCAGTGTATGGAAGCGCTTTTAAGAAATGCTGCATACAGTTAAGACGAGCACGTTTCTTATCGTCAGATTTCACAATAACCCATGGGGCATCTGCTGTATCTGTATTAAAGAACATCGCTTCTTTTGCTTCGGTGTAATCATCCCAAAGGCCTAATGATGCACGGTCAATTGGAGACAGCTTCCACTGTTTGAGCGGATCTTTTTCACGTGACGCAAATCGTCTTTTCTGCTCATTTTGAGTCACAGAGAACCAATATTTAAACGTCCATATACCAGACCGAACCAACATCCGTTCAAGCTCTGGGCATTGGCGCATAAATTCTAAATACTCATTTGCAGAACAAAAACCCATTACCCGCTCAACGCCAGCTCGGTTATACCAAGAACGGTCAAATAACACCATTTCACCAGCAGCTGGTAGATGTTCAATATAGCGTTGGAAAAACCACTGCGTTCTTTCACGGTCCGTTGGCTTATTCAGCGCAACAACACGCGTTGCACGTGGGTTTAGGTGTTCAGTAAACCGTTTGATCGTGCCACCCTTACCAGCAGCATCACGGCCTTCAAACAACATCATTACTTTTTGACCAGTTGCCTCAATCCAAGCTTGAGCTTTTAACAACTCAACTTGTAATTCAGCCTTGCGCTTTTCATAAGCAGCGCGCTTCATTTTATTTTTATAAGGATAAGTACCAGACTCAAATGCTTTTCTAATTTCATTATAGTCATGGCGCATCTCAGCTAATTTGTGCAATTTTTTGGCACGCTTAGCTGCAGATTTTTTAACTTCATCAACCGCTTCAGATTTCTCTTTTTTTGGGCTTGCCACTTGATTATCCATTCCACTACTCCCGACATTAAATAACCGCAAATAGCAAACTAACCCTGATTGATTTCAATACGATTGACTTACGTCACTTTTCACAACAATCGAGTGTAATGGTTACCAACAAAAAAACGCGGGGTTAAAATTTAACCCCGCGCCATATTATTTTGTTTACAAATTAAGTTGCAACAAGAGCTGGCGTATCATTGAGGACTAGATGGTCCCCTTCCACACGCACTGATACAGTCTCTCCAGAACTAACCTCACCAGACAATAACATTTCTGCCAAAGTGTCTTGTAGGTAACGCTGAATAACCCGTTTCAAAGGCCGTGCACCATAAGCTGGATCATACCCCTTATTTGCAATCCAATCACGAGCAGCAGCATCAAGATCAAGCCCGATCTTGCGGTCATCCAGCAGCCTTTGCAAACGACCCATTTGAATGTCAACAATCTGCCCCATGTCTTGCTTTTTAAGGCGTTGGAACAAAATTGTTTCATCAAGCCTGTTTAAGAACTCAGGCCTAAATTGTGATCGCACAACATCCATAACCTTATCACGGACATCATCCACATTTTGATCCTCTTCAAGGTTCACCAAGTATTCCGCACCCATGTTCGATGTCATGATAATCAAGGTATTGCGGAAGTCCACCGTGCGCCCTTGACTATCGGTCAAACGACCCTCATCAAGCACTTGTAACAGCACGTTGAACACATCAGGATGGGCTTTCTCGATTTCATCAAATAACACAAGTTGATATGGCCGACGACGAACAGCTTCGGTTAGTGCGCCACCTTCATCATAGCCAACATACCCTGGAGGGGCACCAATCAACCGAGCAACAGAATGCTTTTCCATATACTCAGACATATCAATGCGCACCATGGCTTGCTCATCATCAAACATGAAGTCAGCTAAGGCTTTGGTTAATTCAGTTTTACCCACACCAGTTGGGCCCAAAAACATGAACGAACCAATTGGACGATTGGGATCTTGCAAACCCGCACGTGCGCGACGAACCGCTTTTGAAACCGCAGCAACAGCTTCAGCTTGCCCAACAACACGGCTGGACAGAACCTCTTCCATCTTCAACAGTTTACCACGCTCACCTTCAAGCATTTTATCAACAGGCACACCCGTCCACCGCGAAACAACTTGCGCAATATGATTGGAACTTACAGCTTCTTCCACAAGGGCTGTTGCATCTTCTTCACGCTTTTCAATCTCAGCAAGTTGCGCTTCGAGTTTTGGAATTTTGCCATATGACAATTCTCCAGCTTTTGCCAAATCACCACCACGCTCAGCAAGTTCAAGTTCCATCCGAGCTTCATCAAGTTGTTCTTTAATCTGATGAGCCTCATCAAGCTTGTCTTTTTCTGCCCGCCATTTTTGCGTCAAAACCGCTGCTTTTTCTTCAAGGTCTCCAAGCTCTTTTTCAAGATCTTCCAACCGATCAATAGAAGCACGATCCGTTTCTTTTTTGAGCGCTTCACGTTCAATTTTCAACTGAATGATACGGCGGTCAAGTTCATCAAGCTCTTCAGGTTTTGAATCAACCTGCATACGTAAACGTGATGCAGCTTCATCCATCAAATCAATGGCTTTATCAGGCAAGAACCTATCGGTGATATAACGGTTTGATAAATTTGCCGCAGCAACCAAAGCTGAGTCAGTAATACGAACGCCATGATGCAACTCATATTTTTCCTTGATGCCCCGCAAGATTGAAATTGTATCTTCAACCGTAGGTTCATCAACAAATACAGGTTGGAAGCGCCGTGCTAAAGCCGCATCTTTTTCAACATACTTGCGATACTCATCAAGCGTTGTTGCGCCAACACAGTGCAACTCACCACGCGCCAAGGCAGGTTTCAACAGGTTTGATGCATCCATCGCACCATCAGATTTACCAGCCCCAATCAAGGTATGCATTTCATCGATAAACAGGATAATTTCACCTGCCGCCGCTTGCACTTCAGATAGCACCGCTTTAAGCCGTTCTTCAAACTCACCACGGTATTTTGCACCTGCAATCAATGCACCCATGTCCAAAGACATCAGCTTTTTATCGCGCAAACTTTCAGGGACATCACCATTAACAATGCGCAGCGCCAAACCTTCTGCAATCGCTGTTTTACCAACGCCAGGTTCACCAATAAGGACTGGATTGTTTTTGGTACGACGAGACAAAACCTGCATCGTCCGACGAATTTCTTCATCGCGGCCGATAACCGGATCAAGTTTACCTTCACGTGCAACTTCGGTTAAGTCACGCGCATATTTTTTAAGTGCATCATAAGACTGCTCAGCTGAAGCACTATCAGCAGTGCGCCCTTGGCGAAGCTCGTCAATAGCTTTGTTTAAGGCAGATGGCGTCACGCCTGATTTTTTCAAACAATCAGCCGCATCACTCTTCTCGATCAAAACAGCATGGAGCAAACGCTCGACCGTCACAAAACTATCGCCAGCTTTTTTTGCCAGTTTTTCTGCTGCTTCAAAAATCCGCGCAGTCTCTGGTGCCATATATAATTGACCCGCACCACCACCTGAGACTTTTGGCATTTTATCAAGGTGAAGAGCAACTTCGGTTTGCGCCAATTTCAAATTACCGCCAGCAGCTTTCAACAAACCAGAGGTTAAACCCTGATCGTCATCCAAAAGGACCTTTAAGATATGTAAGGGCGTAAATTTTTGATGACCTTCACGCAAAGCCAAATTTTGAGCAGATTGGACAAAACCTTTAGCCCGTTCTGTATAGTTTTCAAATTCCATGATATTACTCCTTTTGCGCATTTACTCGCAGCCCAAATATCTGGCACTGCGTTTCAAACGCCACGTAATAAATTTTAAATTTACCCAAAGCAGAACCCAATTAGGCATTCCTCTTTGTGCATATTCTTAATATGGTAGGGGTAACGCGAATCTCAAGCCTTTAATCAACACCACGGATCAAAAAAATGAAAATTCAAAGCCTATACCGCTATCCCCTCAAAGGTTTTTCACCTGAATTTCTAGAATCAATCGATCTGGACAATGGCAAAGGGTTTCGTTTTGATCGCTATTGGGCATTAGAAATAGGCGAGCAAGAGTTTGACCACCACAACCCTTCATACTTGAAAAAGGGGCGGTTTATACAATTACTATCGCATCCCAAACTTGCGTTGCTCAAATGCAAATTCAACTGCGAAGAACAAAAACTCACCATTGATAGTCAAGAACAACAACTTGGTCATTTTGATTTATCTAACCCCAGTGATAAAACAAAACTAGAGCAAGTGCTCATAGAATATATAGATGACGCAAACATCACGACGTTAAATCTTGGATCTGCGCCTCAACATCACTTTAGTGATATTCCGCAAGCAGCGGTATCTTTAATCAATCTGGCAAGTGTTCGCGATCTAGCAAAAACAATGGGTAGCACTATTGATCCATTGCGCTTTCGTGCAAATATTTATGTTGAAGGCTTAGACCCTTGGCAAGAATTAGACTGGGCTGGAAAATCCATTTGGGCAAATGGAGAAAAGATTTTTGATGTTTTTGAAGACATTGGCCGTTGCCTTGCAACGCACGTAAATTTAGAAACGGGCGAACGCGATCTCAAAATCAAAAACAAATTGCTTGAGACCTATAACCATTCAAAATGTGGCGTTTATGTTGTATCAACCTCAGCTACAAAAATCACAACAGGGATGCAGCTAACAATTAAATGACCAACACCAATTGTTCAAAGCGCAACTAATTATCCCGTGACTGTCCCGTGATTATCCCGCAGCAACGTCTTGTTCTTGCGACACATCAACATCGGCAACTTCTTGCGGCGCATCAGCGCTTTTGTCTTCGTTATCAGAAGCTTTTACTTTCTTAGCTACTGGTTTACGGCGCTGGCGTTTTGGCTTCTTTTCAACCACAACATCATCATCAGATTTCAAAAATGCTGGTTGCGGACCTTCCCACCCTGATTGGTCTTCACCATTTGCGTCCGCATCAGATTGTGGTGCGTCTTTGCTGACTGGTGCAACTTCATTTACAGCTTCTTGTTGAGCTGCCAGTTGAGCTGCTTCTTCTGCTTTGCGTGCCTCACGCTTTGCATTTTGCTCAGCCATAGCCTTTTCTTTTTCAGCTTGTTTTTGAGCCCGCACCGCATTGTTCGAAGCAACAATTCGTAGATAATGTTCAGCAAACTGAAAATAACCTTCAGCTTTAATATTATCGCCAAATGACTGTGCATCGGTTGCCAGTTGCAAATACTTTTCAGCTACGGTTTGGGCTGAACCACGCACGCGCACATCTGGCCCGTTGCTATCATAAACTTTATTGGCAGGGTTTCCCCCACCTCCGCTTTGTCGGCGACCACGAGAACGTTGGCGATTATTATTTTTATTGTTCTTATTATTGTGGTGATTTTGTCTCATCTGCTCCACGCTCTAAATGTTTGTAAAAAATATGAGCTCATTTGATTTTCTCGTATGAGCGATTTAGCAATACTCGCAGTTTGCGAAAAATAACTTCAATAAAACCTAATACACATACCTGAAACCACGCGACATTTGCTCGCGAATTCATCTTGGTATGGAGGATTTGCACATTTACCTGTCAGGGCACCCTTTAAGGCAGTGACTATTTGATTGAACTTAGCCTTTTGCGCCGTGATTTCCAACCTTTTTTTTATCTATCCCACATCAAGGTAATAACACGGTCATTTCCACCTAAATCTTTAGTGATACAATCAGGCGTTTTTGGGATTAAAAAACCTACTGAACGAAAAATATCAATCACCTGACTTGCTTGCGTATAACCAATCTCCAAATAAATCTTACCCTGTGGCTTTAGCAGTGCGCCACTTGTAAGGGCAATTTGCCGATAAGCCTCTAACCCATCATCACCACCATCAAGCGCTAAAACAGGATCATAGTTTTTTACATCTTGACTGAGCTCGTCAATCTCAGCACTTCCAATATAAGGTGGGTTTGAAACAATGAAATCAAATAACCCATCAATGCCAGACATCCAAGAGGTTTTCACAAACACCAGTCGGTCTGCAACCCCTAGAGTTTCACTATTTTCGCTTGCAATCGCCAAGGCTTTATCAGAAATATCACTAGCAACCCCTTGCCAATTTAGCTTCTCACATAAAAGCGTAATTGCAATTGCCCCACTTCCAACACCCACATCCAAAAACCTCAACGCTGTGTCCTCAAGCTCTGATTTTAAAACTACATCAATCAAAGTTTCCGTATCAGGTCGTGGATCAAGCACATCTTTGGTTACTTTAAACGCGCGACCATAAAATTCCTTCTCACCCAAAATTTTTGCAACTGGCTCAAACCTCTTGCGGCGCTCGACCATTGCTTGAAGTCGAATAAACTGATCCTCTGTAAGTGCTATTTCAGGTTCTAAAATGAGTGTAGTTTGATTAACCCCACTGACCGCTTCAATCAGCCAACGCGCATCTAGTGCAGCCGTATCAATACCAATTTCAAAAAACTGACGGGTCAGCTCTTTTGTAATGTTTTTTATGCGGTGGTCGTTAGACATTAGCCCAAGTCTAAACTTTCTTCGGCCAGCAATGCTGCTTGATGTTCAGTGGTAAGCGCATCAATTAATTCTTGCAAACCTGCACCCTCAATCACTTGGTCTAACTTATACAACGTCAGATTGATTCGATGGTCAGTAACGCGGCCCTGGGGAAAGTTATAGGTGCGAATACGCTCAGAGCGATCCCCAGAACCAACTTGCCCACGGCGCGCTTCTGAACGTTCATCGGCAAGTCGCGAGCGCTCTTGCTCAAACAACCGTGCCTTTAGAACCTTCATGGCTTTTTCTTTGTTCTTTAATTGAGATTTTTCATCCTGCTGAATAACAGTGGTATTGGTCGGCAAGTGGACAATACGCACCGCACTATCGGTTGTATTAACCGATTGTCCACCAGGGCCAGACGCGCGAAAAACATCAATTCGCAAGTCTTTGGCCTCAATTTTAACATCAACCTCTTCAGCTTCTGGTAAAACAGCAACCGTTGCAGCAGAGGTATGAATACGCCCCTGAGTTTCGGTTTCCGGCACCCGTTGAACGCGGTGAACACCTGATTCAAACTTCAGCGCTGCATAAGGTCCAGCCCCTGAGATATTGGCAATAATTTCCTTATAACCACCAACGCCAGAATCGTTGGATGACATAATTTCAACTTTCCAACCACGAATAGTGGCATAGCGCTGATACATCCGAAAAAGGTGGCCAGCAAACAACGCGGCTTCATCACCGCCCGTGCCCGCACGAACTTCTAAAATAACATTGCGCTCATCAGCTGCATCTTTAGGCAGCAACATAACGGCAACTTTATCTTCATATTTGCTAAGTTTAGTTTTGAGGTCTCGAAGCTCACTCTGTGCCATGTCGACCAATTCTGGGTCTTCATCGGCTTCCACAACTTCGTTTAAATCTTTGATTTCTTGCTCAACTGATCGCAATTGGACGATCGACTTGGCCACTGGATCCAGGTCAGAATACTCTTTTGACAGGCGAACAAAATCGTCTCCTGTTGCACCACTCGCCATTTCAGCTTCTAAAGCTGAAAAGCGGTCTAAAATTTGATCGAGTTTTCCTGCGTTCAATGACGCCATTTTACCAAGCCATATAAAAAATCTGTCGATCAGATACCTGAAGCGTTTCGTGGTTTGTTTGATTTACAAACACAACATGAAACGCAAAATTATCAGTACTTTGGATAGATCGTTCTAGTTCAAAAAAAACAGGCGAACTCTAGCCTATTTAACTTAAATAAACTAGGTTAAAAGTCGTCAGAATAAACTTGGGTTTAACGTCAGATGCCCCTTAGCCTTTTTTGGCATTCAGTTTTTTAAGATCAAGTGGGCGGCCAACAAGAATTTCACCCTTACTACCCAAATTGCCCTTTTTAGCACCATCAACGGAATAACTAAGCAAACCACCATCACGCGCAATGACTACAAGACCTTTGCGATTGGGCACACGGTAACTATCGCCCGCCAACAATGTTCTGGTCATAACCACATTGCCTTTTGCATCTTCAATACGCACCCAAACATTCGCATTGGCTTTCAAAATCAGCCGCGCATTGGAATTTTCTTTACCAAAAATTCGCTCACCAGCTTGATCCGTTATTGCTTCGCCAACGACAATAACTTTACCTGTTGTTTTGGCAGTATTTTTGCGTGGAACAGATGCCGTATGAATTTGGTCTGCAGAGGTATTTTTTGCAATCAATGCATCTAAACCCGTTAGCCCATTAGCTGAACGATCTGCGGCAGAAGCCAAGTCTTTTGAAATTCGATTGTTTTCAGGTAACGGTTGCTCGGAAACAGTTGAAATCGCAGCAACATTTTGAACATCACCATTTGATGTATCACCATTAGGCATTACCAACCAACTACCAGCACCAAATAACATGATCGCCCCAAGGCACGATGCAACCACACCACCTGCACCCATATTACTAGACATAGACCGCAATCGTTCCACCAAAGGAAACTGCAAAATTTTAGCGCTTGAAAGCGGCGCTGGGCGGTTTTTAAGTGATTTCACCGATTGTGCTCTATGACCAGGCATCGGTTGCCTTGGCAAAAACTGTCCGAAATGAAACACCAACGGATCAGGATCAAAACCCAAAAATTCCGCATATACAGCAATCATTTCCAATGCATCGGCACGTGGTGGCAAACCCGTAAGGTCACCTTGCTCTATGGCTTCAAGGTGAAACTGGTGGATTTTCACCGTTGCACTCACATCTTCAAGAGACAAATGGCGTTCTTCACGTTCGCGCTGCAAGAACCACCCTGCTTCACCAGCAGGGTCAATACCCCCATCTGGACGTGGGCGGAAAAATTCAAATTCAGTGTTTTGTGCGCTTGAAGTGTTCATTATACAATCTTTACTCTTTACTTAAACCAAACCAGACCATTGAAATGGTCATCCCCAGTATCGTGGCTTTTTATGTAAATTAAAGTATGAACAAAAATGGTAAGCAGAATATGAACAAAACAAACTTTTTGCAAAAATTACCCAAATAAGTTTTAGAACATGATCTTATTTCCACGCGCAAATGCATGAAGTTGCGGGCGCAAGCTCGGTGTAGGTGTGCCAACCAACGGCTCAATAAACCGTTGTAATTTCGCCAGCTCCACACTCAAAATCATTTCTTTAACAGGCCCAATAGAGGCTGGCGCCATAGAAATGGCTGTCAACCCAATACCAATCAGTGCCATTGCCTCAAGTGGGTTGCTTGCCATTTCACCACATAACGATAACGGTACGCCATGAGCGCTACATTTACGGACAATTTGCGAAAGCGCTCGTAAAAAAATTGGACTTAACACATCAAACCTGTCGGCTAATCCAGCATTAGTACGGTCGGCTGCAAATAAATATTGAGCAAAATCATTCGAGCCGATGGAAACAAAATCAACCTCTGGTAAAATGTCATCTAATTGCCACATGATTGACGGAATTTCGATCATGATACCTAAAGAAATTTTACTTGGGCCACTCAACCCGCGCGATTTCAATCTAAAAACTTCCGTTTCTATCAATCGCCTTGCTTCTTCATACTCTTCAAGCGAACCGATAAAAGGAAACATTAAATTCAAATGCTTGTTTTCAGCAGCCTTCAACAATGCCCGCACTTGCAGTGTCATAAATGCGGGTCGTGCTAAAGACATACGTAAACCGCGCCAACCAAGCGCTGGGTTTTCTTCAACTGGTTTAGAAAGATAAGGCAACATCTTATCAGAGCCAATATCGAGCGAACGAAACACAACGGGCTTATCACCTGCCGCTTCGAGAACAGAGCTATAAAACTTCACTTGAGCATCAAAGCGCGGAAACGAACGAGCAATCATAAATTGTAATTCGGTGCGAAACAGCCCAATGCCATCAGCACCTGAATCAGCTAAATGTGGCAAGTCAACCATCAGCCCCGCGTTGATGCTTAAACTGATCTCATGACCATCACGTGTAATTGAATCCACATTACGCAACTGCGCATAGCGGGCTTGTTTACGGGCATAGAACTTGATTTTTTCACCATAAGCATCTTGGATCTCAGTTCCTGGACGCAAATGAATTTCACCGTTGGCTCCATCAATAATAATGGCATCTTGCGGCTCAACTAATCCAATAATAGTCCCCGCCTCACCAACAACAGGAATATCCAAGGCCCGCGCCACAATCGCTACATGACTATTGGCACCACCATCTTCTAAAATAAGGCCTCGAATTTTTGCGCTGTCATAGTCCAACAATTCAGCTGGCCCCATAGTCCGCGCCACAATAATAGAAGCATCGGGCAAGTCTTCGTGCGCCGCAGTTTGGGCCCGACCCGTCAACGTTCGAAGTAAGCGGTTTGCCAAATCATCAAGATCGGTCATGCGTTCGCGCAAATAACTGTCGCTGGATTTCATCAACCGTGCGCGATACTCATTCTGTACCAGTTCAACACCAGCTTCTGCTGTTAGACCAGTATCAATCGCAGATTCAATTTTTTCAACCCAACCGCGATCATTGGCAAACATTCGATAGGTCTCAAGCACTTCGCCATGCTCACTTGCCCCTGAAAATTCAGACGTGCGTATCATCAAATCAACTTGCCCACGCAAAGACAAAATTGCTTCACCTAAACGGTGGCGTTCTGACTCAGTATCATCAGCCATAAAGTGGGTAACCACGACCCTTGGTTCGTGTAAAACCACATGACCCATCGCAATGCCAGAGACAACCCCTTTGGCTTGGATAAATTGGGAACGCGTATTGCCATTATCTGTTGAGCTTATCCATTCATCCATCTCACTAGATGTGAAAATCTCCGCAAGAACCATCGCCGTTGTTTGGACGGCCTCTTCTTCCTCGATTGAATAATGTCGCTGAGTTTCGTTTTGAACAACCAACACACCAATCGGTTTGCCATTCTTAAAAATCGGCATTCCCAAAAACGACTGGAATAATTCCTCACCAGTCTCAGGCATATACTTAAAAAAGGGATGTTTTTGAGCTTGTGATAAATTCAACAATTCAGCATCGCGCGCGATTGAACCAACCAGTCCTTCGCCAACTTTCATCGTGGTTTTATGAACCGCTTCTGGTTTTAAACCCTTTGTCGCAAATAATTCTAATTTTTCAGAATCACGCAAAACATAAATCGAGCACACTTCAGCCACCACATTGGCAGCGATAATCTCTACGATCTTGTCTAATCTATCTTGTACAACTTCCGACCTCGCCATGACTTCACGCAGTTGCCGGAGCAGAACACGTGGGCCTAAAGCGCGATGGGGCATTAGGCAGCGTCCCGCATTATGAGCGGTTTGAGTCGCCAGACTAATTTATGTCGCGCCTTGAACATCATACTATTCTGCATCCAAATCATAAGCTGTATGTAAAGAGCGAAGAGCCAACTCCGTATAATCCTGATCGATCAGAACTGATGTCTTAATCTCAGAAGTCGCAATAGCTAGTATATTAATACCATGGCTGGCCAGAACATCAAACATTTTTGCGGCAACACCAGCATGCGAACGCATACCAATACCAACAATAGAAATTTTCGTCACATTGCTTGCCGTCTCTAACGATTCAAATCCAATTTCTTGCTGTTTTTCTTCAAGTACAGATACTGCCATATCAAGATCATTAGCCACAACAGTAAAAGTAATGTTCGCAAACTCACCATCAGGAGACACATTTTGCACAATCATATCGACACTGATATTTGCATCGGCCAAAGGTCTGAAAATAGAAGCTGATATACCCGGCTTATCTTTAACATGACGAACGGTAACTTTTGCTTCGTCTTTAGAATAGGCGATACCACTTACAACTTGCTCTTCCACAATCAACTCCTCCTCGCAGACCAGTGTTCCTGGTCCAAAATTATTTCCGGGCACAACAGGGATATTATCTGGTGCATCAAAACTAGAACGCACCTGCAAAGGCACCTTATAAACCATCGCTAATTCAACCGAACGGGTTTGTAAAACTTTCGCGCCCAAAGAAGCCATTTCAAGCATTTCTTCGTATGAAACCCGAGGTAATTTACGTGCTTGTTTAACAATCCTTGGATCGGTTGTATAAACCCCATCCACATCAGTATAAATATCACAGCGTGCATCCAATGATGCTGCCAATGCAACGGCACTGGTATCTGATCCACCCCGTCCAAGCGTGGTCACGCGCCCTTCGGCTGAAATGCCTTGAAACCCTGCAACAACACTCACCTGACCTTTTTCCATACTGGCAATTAAATTAGCGCTATCAATTTCCTCAATCCGCGCGGCGCTGGCGACACTGCTGGTTTTAATCGGAATTTGCCAACCAGCCCATGAGCGCGCATCAATGCCCATATCTTGTAAAATAATTGCCAATAGCCCTGACGTAATTTGCTCACCAGATGAAACGATAAAATCATATTCGCGGCGATCGTAATTTGCACTGGCTTGTTTACAGAACCCAACCAACTCATCGGTTTTTCCTGCCATTGCTGAAAGCACAACGGCAACCTGATTGCCCTCTTCCACTTCACGTTTCACATGAAGGGCGACATTGCGAATACGTTCAACATCAGCAACGGACGTACCGCCAAATTTCATAACTAAACGGCTCATATCTGCCTCAGAAGCTTCACAAACAATAAAATCCATAGTGCGCTAAAAAATCACGCGGCTAGTCATACCCTTAGGCTTGAAAATATGCAATATTGCTAATGAAAGTTTGTTTTAATTAGGTTTGCCCATGTCTAGTATGTCCCGTGTTATGTCTTCTGGTGCTTTGTCTCTTGACCCCTCTGAGGTCGCCAAATTCTCTGCGATTGCCGATGAATGGTGGGATGAAAAGGGTAAGTTCGGCGTGTTGCATAAGTTCAACCCAGTTCGAATTTCTTATATAATTGAACAGGTTACGGCCCATTTCCACCGTGATCCATTGATTGAGAAGCCTCTTGAAGGCTTGCGGTTTTTAGACATTGGCTGCGGTGGCGGATTATTAAGCGAGCCATTGGCCCGCAAAGGCGCTCAAATCGTCGCAGCTGACCCCTCAGAGAAAAATATCAAGACCGCAATGGTCCACGCTAAAGAAAATAACCTAACGATTGACTATCGCGCGACCACTGCCGAACAGCTTGCTATCGATGGTGAAGTTTTCGACATCGTCTTAAACATGGAAGTTATTGAACACGTCAACGACCCGCAAACCTTCACTAAAACTTGCGCCTCAATGGTCAAACCAGGCGGCCTGATGTTTATGGCCACCATGAACCGCACACTTAAATCTTTTGGCTTGGCCATCATTGGTGCTGAATATGTTTTGGGTTGGATGCCAAAAGGCACTCATCAATGGGAAAAATTCATCAAACCAGAAGAATTCAAACAGTGGGTTGAAGAAAATGGCATGCAACAAGATGGCATGTCAGGGGTAACCTTTAACCCGATCACCAGTAAATGGCGCCGCTCAAACGACACCGCCGTCAATTATATGGTTACTTGTTCTAAACCTAAAGTGTATCAAAACTAATTAGTTTTGATACACTACCTTATTTTTGGTATCTCTCTATGCTTAAAAGCGGCAAGTGATTGACACAAT
>Ga0256834_1001050_pt1 | contig 19233 bp, 18 predicted proteins | sample 4281140metaG_FD_190536 | JGI IMG/M metagenome (GOLD analysis project Ga0256834, IMG submission 190536) | Hydrothermal vent microbial communities from East Pacific Rise, Pacific Ocean - 4281-140 | ecosystem: Environmental > Aquatic > Marine > Hydrothermal vents | place: Pacific Ocean: East...
AATTAAATTAAAATGGAAACATAAAGGTACTGATGAGTACTTTGATGCCAATGATTTATCTGATGGAACGATAAGGTTTATCTGCTTAACAACTCTTCTTTTGCAACCAAATTTACCAACCATAATTCTTTTAGATGAACCTGAATTAGGACTTCACCCTTTTGCATTAAAATTATTAGCAAGTATGTTTAGAAAAGTATCAAAAAAAACACAAATAATAGCTTCCACACAATCTATAACTTTAACGGATAATTTTGATATTGAAGATCTTATTGTTGTAGATAGAGTAGATAATCACTCAGAGTTTAAAAGATTAGATAAAGCAAAATATAAAGATTGGTTAGAAGAGTATAGCTTAGGAGAAATTTGGCAAAAGAATTTAATTGGTGGAATGCCAACATATGACTAGAATAGCTATTTCTGTTGAAGGACAAACAGAAGATGAATTTTGTAAACAAGTTTTAAGACCATATTTTCATAGTATAAATATTGACTTAACTTCTATTATTGTTACTACAAAACGGCAAAAATGTGGGACTAAACATAAAGGTGGATGTATAAATTTAGACCGAGTTAAAAGTGAATTAGAAAAACTTTTACCTAGTTTTGATTATGTAACAACATTTTATGATTTATATGGCTTTGATATTCAAGGAGTACCAACAGCAAGTCAATTAGAATCAATAATATCTGATTTATTTGAAACAGATAGAAAACTAATACCATACATACAACAATATGAATTTGAAACACTACTATTTAGTGATGCATCATATTATGAAGACTATTTTGAACCAAGTGCAAAAATTGATATTGAACAGATTATTGCCAATTGCGGTAGTATTGAAAATATTAATAATTCAAAAGAGACAGCACCTTCAAAAAGAATTTTTGATTTTTTTGATAAATATGACGAGAGATATGACAAAGTATTTCATGGTCCTCTTATAACTGATGAGATTGGCTTAGACACTATAAAAGAAAAATGCTCTAGATTTAAAACTTGGATAGATTGCATAGAAGCTCTATCATCTTAAAATCTAACAAACTTTTTTCAAAAAAACTTTGTTAGAGTTGATGAAAAGTTTGAAAGGCTAACAAGTTTTCATAATCTTATCCTATATTTAATCCCCCAGCCAAATAACCACTAGCAAATGACCATTGCAAATTATACCCTCCACAAGGTCCATCCAAATCAACCACCTCTCCACAAAAATAAAGCCCTTTTATAAGTTTGCTTTGCATAGTTTTTGGATCAATCTCTTTTAGTGAGACTCCTCCTCTTGTAATCATCGCTTTTTCATACCCATCACATCCAATAACACTCAAAGGAGTCCAAGCTAGCATCTTGATAAGTTTGTCTCTTTTTTCTCCCTCTATTTTGCCCCATTTTTCATCTTGCTTTATATTGCAGAGTTTACAAAACTCTAGTGAGATAGATTTTGGAAGTATCTTTGAGATGCTATTTAAAATCTCCATCTGATGATGTTTTTTCAGATGCACTCTTATCTCTTCCTCGTTCATCCCTTTAGTGAGATTTACCAAAAGTGGGACTTCTTTATACTTTTGAAGCAGAGGTGTTATCTCTCTCGCAAAATCAAGAACTACAGGTCCTCTAATTCCATCTTTGGTAAATATCAAATCAGAGATAGCTCTAAGTTTTTTTGCTTTTGGTAAATTTATGCGGATTTGGGCTTTTGCGATTGTGTCGGCTTTGCAGTTTGAAACCCAATTTTGTGAGACTTTTAATGGCAACATTGCAGGAAAAAGTGGGGTTATATTGTGTCCTAATTTTTTTGCTAGTTCATAACCATCCCCATCTGCTCCCAAACTTGGATATCCAAGACCTCCAGTTGCGATGATGACATTGGAGCTTATAAATCTATCTTTATCTGTACTAACTCCTGTTATTTTACCTTTTTCAAAGTTTAGTTTTTCTACTTTTTTAGAACACAATATCTTAACTCCAAGCTTTTGCATCTCATCTATCAAAGCTAAAACAATCGTATCTGAATTATGAGTAACAGGAAAAACTCTATACCCATCAGGCATATGACACTCCACCCCAATCTCTCTAAAAAAATCTATGAGTTTTTGATAATCTAACAGCTTAAGTGCAGAGGTCATAAACCTACCATTTTTTCCAAAACGATCCATAAACTCCTCATTTTCTAAACTATTTGTAAGATTGCACTTGCCTCCGCCAGTTGCTTTTAGTTTTGCTCCTAGCTTTGGAAGTTTCTCTAAAAGAAGTACACTTTTACCCTCTCTTTTTGCCCTAATAGCACTCATCATGCCAGCAGCTCCTGAACCAACAACGATTAAATCATAACTATTCAATATCGTATCTCAAACCCATCATAAAGTAAATCATCCTCTTGTAAAATCTCATATGTTATATCTTCAACCTCACTCATAGATGATCCTCTTTTAAGTACAGAGGTAAACTCATCAAGTTGGCACTCATCTAAATCTACAACAACCTCAACACTTCCATCTTTTAACTTTTTTACAAAACCTTTTAATTGCCCTAAAGATGCAACTTGTTGTATAGATTTTTCATAAGCAACTCCTTGTACTTTTCCTGTAATTATGAACCTATAAGCATTCATAATTTTTTCCTTAGTTTTGCTTGTTCTAGTTCCCAATACTCCATATCAAAAATATCTTTTTGACCAAGTGAACACCAGCCGCCTAAATTTTGTGACTTTAACATCGCTTTTATAGTGTGAAATACGATATCTTTTAAGATACGATTCTCTTTTTCATCTCTTCCAAAAGTAACAACTCCCTTATTTTTAACAATCGCATATCTTGGAGCTACATCCAACATGATTTCATCTTTAGCATATTTTTTAAAATACTCTTTATAAAGGCTCTCAAAATCTTTTAAATCTTTTTCAAAATCATCTTTCACAAACAGAGGAAAAGGTTTTGTTCGTATGACATGTTCTGGAGTTAAAGGTCCATTATAGATAATATCTTCGATATTTTTAAGTTTGCTAAAATAGTAAGCTTCTTTTTCTAAAACTACAAAAGGCACAATCTCTTCACCTCTTAAATGTGAGATTTTTTCTTGATAAAGACCAAGTTCATCATCTGTAAAAGGGGTAACACTTGGCATCTTAACCTCAAGAGTTTTTTCTGCTTTTGTGACAATTTCTATCATCTTTTCATAAGATGCTTTTGCACTCTCATCAAAAGTAAACACTCCATGATTTAATAAAACAATACCCTCTAACTTATCCCAATCTACATCTTTTGTCTCTTCATAAATCTTTTTTGCCAAAACAAATCCAGGCATAACATAATCAATAATAAGCATATTTTCACTATATAAATCTTTGATACACTGTTTTCCATTTGGAGTATTTGTAAGTGCAACTACTGCATCTGCATGTGTGTGGTCAACATATTTAAAAGGGATAATCGCATGAAGTATAGCCTCGATAGAGGGGTTTGGTGAAGTTTTATCAACCATCGCCTCTTTTTGCTCTATAACCATTTGGGTATCACTTAGTTTTTCTCTTGTTGCCATCTGCTTTAAAACATCTAAATCTACAGCAGGAAATCCCTCCTTTTCAATAGTAGCCAAATCCCAACCACTCCCTTTAACATAGAGCAAATTATCAATCTTTACAGAGGTATTTCCTCCTCCATGTAACACCAAATCTTGTGAAGCTCCAAGTAGTCTAGATGTATAAACCCGCATCAAAAGTGGATCATCTTCATATTTTTTTGCCTCTTTATCACTCCATAAACTTCTCATATTTTAACCTTTTAATTTTATTGTACCAAAAAGCCTATTTTGATAACATGGCTTCACAAGGATATTTTTATGAACAAAACCAACTCCATTTTCACCATAACACTTGCCATCTTTTTTATGATAGGTTGCAATAGCGAAACAGACACACAAGCAACCAAAGCTAAAGACGAAAAAATAAGGGTAAGCCACTCATCTTTAGGAGTTTTAGAAAAATCTTTAAACAACGATAAGATAGAGATTAATCTAAAAAAAGGAGAAGATACTGGTAAATTTATTCAATTTTTCATAGATAGTGATAGAGATAAAAATACAGGTTATAAAAATCATCTTGTAGATGGAGCTGATTATCTCATAGAGGACGATAGAGTTTATAAATCTACAGCAGATGGTTCAAGTTGGAATTGGAAAAAAATTGCAACTGCTGAGTTTATAAATGATGATGAGAGATTTTATGTTCAAAGCACAACAGAATTTATGCCTCAAATTGTGCCCGATTTTAGAGTAGCTGCCATTAGTCTACTTGAAAATTGGGAAATTTCTTCAAATATCACCATGACTGCTCTTGAAAATGATTTTTTAACAATTGATGGGGATGCGAGTGATTGGCAAGGTATTCCAATCTTGGCTAACTCTAGTGTTGGTGACTTTAAGGTTATTGATGATGATAAAAATATCTACTTTTTAATCCACAAAGGTGATTTTGGTAAACATTCACAAATCTACATAAATAGCGACAAAGATACAAACACAGGATATAGCACCGACATTGTAAAAGGAGCTGATTATGTGATAGAAGATAATAGACTCTATAAATCCACAGCAAACAGCAATAGATGGTCATTTGAACATATCGGGTATGTGGAGTTTGCCAAAGATAATAATCTTGTAGAGATCTCTATACAAAAAGATAAAATTGGACTAAATGAAGATAGCACTTCTATCCAAGCTGGAGTTATTGGATGGGATCAAAATTTTGTTAAAGTGGCACATATAGAGATGCAATTTGTATCACTAAATGAGAGTGTCCAGAAGAAAAAATTAATCATAAGCGAAGTGATGGCAGTAAATGCCCACACAGTAATGGATCCAGATTTTCTCGCATTTTCAGACTGGATTGAGATACACAATCAAAGTGATGAAGATATTGATATAAGTAGCTATAAATTAAGTGATAATTTAAATGAAGGCAAATGGACTATACCTCTTGGGAGTGTTTTAGCTTCTGGTGAATATATGATATTTTGGGCGGATGAAGAGGATATTGTTAAAAAAGGTTATCATACAAACTTTAAACTAAAAAATAAAGGTGAAGCTGTTGGGCTTTTTGATAGAGCTGGAGAGCTTGTAGATGGGTTTTCATTTACAAAACAAAAAGCTGATATATCATACAACAAATCAGGCTATATGAGTCCAACACCAAAGAGAGAAAATAGCACAGCAATTAGGGATTTAACACTATCTTTGAAACCTACATTTTCCTTAGATTCTGGTTTTTATTATGCTACACAAAGTGTTAGTTTGAATGCAAAAAATGAAGCTGTGATACACTATACAACTGATGGCTCATATCCTAGTAAAAACTCTGCTATTTATACTGAACCATTTACCATAGACAAAACAACAATAATCAGATCTTTTGCTTTTGAAGATGGTAAATTACCAAGCGAAGTTGTAACTAAAAGCTATTTTATAGATGAAGAGACAAATCTTCCGGTTGTCTCAATTGTTACAGATGATAGCTACTTTTTTGATAATGAGATTGGTATTTATACTATTGGAACAAATGGTACAGTTAGCCCTGGTTGTGGTATAGAGCCTGAAGTTGCTAACTTTTATCAAAACTGGAGAAGACCTGCAAATATTGAGTATTTTGACAAAAACAAAAAGATAGGTTTCTCACAAGAGGTAGATATAAAGATAAGTGGAAGTTGTTCAAGAGCTATACCACAAAAATCACTCTCCATAAAAGCAAACTCAAAATATGGCAAAAATTTTATAGAGTATAAACTATTTCCAAATAAAAATATCACCAAATTCAAAGGTTTTAAACTCAGAAGCTCTGGGCAAGATTGGTACTCTACTATGCTTAGAGATGCTTTTATGCAACAAGTTATCAAAGATGACTTAGATGTTGATTATCAAGATTATAGACCCTCTATCGTCTATATAAATGGGAAATATTGGGGTATTCACAATATAAGAGAGAAGAAAAATGAAGATTTTTTAGCTGAAAACTACCCTGGACTTGATGACAAAAAAGTAGACATTTTAGAAAATAGCATGAAGATAAATGAGGGAGGAAAAGAGAATTATCAACAGATGATTTCATATATACAAACATATGGCTTAGAGAGTGATGTCAATTATGATGAAATCTCTACTAAAATGGATATTGAAAACTATATAGATTATATAATTGCACAGACATACTTTGCAAATGTTGACTGGCCTTATGAAAATATAAGATATTGGAGAGAACAAAAAGATGGTGCAAAATGGAGATGGATTATAGAGGATTTAGATTTAGCTCTAGGAGCTTGGGGAGACCCAATAAGAACAAATATGTTTTTTATCTTAACAACTACTAACGATCTTATCTATCGAAATCCGCCTTGGTCCACTTTTTTGTTTCGCTCACTTTTGAAAAATGCTAATTTTAAAAATAGATTTAAACAGAAGTACCATTTTTATCTAAGTAGCACTTTTTCTGCTGATAGAATGATTTTAATCTTGGACAATTTAGCACAAAATATAAGAGATGAGATACCTAGGCACTCTAAAAGATGGGGAGGTACTCACCCATCTGTGTTTAAAAACATTCAAAGATGGGAGATAAGTATCGAGCATATCAAGAAGGTTATTAGAGGGAGAAATGATACTGTTAGAAGTGAATTAGAGTCATTATAAGGTAGACTTTAATTTTGAACCTATAAACATTTTCATTTCAACTACAACAATAACACCAAGTGAGATAGCGATAATCTTCATCCATGTTTGAATATCTAAAGCTTCGCTTTTAAAAATTATATTCATAAAATCTGCATGTGTGAAGGTGATTTGAACAATACTCATAAGCAGTACACCCAAAAGTAAAAATTTATTATTTAAGATATTAGTTTTAAAAAGCGATTTTTGTAAATCTTTACATAAAAAAAGATAAACCAACTCAACAAAAACAAAAATGTTTACAGATACAGTTCTAGCATACTCTACACTCTCTCCAGAAGATATAACATGGTTAAACATAATATAAGCAGCTATAAGCATATAAAATCCAACAAGAAGCATCTGTACTACTATACTTTTAGTAAGTATCGGTTGTCCAGGTTTTCTAGGTGGTCGCTTCATAATGTCATCTTCTTGTGGTTCAAAAACAAGCATCAGTCCCAAAAGAAGAGCTGTTGACATGTTTATCCATAAAATCTGAATAGGAAGTATAGGCAAAGTGATACCAAGCACAATAGCTGTAAGTATCACAAGTCCTTCACCCAAATTTGTAGGTAGTGTCCATGTTATAAATTTAACTAAATTATCAAAAACATTTCTACCCTCTTTTATAGCATGAGCTATTGAGCTAAAGTTATCATCACTAAGTATCATATCAGATGCCTCTTTTGCAACCTCTGTCCCACCTAAACCCATAGCTATTCCAATATCAGCTTGTTTTAAAGCAGGTGCATCATTTACACCATCACCCGTCATAGCCACTATCTCACCTCTAGCTTGCAAAGCATCTACTATGCGAAGTTTTTGTTCAGGCTCAACACGAGCAAAAACTTTTATAGATGATATTTTTTCTATTAGCTCCTTATCACTTAAATCAGAGAGTTCACTTCCATTTAAAACTGCACTCTCAAACTCTGCATCCAAATCTACAATAGACATCATTTTTGAGATAGAAAAAGCAGTCAAAGCATGATCACCTGTTATCATAATGATATCTATACCTGCATTTTTTGACTCTTTTATCGCTTCTATAGCCTCCTTGCGAGGTGGATCCATCATAGCTTGAAGACCCAAAAAGATAAACTCATCTTTCACTACTTCATCATCTATCTCATTTTTTGAAATAATTTTTTTAGCAATAGCAAGAACTCTTAAACCATTAGATGCGTACTCTTTAGCTTTTGCCTCTATCTTATCTCTGTCTATCTTAACTGCTTTATTATCTATCAACTCATAACAACATATTGCTAAAGTTTTCTCTATTGAGCCTTTCAAATATAGTACATTTTCCTCTTTGTCTATATCTTTATTTAAAGTAGCCATAAACTGTCTATCTGATTCAAAAGGCAAAATATCCAAACGAGGAAACTTTTTATTTATAACATGTTCATCACTATCATATTTTAAAGCACTTACTACTAAAGCTCCCTCTGTTGGATCCCCACTAATCTCATAAGAGTTATCTTTATGCACTAAAGAAGACTCATTACATAGATACCCTGCTCTTAAAACTTCGCTTATATCCTCTTTTATATCTATTTTTTCATCATCTAAAGTAAATTCACCTTTTGGTTCATATCCATTTCCACTCACTTTATAAGAGAAATTTGAGCAAAAAATATCTGTAACAGTCATCTTATTTTGAGTTAAAGTTCCTGTTTTATCCGAACATATCACAGTTACACTTCCTAATGTCTCAACTGCTGGAAGTTTTCGGATAATGGCATTTTTCTTTGCCATACGACTCACACCAATAGCAAGTGTGATAGTTACAGCAGCTGGTAAACCTTCAGGAATAGCACCAACAGCAAGAGCAACCGAAGCCATAAAAGTTTCAATCACACTATTGTCTCTAAGTATTCCAATTAAAAATGTAAAAACTGCTAAAACCAAAATAATATAAAGTAACAATTTTGAAAATGCCGATATTTTTTTAGTTAGGGGAGTCTCTATAGTTGTAGTCTCTTCTATAAGATTTGCTATTTTTCCAAGTTCACTATTTCCTGAGGTTGCTACAACTATGCCTTTTGCACGACCATATGTAACAAAAGTTCCAGAGTATGCCATGTTCACTCTATCATTTAACATAACTTTTTTATCACAAACTTCTGTATTTTTTAAAGCACTTATAGACTCACCCGTGAGCATAGATTCATCTATCTTTAACTCTTTTGAATTTATTAGGCGAATATCAGCAGGAATTTTAAAACCTGATTCTAAAAGTGTTATATCTCCAGGAACTAAATCCACAGAAGAGATAGTAGTTTTTTTACCATCTCTAATCACTACTGCATCTGTAGTCATCATATTTTTAAGCGATTCTATCGCCTGTTGTGCCTTTTTTTCTTGCACATATCCTATAATAACATTTATGATAATAACAGCAAAGATTACACCACTATCAATCCACTCGCCAAGCAAAGCAGTAACTATAGATGCACCAAGAAGTATATATATCAGTGCATTATGAAACTGCATAAAAAACTTTTTAAGATTAGAATCTCGCTTTTTATTTTCTAAAACATTTTTCCCAAAAAACTCCTCTCTATGTTTGATGTTTAAAGAACCAAGACCATCATTTTCATCACTCTCAAATAACTCAATAATCTTTTCAGACTCCAAAGTATGCCAATTTTGTCCTACGAGATGTTTCATAACACACCTCCTGTAAAAAACCTCTCTAGCTTATTTTACCATTTTTTTCTCATATTGTTACTAACAAAAAGATTAAAAAATTTGTTACTATTTACACTTTTAACTAACTTGTGTAAAAAATTTAAAATTTTATAAAGTATATATTTTATACTTATACAAGATAAATTCAATATATTTAAAAATCTTCTTTAAGCATGGTTTTGTAACACTTTTTTGCCCTAAAACCACTCTCATAATAGTCGATATTATCTTGTTAGAAAAATTTTCAAGGATGAAAAAAATAAGATGAAAGCTAAAGTAGATAACTTCTTAGACCATATTTCTGTTGCTAGAAAAACAGCTATATTAATAGTTGTAATCACAGCTGGAGTTCTTTTTCTAGGAACTTTTGGACAGTTAAATTTAAATGGACTAAAAAATAAATTTAATAATTTCTATGATATCAGATTTGAAGCTATTGCAACATTAGATGAGATAAAAACACTCTATGCTTTAGAACTTGGCAGTGATGTTGCACAAGAAAAAAGTAGATACCTTTGGAATAACTATAAAAAACTAACTTTCGCACTTGATAAAAAAGATGCAAAAACTTATAAAAATCTTATAAAAAATATAGATACAAAAATATATGAAGTACAAACTTTTAAAACTCAACCCATAAAACTTTATGAAAATTTAGCACTTCTTACAAAATTTCATCTTAATATGGCAAAAAAAGATAAAGAGTTATTAAATAAAGAGTATGGTTATGCCAAATGGATGACGATAGGATTAAGTCTGTTTTTAGTTCTTTTTTCTATACTTTTTACATACTCGATCATAAAAAACACTAAAAATCTTATAAAAAATCTCTCAAATGTTGTTAAAAGCAAAATAGATGATTATGAGAGTTTAACTCACCAGTATGAAGACAAAGTGACAAAAGAGGTAACTAGAAATAGAGAAAAAGATCAAATCATGTATCAACATGCAAGATTAGCTGCTATGGGGGAAATGATAGGAAATATCGCTCATCAATGGAGACAACCCTTAAATGCACTAACCGTTTTGATACAAGGTTTTGGCACTAAAAGTATGGCTGGAAAACTAGACCAAAAATTTATAGATCAGCAAATTTCTGAAGGTTTGAGGCTATCTCAGCAGATGTCAGACACTATCGAAGATTTTAGAAACTTCTTCTCACCACATCGTGAAAGAGAGTATTTTAGTATCTCAAAATCACTTGAAGATACTCTTGAGTTAGTTGAGTTTTTCTGTAAAGATGAACATATAGATATTATAGTAGATGCAAAAGATGATTTAAGAGTCTTTGGATATTCAAATGAGTTCTCACAAGTGATTTTAAACTTAATAAACAATGCTAGAGATAACTTTAAACATAGAAATAAAAATGATGAGAGAAAGATACTAATCAAGCTTGAAAAAAGAGGCAAACCAAAACCATATGCAATAATCTCTTTTATAGATAATGGAGGAGGAATAGATCCTGTCATAATAGATAGAATTTTTGAGCCATACTTTACAACAAAACATAAATCAACAGGAACAGGCATAGGGCTTTATATGTCAAAGCAGATTATTGAAAAACAGATGCAAGGTGTTGTTAGTGTAAAAAATATAGAGAAAAAACTTGATGATGGGAAACTTCATAAATGTGCAAACTTTACAATTGCTATCCCTATAAAATAATCAACTCTTTACAAACACAAAAAAATCAATTTAAGTTTAAAACAAAAAAAATCATTTTTTCTTATAAATATACAAATAATTTAATCCAAAATACTCTTTTTTAATCTTACAAAAGGTATCAAAGACCCCTATTTTATTCTCTTTTGTTAAATTATTTAAACAAATTACTAAAAAAATTCTCTTTTCTCTATTTTTTTATTAAAAAATAATAAAGAATAAGGTATAGTTTCAAAATATTAAAAATAAAAGGGGTCAAAAGTGGATTTGAATAGTTTAAAAAACTTGGAGTTACTTTACGTAGAAGATGATGCTGATGTTATGAATCAGACAAAGTTAATCTTAGATGACTTTGTGAAAAAAGTACATGTTGCAAGTAATGGTGAAGAGGGTCTACAAATCGCACTAAAAGAAAATATAGACATAATAGTTGCAGATATAAATATGCCTAAGATGAACGGCATAGAGATGATTAAATCACTAAAAGATGGAAGTGATAAAGATATTCCCGCAATCATCACAACCGCACATACTGATACCGAATACTTGATAGATGCAATAAATCTAAAAGTAGATGGATATATAATTAAGCCTATCAACATAAAGGATTTAATTAACTCTATCTACACTGTTATGCTTCCAATATTACAGAAAAAAGAGATTGAAGGTTGTGCTCATGTTGTTGAATCTTTGGCTGCTCTTGTTGGTGGTAAAAAGATTGAAATTTTAAAATTTATCATCAATAATCTTGATGAAGAGCATATATTTTATGGCTCATATCAAGACATCATGGAAGCACTTGATGTTAGTAAACCAACGGTTGTTAATATGTTTAAACAGCTAATAGGTGCAGGAATTTTAGAGAAGATAAAAAATAAAGTCTACAAATTTAAAAGACAAGATTTAATAGGATAAATCTAACTCTAGTTATGATAAAATACTCTTCAATAAAAAATTTAAAAAGGGTATTTTATATGAAAAAAATTATATTAGCGTTTATGCTTCTTCTTGCATCTTCGCTTTATGCACAAGAGGCTTCTAATCCACACGTTATCTTAGAGACAAGTCAAGGAAATATCGAGCTTGAACTCTATCCAAAAATCGCACCAAAAGCTGTTAAAAACTTTATAGAACTTTCAGAAAAAGGTTACTATAACGGTACTATTTTCCACAGAGTTATAAAAAGATTTATGATTCAAGGTGGTGATCCAACTGGAACTGGTCGAGGTGGAGAGTCTATCTATGGTGGAATATTTGACAATGAACATAAACCAAATGTGGTTTTTGATAAACCTGGAATTTTAGCTATGGCAAATGCAGGACCAAATACAAATGGTAGTCAATTTTTCATAACAACAGTTGTAACACCTCATTTAAATGGTGGATATACGATATTTGGAAAAGTTGTAAGCGGATTTGATGTGGTAAAAAAAATTGAAAATACAAAAGTTGGTCGAGGTGATAGACCAGAAGTAGAACAAAAAATTATAAAAGCATATTTGAAAAAATAAAATAAATCATTAAGTTTTAGATAAGATTAGATTAATTAAGTACTCTTTTAAATGGGTTTGATAGTTTATATTCAATTTACTATCTCATGCTGTTGACTTTTTTAATCTTTGACTTAAGCACACCCTAAACTTAATCCGATACAATGGCTGTTCCTAAAAATTTGAATAAGGAGAAAACATGCCAAAAATGAAAACTGTTAGTAGTGCTAAAAAGCGTTTCAAAGTTAAAAAAAATGGTAGTATCAAAAGAGGGTCTGCATTTCGTAGTCATATCTTGACCAAAAAAGATCAAAAGCGAAAGCTAGGACTAAGAAGCCCTAAAACAATCGACAAAGCTGATGTAAAATCAGTTAAAGCAATGTTAGCAAAATAGATAAAAAGTTTTTGATCCAAAGAGATCATTTAATTCCTCCTGATTTTCAGGATAAGTTCACAAAAGTGACACCCAAAAAGGTAAAGGAAAAAACATGAGAGTAAGAACTGGAGTCGTAAGACGAAGAAGACATAAAAAGCTTCTAAAGCAAGCAAAAGGTTTCTTTAGCGGAAGAAGAAAACATTTTAGAAAAGCAAAAGAGCAATTAGAGAGATCTTTAGTTTATGCTTACAGAGATAGAAAAAACAGAAAAAGAGATTTTAGAAAACTTTGGATTACTAGAATCAATGCTGCTTGTAGATTAAATGATATTTCATACTCTAAATTTATTCATGCACTAAACAAAGCGGGTATTGAGCTAGATAGAAAAATCTTAGCTGATATGGCGATGAATGATGCAGATGCATTTAAAAAAGTAGTAGATACTGCAAAAGCAGCACTCTAACTATAAAAGGGGGTTATTCCCTTTATAGTTAATACCAAAGATAGTTTATAGTCAATTGAAACGAAGTTGGCTTCAAATCCTCATAATAATAATCCAAATCTATAGTTGACATAATCATATTTGCTTCAAGCTTTATATGCTTTCTAAGCTCATAGCCAGCACCCAGCATAAGCCCAAATCCACTTTCAGCTTCGTCATCATCTAAATCTGCAAAATCACCAAATCCAACAGCTCCTGAGAGATAAAATGTCCGAGTCCTTGGAGAAAAATAGTAAGTACTTCCTATACCCATCATACCATTTACATGAAGATTGTCATTCCACTTAAACCAAGATGCATTTCGAACATAATAAAGAGTTACTGTTTCAGAAAATCCATAACCTATTTTTAGTGAAGTTGCAAAACCTGATTTTGAGACATCATCTTGTGCATACTCAAAATTTGTACTATGAAACCCTGCTCCCAAACCTATAATAAAACCTTCTCTTTTTCCATCAAAACTAAAAGCAGATGTAACTAAACATAAACTCAAAGTCAAACCTAAAACAACTTTTTTAAACATACTCATCCTTTTCTATACTTAATCAAATTTATTGCAAAGCTATAAATTTACCACACCCTTTTTTAGCCGTACCGCCAAAAGTTTTAACTTCTCTAGCAATACCTTTTTTAGCTATTAAATTACGCTTACATTCATCTTTTTGTATACACTCTTGATTTTCACAACCAACATCTTCTGGAACTTTTGCCATCTTATCTAAATCCTTATTTTTTGTGTGATGGTATCGAATATTTTCTAAATAATTACAATTATATTTTGAATATACCCAAAGATACTCTAGGGTATTTATTACAAAAATTTGCTAAAATTACCTTATGCAGTATATTTATAAATTTGAAGCGATGACTTCACCGTGTGAAATCATTCTTTTTTCTGATACAAAAAAGCAGGCAGATTTTGTTGCTAAAGATATTTTGAGTGAAGCAAAAAGATTAGAAAAAAAATATAACTATTATGATTTAAACTCTCTTATTTTTAAAATCAACAATAGAGAAGAAAATAAACTTGATTTTGAAAGTAAATCCTTAATCCAAAGAGCAAAACAGTACTACAAGATAACAGATGGAATTTTTGATATTACTGTTGCCACTATAAAAGATCTCTATACTACTCAAAAAACTACTCTCTGTTTATCAAAAAATAAAACTGCCTTACTAAAATACACTGGATGCGAGCATTTTGAAATTAAAAAAGATAAGATATATTTTGATAATGAATTTACCAAGATTGATCTTGGAGGTTTTGTTAAAGAGTACGCAGTTGATAAAGCTATAGCAATTGTGAAAAAAAACAAGATAAAATCTGCACTTATAAACTTTGGTGGAGATATTTATGCTCTTGGGAAAAAACCAAATGGTGAAAAATTTAAAATCGGCATCAAAAACCCAAAAGATAAAAATCACCATGTTAAGTTTATCGAAATTGAAAATCAAGCACTTACAACTTCTGCTTCATATGAAAGAAACTACCAAATTGAAGAGAAAAACTACTCTCACATAATCTCCAAAAAAGAGAGCCACAGCCAACCACTATCTGTAACTGTTATTTCTAAAAATTGTGTTGAGAGTGGTGTCTATTCAACCTCTTTGATGATAAACCCTGATCTTAAAACTAACAACAGAGTCATTTTTCAAAATTAGATAGGCAAAACCCTAATACTCTCATCTAATTTCTCTTTTAAAACAGCTTCAATAGCATAAAGAGTTCCCGTTGAGCTACTAGCACATCCAGAACATGCTCCTAAATATCTGATGTATATATCTATATTTGCACCATTTTCTTTGATATCAAGAACTTCCATATTTCCACCATCCATGATAAGCATCTGTCTGATGTTTTCATCAAGAACTTTCTCTACATCTTTTAACTTTTGAACAAGTGTCATCTGTGCAAATGCGATGTTTTCTCCACTATCAGTTGCAGTAACTGTATCTTTTACACCTTCACTTGCCATCTCATCTCTAACCTCTTTTAAAATATCAACAAGATAGTAATCTTTCTCTTCATGACCTCCAGGTTTTATACAAGATTTGCAAAATGCTCCAGCTTTTGTGTAGTCTGTAATCTGCTCTACTGTTGTTAAATCATTTATCTTAATAACTTCTTTAATAGTTCCAAGACTAACCCTTGCACATTCACAAACGATTATCTCATCTTCAAAACTCTCCATATCTACACCTTTATACTCAGCGGCTGCTTTTTTGATAACATCATATGCCATAACTGAACAGTGCATCTTTTGAGGTGGAACAGCTGGTGTTTCAGGATTGTCTCTCATCGCAAATTCAACATCGATATTTGTGATTTTAACAGCTTTATCAACTGTTTTGCCGATAGTAAGTTCAGCCATTATGTCTGAGCTTGCAATCGCAGTACCACAACCAAAGCTTTTAAACTTCGCCGTTTTAATTATGTCTGTCTCTTCATCAACAACCCAATATAATCTAACAGCATCTCCGCAACTCTCAGCGCCAAAATCAGCAACAATAAGCTTACCACCCATTTGCTCTGCAACTTCTTCTGTAATCTCTCCCATATGGTGAGGATTGTTCATCCTATCTTGTACTTTTTGGCTATATGCATCCCAAATACTTCCGCCTACTAAACTTTCAAATCCCATCTTCTTTCCTTCTTATAATTGACTATTGTGATTTTTTGGTGTATAAGCATAAGAGCTTGAGATCTCTCGAAGCCTTGTAACTGCCTCATTTACTACACCTATGGTATAATCTATCTCCTCTTTAGTAGTAAATCTACTAAGAGAGAACCGTATCGCAGTATGTGCTAAATCAGCCTCTGCTCCTATAGCTTCCATAACAGGGTTTGACTCTAAATCAACACTAGCACAAGCACTTCCAGTACTTGCCGCAATTCCTGCTTTATTTAAATCCCAAAGCATGGACTCACCCTCCACTCCTCTAAAACTAATAAGCATTGTATTATCAGTTCTTTTTTTTCTTGGAGTTACAACAAAAGTATCTTTTATCTTCAAAAGCTCATCCTCAAGATGATCTCTAAGCTCCTTAACATCAGGCATATCAAAATCAATTGCATCTACAGCTAACTCCATAGCTTTTCCCATGCCAACAATCCCAGGAACATTTAAAGTACCACTTCTATATCCACCCATCTGTTCTCCACCGTGAAAAAGAGGAGTTAACTCTTTGCCTTTTCTCATAAAAAGTCCACCAACACCTTTTGGTCCATGAAATTTATGAGCTGAAAATGTTAAATAATCGATATCATTATCTTTCATATCAATCTTAATCTTGCCGATAGCCTGCACTGCATCTGTATGAAAAAGAACACCTTTTTCTTTACAAATTGTCGCCATCTCTTCAACAGGAAAAATCGCTCCTGTCTCGTTGTTTGCCCACATAATTGATACTAAAGCTGTTTTATCAGTTAAGTTATCTATAAGAGTTTGTGTCTCTATCAAACCTTCACTATTTATAGGCAAATAAGTAATTTTTGCACCCAAAGACTCTAAAAATCTTGCAGTAGCAATAATTGATGGGTGTTCAACTTCTGATATAATTATATGGTTTTTTCTTCCAGATAAAATATACTCAAAATAGATACTTTTAAGTACCCAGTTGTTACTCTCAGTAGCACAAGAAGTAACTATAACACTATCTTGTTTTGGTGCATGTATGCCTGCATAGATTTTTTCAAGTCCATTATTTAAGTCTATGTGTGTGTCACTTGCAAAAGCATGTAGTGAATTTGGGTTTCCATAATACTGCGAAATAAATGGTTCCATCGCATTTTTAACCTGTGGATCTACAATCGTTGTTGCATTGTTATCTAAATATACTCTCATATACTCTCCATTTTTTAAATCAGACTAATTTTGTCTTATTTGAAATTTTACAACTTGCTTGATTAAAAGCAACTTAAACTACTAAATTTTGTAGTTTATCCAAAGTTTGTACAAACTCTTCGCAAACTTGAGAATCTTGCTTTAAAAAGTCATACATTGCCTCTTTTTTTAAAATCGCCTCATCCAATTCAAGATCTCCACCTTTTGTGTAAGCTCCTATTCGTATCAAAACTTCATTCTCTTTTAGCAAAGAGAACATCCGTTTAAATTTCATAGCATTTGCCTGATGCTCTTTATCTGCAACATCTCCCATAACTCTAGATGCACTATTTAAAATATTTATCGGTGGATAAATCCCAAAATCAGTCATTTCACGACTAAGCACAATATGACCATCAAGGATACTTCTTGATTGATCAGCTATAGGATCACTCATATCATCCCCTTCAATTAAAACAGTAAAAAATGCTGTAATAGAGCCTTTTCCTTCCTCTTTTCCAGCTCTCTCCATAAGTTGTGCTAAAAGAGTTAAAGAGGACGGTGGATAACCTTTTGAGGTAGGAGGCTCACCAAGAGCCAAGCCGATCTCTCTTTGAGCCATTGCAAATCTAGTGATAGAATCCATAATAAAAAGTACATCTCTTCCTTGGTTTTTAAAATATTCTGCAACTGCCATCGCTGAAAATGCTCCATATTTTCTCATCAAAGAAGAGTCATCGCTTGTTGCAACAACTATAACAGTATCTGTTAAATCTCCACCAAGATTTTTCTCAATAAATTCAGGAACTTCTCTCCCTCTCTCACCAATTAAAGCAACAATCTTTATAGGAGCTTTACTACCTCTTACTATCATCCCCATGAGTGTGGATTTTCCAACTCCACTTCCAGCAAAAATTCCAACTTTTTGCCCTTTTCCAGCAGTTAAAAGTCCATCAATCGTCTTTACACCAACTGTAAAAACCTCATCAATCATACCTCTTTTCATAGCATCTATTGGAGCTTTGATGATAGGCATTTTATTACTTTTTCCTTTGATAGAACCTTTAGAATCAATAGGCTTCATAAGAGGATCTACAACACGACCTAAAAGCCCCTCTCCAACATCTATAGAGAGATTTTCTTCTTCTATATAAGCTAAATCTCCTATTTTTAAACCTTCAACAAAACCAAATGGAGATACACTAAAGCTACTCTTTAAAAGCTCAACCACCATTCCAAGGCTCTCTTTTTTTGTAGAATTTGATACAATTTTTATAATATCACCAATACTTGGATTTAGCCCTGTTATTTGGATATTTGAAGCGGAAATTTTATCTACAATACCAAAATGTATCTCTATCTTAAGAGGCTTAATTTTGTTTTTTATATCTGAAAGTTTCAAAATCTATTTGGCTGTGGTGCATTTATAATATTAAAAAACTCACTTCTTGTTTTCTCTTTCAAGAACATACCACGAAGTGCCGAAGTTGTTGTAGTAGAGTTTACTTTTTCAACCCCTCTCATCTCCATACACATATGTCTAGCTTGTATAACAACTCCAACACCTTTTGGCTTAATTACCTCTTTTATCGCATCTGCTATCTGCTCTGTCATCTGCTCTTGAATCTGAAGCCGTCTTGCAAACACCTCAACCATACGAGGAATTTTAGACAACCCCACAACCCTTCCATCAGGGATATAAGCAACATGAGCTCTCCCAATAATAGGAAGCAAATGATGCTCACACATAGAATAAAACTCAATATCTTTTATCAAAACCATCTCATCATTTGAACTCTCAAAAAGTGCTTGATTTAAGATAACTTTTGGATCTTGCTTATAACCTTTTGTCATAAACTCATAAGCTTTATAAACTCGCTCAGGGGTTTTAACCAACCCCTCACGAGTAGGGTCTTCTCCGATAATACTCAGCATATTTTTAACTGAAAGTTCAAATTTTGTTTTATCATCCATCTAAAAAACCT
>Ga0256834_1001051_pt1 | contig 19232 bp, 17 predicted proteins | sample 4281140metaG_FD_190536 | JGI IMG/M metagenome (GOLD analysis project Ga0256834, IMG submission 190536) | Hydrothermal vent microbial communities from East Pacific Rise, Pacific Ocean - 4281-140 | ecosystem: Environmental > Aquatic > Marine > Hydrothermal vents | place: Pacific Ocean: East...
TGCGGAAACCCAGTTGTCCATTCTCAGTGGCTTCGGCCTGGGAGCCCTGGGCGTGTTCCTGTTGCTGAGCCTGCAATTCCGCAATTACCGTGAACCCTTTATCGTGCTGCTGAATATTCCCCTGGCGTTGATCGGGGCCATCTGGGGGCACTTGATCATGGGGCTGGATTTCACCCTGCCCAGCATGATCGGTTTCGTCTCCCTGGCGGGTGTGGTGGTGAATGATTCCATTCTGCTGGTGGAGTTCGTCAAGTACCGGGTGCGCGAAGGCATGGTGTTCCATGACGCCGCCCGCCAGGCGGTGCGGGATCGTTTCCGCGCCATATTCCTTACCTCGGTAACCACCGTGGCGGGCATGACGCCTTTGCTGTTCGAGACCAGCTCCCAGGCCCTGATTCTGGTGCCCCTGGTCACCAGCATCGTATTCGGCATGCTGACCTCCACCTTGTTGATCATGCTGGTGTTGCCGGCTTCCTACAGCATTATGGAGGATTTCGGCCTGGTGGATCGAGGTGAAGAGGCCGGGGCGAAGGCCTGAGGTTGCCGGGTCAGTACAAGTCGTCCAGTGGCGTGGGTTCGCCGAGGTAGTAGCCCTGGGCGTAATTCACCCCGATTTCCGCCAACAGCGCCAGGGTTGCCTCGCTGGTCACATGTTCCGCAATGGTTTGCTTGCCCATCAGCTGGCCGATCTCGTTGATGGATTTGACCATGGCCAGGCTGATTGGATCCCTGTCCATGTCCTGAACGAACTGGCCGTCTATTTTCAGAAAATCTACGGGCAGATCCTTGAGATAGCCGTAGGAGGACATGCCGCTGCCAAAGTCGTCCAGGGCGAACAGGCATCCGGTTCCATGCAGCTCGGTAATGAAGTGGCGCGCCCTGGACAGGTTGGTGATGGCTACGGTTTCGGTAATTTCCAGGCAAATGGAGCCGGGAGGGACGCTGGTCAGTTGCAGCTGCTCCAGAACATAGTCCAGGAATAGGGGATCCACCACCGAGGCGCCGGAAAGATTGATGGTGGTCAGTTCCGGCATGCGTTCCTTGTGGGGATGGGTGGCCAGCCAGCGAAGTGTGTTGCGAAGCACCCAGCGGTCGATGACCGCCATGGAATTGTATCGCTCCGCGGAAGGGATGAAGCGGTCAGGAGTGACCAAGCGTCCCTTGGGGTCGCGCATGCGCAGCAGGATCTCCATGGCGACGAAAGGAGGCTTGGCCCCGTTTCCTATCCTGTGTATGGGTTGCTGGTAGAGAATGAAGCGTTGCTGCTCAAAGGCGGCCTCGATATGCGTGATCCAGTCGATTTCCCCCCGCCGCAGCTGCAGTATCTTCCCGTCGAACTGGTTGGTGACGATGATGCGGTTTCTGCCTTCCTCCTTGGCCTGGTAGCAGGCGGCGTCCGCCAGCCGCAGCAGGTCGGTGACGCCCTGGCCTGCGTCCGTAATGTTCACCAGGCCGATGCTCATGCCCAGGGAGAATATCTTGTTTCCCCAGTAAAAGCGGAAATCCTGCACTTCTTTCAGCAGTTTGCGACCAATCTGCAGCGCGGCCTCCGGGGTGCGGTTTTTGATCACCAGGCCGAATTCGTCACCGCCAAGGCGGCCCAGGATGGCGTCGTCGCCCGTGTTGTCATCCAGCAAGATGGCCAGTTGGCGTAACAGCTCGTCACCGGCTGCATGCCCACAGCTGTCATTGATCAGCTTGAATCGGTCGAGATCCAGGTACATGAGGCAATGCTGTGAGCTTGCGCCCATGCTGTCCAGCAGGCTCTGCAGGGATTGCTCGAAACTGTGGCGGTTGAGCAAGTTGGTCAGATAATCATGGCTGGCCTGGTGCATCAACTGTTGCGCCATTTCCCGGTTTATGGTGATGTCCCTGATATAGGCGGTAAACAGAGGCGTGTCTTTCTGGTCGATGCGGGTAATGGATAGCTCCACAGGAAATTCCGTACGGTCGGCGCGCATGGCTGTAGTTTCGATGCGGGTTCCAATAATGGTTGCTTTGTTGGTTTGCAGGTGCTTTTGGAAACCTTCGTAATGTTGCCGGCGCAGGGGTTCGGGAACGATCAGTTCGGCCATTCTTTCCCCCATGACTTCTTGCGCCGTATAGCCGAAGATTTTTTCCGCCGCCGGGTTGAATTCCAGAATACGATCATCCTCGTCAATGGTGACAATGGCATCCAGAGCGGTTTCCACGATAGCGCTCTTGCGCTTTTCGCTACGCTGCAGCCTTTGCAGCATACGTTGGCGTACAGCCACCTGGCGGGCGATGATCCATGCGCCGACGATCAGACTGGCAATGCCCAGAAGCCACAGAATGAGCAGGATGGAAGTTTTGGATACAATGGCGGTGGCTTCCTGGGCGCGCAGTTCCTGCATGGGAAGGGCGATGCCGATGCCCCCGCCGGGCTCGCCAGGTGTAAAGTCCTGACCGGCATGGCAGAGCAGGCAACCGGCATTCACCATCAGGGGCTGCATCAGTCGCAGGTATTCCTGCCCGTCGATGGTAGTCAGTTCGATAACCTCTTTTTCTCCCAGGGCCAGGCGGTACAGGGCGAGTTTTTCCCATTCATCGGGCGTATTTTCCACTGCCAGGGGCGTCAAACTGGTGACCTTGCCGGTAACGCCGTAGAGGTGTCCGAAATTTTCATCCAGCTCGCGAATGATGCGGGCGGGATTGATCAGCGTCAGCCGTATTCCGGAAGGTGTGCGGATGTCTCTTTCCGGGATATGGGCAAGATTGGGATCCGGGGGGTAGTTGTTGGTTATTGGCACATAGATGCGGCCATGTTCCGTGGCCCACAGGCGCACGGCCTGATCCTTGTTGAAATAGGCCCTGGCTTCGGCTTTCGCCAGATTCAGGGTGCTCTTTTTTTCTTCCGCGATGGTCCACAGGGTGATGGCCGCGATACTGGCGCTCCACAGCACCCCCAGCGCAAAGGCGTAGCTGATGGTGCTGAAGTTATCCTTGAAGATCATGGTGAAACGCGGTCTGCGTCAGGGTGGAATAGGTGGGCGTTTTTTTTTCGGAGACCAAGATCCTGCAACCCGGAAATGATTGTGTACGGTAAAGGGAGGTTTTTGATAAAGTTGATTCTTTGCACAACTGCATAACAATATGAATTTATCAGATTTTTCCTTTCCCGTGTTGGGTTTTGCCGCATTTTCCGGAAGCGGCAAGACCACGTTGCTCGAGAAACTGATTCCCCAGCTCAGGCGTTCCGGCGTGCAACTGGCCCTGATCAAGCATTCCCACCATGATTTTGAAATGGACAAACCCGGCAAGGACAGCGACCGCTTGCGCAAGGCGGGGGCGAATCAAATCCTGTTGGCGTCCAAATTTCGCAGCGCCTGGATCCGGGAAGGCGATGGAGAAACCGAACCTGATCTGGCGGAGCTGCTGGCGCGGCTGGATGCCAAAGGCCTGGACCTGGTGCTGGTGGAAGGCTTTCGCGACGAGCCCATCACCAAAATCGAGATCCACCGACCGTCTCTGGGTAAACCGCTGCTCTGCCTGGAAGATGAGAAGGTGATAGCAGTGGCGGCTGACCGTCCCCCTGAGCAGAAAATTCCCGTGCCCCTGCTGACCCTGAACCGGCCCGGGGAAGTTGCTGATTTTGTATTGTCATGGCTGCGTTCCCTTTGAGCGGTGTGCTTGGGTTTTTCGGCTGATGGCGATTGGCGAGCAACTGTTGCGGCTGAACCGGAGTTTTTCTATCGAATACCGGGGAAAACGCTTTTCCGGTGAACGGCTGGAGCAGTTGCTGGATGCCTTGTGTCTGCGCCTGCAGGCCATGGGGCTTGCGCCGGGCATGGTTTTGGCCAGCGGGGGCGGGCAACGCTGGCTGAATGCGTTGTTGCTGTTTGCCCTGCCGAGAATGGGCTGTGTTTTCTTTCCTGTGGATCCGGCCTTGCCCGAGTACAGCCGCCGGCAGCAGCTACGGGCGGCGCGGGCGGACATGGTGCTGATGGATGATGCCTGTCTGGAGGAGCTGGAAACGGATTCGGTCGGCCGTTTTTCCGCCCGGGAACCGGAACCGGATGCCCTGCGTTTGCTGCTGGCGACCAGCGGCACTCAGGGACAGCCCCGGATCGTGGAACTCAGCGGACGAAATCTGGCCGCCAGCGTACAGGCCTCCTGCAGGCGTTTGGCGCTGGAAGAAGGCGACCGCTGGCTGGCCTGCCTTCCCCTCCATCACATTGGTGGACTGAGCATACTGTTGCGCTGCGCCCATGGAGGAGCCAAAGCGGTACTTGTGGATCGAAGTGATCCGTCAACCCTGAAAACAGCGCTGGTGCAAAGCCAGGCAACGCACTTGTCTCTGGTGCCTGCCATGCTGCACCGTCTCCTGGAAACCCATGGTGAATTTTCCCCGCCAGCCATGTTGAAAGCCGTGGTGCTGGGTGGGGCGCCTGCGCCTGCGGCGCTGGTGGAGACGGCCCTGCAACTGGGCTGGCCTTTGTGCCCCAGCTATGGATTGACGGAAGCGGCCTCCCAGGTGGCCACGCTTTTCCCGCCGCCGCAGCGATGGCAACCAGGTTGTGCGGGGTTTCCCCTGGCGCATGTCGAAATCAAGCTTTGTAAAGATACTGGCGTTGTCTCCGTTCGCGGCCCTTCCATAGCGACCCATGCCCGCTGCGCGGATGGCGGCCGGCGGAAGCTGACGGACGAGCAAGGCTGGTTGAATACCCGGGATTTGGGGCGCATGGACAGTGAGGGGCGGCTGTATGTCTTCGGGCGCAATGATGATGTTTTTGTCAGCGGCGGGGAAAACATTCATCCGCAACTGCTGGAACAGGAGTTGGCGCGTTGCCCCGGAGTGGAACAGGTTGCGGTCAGCGCATTCGCCCATGCCGCCTGGGGCGATGCCCTGGTGGCCCTGTACTGCGGTTCGGCAAGCGTTGCGCAAGTGGCTGGCTGGGCGCGAGAGAACCTGCAAGGGGTTTTCGCGCCCAAGCGGTTTTTTCAGGTAGAGACATTGCCGCGAAATGGGATGGGGAAGTTGCTGCGCGCCGAGGTAAAAGCGCTTGCGCAAAAGCTGGCTCAGGAGGAATAGGCCAGAAGGTTCTGCCGCAGGTTTTCCGGAACGGCCACCGGGGTTTTACTGGCCTTGCACAGAAAGACATGGCTGGTGGCGGCGGTGGCGCAGAGCATGTCTTCCTTGTGGAATTCATAGGAGAAGTGCAGGGCGCTGTTTCCAACGGATGCGGGGAACACGGTGATGCGCACCTCGTCGTCCAGCAACAGTGGATGCAGGTAATCCGCCTCGGCATGCGCCAATGGAACGAGATAGTCGCTTGCCAGGATGGTCTTCAGTGAGTGACCTGCTTCCGAGAGCAGGGCGGCATAGGCGTTGTGGGCGTGGCTGAACAAGTGGGCGTGGAACATGACGCCGCCGGGATCCAGCTCATGAAAAGGCACCTGAAAGGTTTGCTGAAAAGATTTCATTGATATTCAGTCCAGGGGCGTTGGATAAGGAAAGGCGTCCAGCCCTGATGCGAGGCGGACAGGCGACATCTTTGCACAGCCAGCTGGAGGTTGCCAGCCCGTGGGCCAGCCCCGGCGAAAGTCCGTCCACGGCGGCGGCAAGCTGGCAGGCGGCGTGTACGCCTACCGCCGAATCCACCAATGTGGTGACCACGCATTCCTTGCCTGCCGCCGCCGCCTTTTCCGCCAGAGAATAGCTGTATCTCAGTCCGCCCTGTACCCCGGGCTTCAGTATCAGGCGGCGAATAGCCGGGGTTGCCAGCAGTTCATTGGGATCCATTCGCCGTATTGATTCATCCAACGCCAGGGTAATGGGGGTTCGGGACTGCAGTTGGGAAAACTCGATCAGGCCCGGATTGCGCAGGGGTTCTTCCAGGGATTCTACGGGCAGCTTGGCAACAGCATCGAGGAAATCGCTTGCTTCACTCTGGGTCCAGCTGCCGTTGGCATCCAGCCGCAAACGAACGCCTGGTGTCAACTGGGCGCATATCTTTTTCAGGCAACGTATTTCCTCATGCAGTTCTTGCCGGCCGACTTTCAATTTGAGGAGGGAAAATCCCTGGCTCTGGTCTTGCAGCGTATTTTCCCGGCAGGCCGATCCCGACATGGCGTTTGCCAGGATCTGGTCGCTGGCGGTGTCATTGAGCAGTTTGCGCAGGGGCAATTCGGCGTTTTGACTGTGCAGATCCAGGGCGGCGGTTTCCAGTGCATAACAGGCGGCAGGGTAGGCATGGCGCTGCCGCTCCAGTTCCGCCAGCAATGTTTGGGTGCTGTTCCAGGTTCTGCGGGAAAACTGGTGGATTAACGTATGCGCCGCCGCTTTGGACTCGGTGCCGGCGGACGGAAGAGGTGCGCAATCGCCATAACCCCTGTGTTGATCATCACAAATACTGATGACCCATCCTTTGCGCTGTGTTAGGCTGGCATCCCGTGACGCATCTGGCCAGGGGCAGGCCAGGGGCAAGGAATAAGGGGCGAGTTGAATCTGAAGAGCCATTGAAGGAGGGTTGCTTGCCAATTCCTGCGCTGTTTTTGATTTAAGTCAAATCGGGCCTGTGCGAAATGACACACACTACACGGGTCTACATACTCGACAGCTGGCCAGTATTGCTGGTCATAAATTTTTTTGATCGAAAGGGGTGGGGAAGTTCTGGCTTTTTCGATCGCTATTGTTGTTACCAGAAGGAGAATACCATGAAAATACGCAAGCCTATGCTTGCCTCCCTTATTGCTTTGGCAGTGGGACTCACAGCCGGAGGCCAGGCCTGGTCTCAGGACACGTTGAAAGACGTGATGAAAAAACGTGGGCTGACTGAAAAAGACATATTGGCGGCAGCGAAAACCTATACCCCCAGCGGCGGCCGTGATGAGTATCTGGCTTTTGCCTCCGGCGGCCAGAGTGGGCAGGTCATCGTGTATGGCATTCCGTCCATGCGCATTCTCAAATATATCGGCGTCTTTACCCCGGAGCCCTGGCAGGCGTATGGGTTTGATGACGAGTCCAAGGCCGTATTGGCCCAGGGACGCATTGAAGGCAAGGACATTACTTTTGGTGATACCCACCACCCCGCTTTTTCCGAAACCAATGGCGAGTATAACGCCAAGTATCTGTTTATAAACGATAAAGCCAATCCCCGTATTGCGGTTATCGACCTGCATGACTTTGAAACCAAGCAGATCGTGGTCAACCCGCTGTTCCAAAACGCGCACGGTGGCGCCTTTGTCACGCCAAATACCGAGTATGTAATGGATGCAGCCCAGTATGCGTCTCCATACAAAGGCAGCGGCTTCGTACCGCTGGAGAAGTTCAACGACGAATACCGCGGTGGTTTGACCTACTGGAAGTTCAACATGGAAAAGGGCAAGATCGAGCCCGAAAATTCCTTCACATTCGAGCTTCCTCCCTATAGTCAGGATTTGTCCGACGCAGGTAAAGGGCCATCCATGGGTTGGGGTTTCACCAACTCCTTCTGTACGGAGCGTTACATCGGCGGCATCGAGCGTGGTCGCCCGCCGTTTGAAGCTGGCTGCTCCTCCAAAGACACGGACTTCCTGCATATCACCAACTGGAAGAAGGCTGAAGAACTGGTCAAGGCCGGAAAAATTGGCAAGAAAGTCAATGGCATGACCCTGATCAGCATCAAGGAAGCCGTGGACAACGGTTTGCTGTACCTGGTGCCTGAACCCAAAAGCCCGCATGGTGTTGACGTAGCGCCTACCGGCGACAAGATCATTGTTTCTGGCAAGCTGGACAGCCATGCCTGGGTTTACGACTGGAACAAGATTCAGGCTGCAATCAAAGCCAAGAAATTTGAAGGCAAAGATGCGTATGGCATCCCCATTATTGCGCTGAAGGATGCCCTGCATAAATCCGTTGCCGTTGGCCTTGGTCCGTTGCATACCCAGTATGATTCCAAGAAGTGTATTGTTTACACCTCCATTTATGTGGATTCCATGATCACCAAATGGGATTATTGCGAAGGCAAGGTATTGGATCAATTGCCGATTCACTACAACGTCGGCCATTTGATGGCGATGGAAGGTGACTCTGTTACTCCGGACGGCAAATATCTGGTGGCGTTGAACAAGCTGGCCATCGACCGCTTCAATCCTGTTGGCCCCCTGCATCCGCAGAACCATCAGCTCATCGATATCAGCGGCGACAAGATGCAACTGTTGTACGACATGCCTCTCCCTCTGGGCGAGCCGCATTATGTGGTTGCCATCAAGGCCGACAAGCTGAAGCCTGGTATCCGCTACAAGTCTGGCTGGAACAGCCGCCTCGACAAGCGTTCCCAGTGGAAAACCCGCGCGGGCCGCGAAAAGGTCGAGCGTACCTGTGATGCCAGCGGCAAGTGCACCGTACATGTCTATGGCACGGCGATCCGCTCCCATCTGACGCCGGAAATCATCGAGGTTACGGAAGGCGATACGGTATCGCTGCATATTACCAACCTCGAGCGCGCCCAGGATGAGACCCATGGTTTCGCCATGTACGGTCAGAACATCCAGCTCTCCATTGAGCCGGGCAAGACGGCTTCCGCCACCTTCGTAGCGGAAAAAGCCGGCGTCTACCCTTACTACTGCACCGAGTTCTGTTCCGCACTTCACCTGGAGATGCAGGGCTATTTGCTGGTGCAGCCAAAAGGCTACAAGGCGGAAGCCGGCGGCCTGGTTGCAGGCACCAACTACACCGAGGCTGATTACAAGAAGCAGGTTCAGACCAACATCGATACCCAGGCTGTAATCAACGAAGTGGTAGGCTTTATCACCAGCCACAACTACAAGGATTTCCCGACTGTAGTTGCGCTGGTGGAGGACGCTACCGACCAGCTCGGTTTCGCCAAAGAAGCCAAGGCCAAGTCTGAGGCGGCTGCCGCCAAGAAGGACTGGAACAACGCCATGTTGTGGGCCAACCAGTGGTGGCAGTATCAGGTCAAGACCGCAGACATGGGTCTGCGCGCCAAGACCTATCTGATAGAGAACGGCGCCAAGAAAATCAAATAAGCGCCTGTTCCCGACACCTGCCTTGATCAAAGGCAAGGTGTCGGGGATCTCGTTCAGGATGTAATATACAGGGGGTGGTTATTCACCCCCTTTTTTTCAGGAGAATGTGAAGTAATGATTAAGTTATCCACTAGAACAATTGTTCTGTCCGCGGTTCTTGCCGCTTTTGCCTTCGGTAGTGTTGCCTCCGCAGCTTCCGGCAAAAGACTCTACATGACATGCGCCGCCTGCCATGGAAAAGATGGTAAAACACCATTGATGCCGGCATACCCAAAGATTGCCGGTCAGAACAAGGCGTATATACTGCAACAGATGAAGGACATCATGAGCGGCGCCCGCGCCAACGGACAGTCTGTTGCCATGAAAGGCGTGATGGTGACGCCGGAAGGCAAGCCGCGCTTCAGTGATGAGGAATTGGAAACGCTGGCGGATTATGTGTCCAAGCTGGCTCCCTGATTCTTTCGTATGTACCAATTGAACGGCCTGGCATCGCCAGGCCGTTCTCTTTATTGAGTAAATGATGAAAACAAAAAGTCCTTCTGCAAAGTCCGCATACAAGCGTCGCTCACTTTGGGGTGCTATTGCCCTGGTTGTGTTGGGCATGATGCTTTGGGGCGGCTTCAATACTGCCATGGAGGCCACCAATCGCATGTCTTTCTGCATTTCCTGTCACGAGATGCATGACAATGTATATCAGGAATACAAGACATCCGTGCATTTTTCCAATCCGTCAGGCGTGCAGGCCGGCTGTCCGGATTGCCATGTGCCCAAAGAATGGGTTCCCAAGTTGTTGCGCAAGATACAGGCCTCTGGTGAGGTGTATCACTGGCTTATGGGCAGTATAGATACCAAGGAAAAATTCGAGGCGCGGCGGCCGGCCTTGGCGGAACGCGTATGGAAGGTGATGGAAGAGACGGATTCCAGGGAATGCCGAAATTGCCATGATTTTACGGTTATGGATCTGGCGGGGCAGGCGCGTTTTCCCGCCCGCATTCACAAGGATGCAATGGAGGAAGGCAAGACCTGTATCAATTGCCATAAAGGAATTGCCCATCGTTTGCCGCGCTCCCATACGGCAAAGGCCGACATACCGGAATTTGATCCGGAAGATGCCGAAGACATCATGCAAACCTGCGCCGCCTGTCATGGCATCTATGCCCAGGGAACGCCGGATGGCGAATATCCCCGCCTGGCGGGTATGAATCCCGACTATCTGATTCGTCAGTTGGAGCATTTCAAGAATCGCAAACGCATCAATATTCCCATGATTCCCTTTGCCAATGACCGGGAATTGCCGGGTACGGACATGCAGACCATTGCCTATTATCTGGCCAGTATCGACCTGCCGACCCATATTGCGGTTATCGATGAAGAGGAGGTGGCGAAGGATGAGGGCTTTGATGCCCTGGCGCGTCTGGAAGAGAGCAAGAGGTCCCTGAATATTCCCCATTATCCGGGGAATGCGGATGCGGGAGGGCGCTTGTACCGCAAGGAATGCGCCACCTGTCACGGGGAAAAAGGAGAAGGAAACCGCATGCTGACCATTCCCATGCTCACCGGGCAGCACAGCAAATATCTGTTGCGCCAGGTGGAAAGATTCCGCAAGGGTGAACGTATCCATGACGATCCACGGGATCAGCAGATCTTCCAACGGTTTGGTGATTCGGAGATTGCGGATATCCTGGCTTGGCTGTCCCGTCAGGATGATTAGGAGGATGCTGAAAAAGCCCGGGAAAGGGTTTTTCAGCGCGGGAGGAAGATGCATGATGTCCTGCTCCCGGTATTTTCAATGAGTTACACTCAATGAAAATGGCAAGGCTTGTTGCCTTGCGTGTAGGTTGCTGAAAAAATGCTGTTTTTTGGCAAACTGTGATTGTGAAGAGAAACCTTATAGAAAGTGTTTGTTTTACTTTCAAAGGCTTATGGTATTGCACTTGATATGGCTCAAGTGCAGGGTGCGAGTGGAATGTTACCATTTCGTAGTTTTTAAATACGGGCTTGGGCGGGTGCAAAGCTGTGCCGCCAGGCCGTGGCTTTATTTTTTTGGAGAACTGAGATTATGAACAAACGTTTGATGGTATCCGTGCTTGGCATTGCCGCCACTGTAATGGTCAGTAGCACCGCTTTTGCAGAATGGATGTCGAAAGGGGGAGAAAGAGATGAAGCCTTGCATCTGAAGCCGGATCATGAAAACGGCATCGAGGTGTATGAGGTCTGCGCCGCCTGTCATTTGACAGAAGGCTGGGGATCCAAAGACGGCACCTTCCCCCAAATTGCCGGGCAGCATCAGCCTGTGCTGGTCAAGCAGTTGGCGGATATCCGCGAAGGTAACCGCGATAACCCCACCATGTATCCTTTCGCCAAGCCGGAAGCTATTGGCGGCCCCCAGGCCATGGCGGATGTTACGCATTACATCGCCAAGTTGCCCATGAATCCGGATAACGGTAAAGGCCCGTGGGAAAAGGGTACGCCGGAGTACGAGAAAGGCAAGAAACTGTATGAGGACAACTGCGTCAAGTGCCATGGCGAGAATGGCGAAGGCAAAGCGGAGAAATTCTTCCCGAAAATTCAGGGGCAGCACTATTTGTACATGGTTCGCCAGTTCGAGTGGATTCGTGACGGCAAGCGCCGCAACGCCAACCCGGAAATGGTCGATCAGATCAAGCGTTTTACTCATGACGATGCGCTGCATGTAATCAACTTCGCTTCCCGGATTCCCGTGCCCAAGGAAGATCTGGCGCCTTCCAAGGAATGGCTGAATCCTGATTACGATTGATTTGTCGGATCAGGCCTTGGCCTGAATAGACCGAAACAATCAGGTGTTTCTCCCTGCCGGGATGGTGTCTCGGCGGGGAGTTTTTCACTTTGACGGCAGGTGGTGATTTTTCCTGGGGGTTCGATTGCGAATCGTCATAGCCTTCCATGGTGAAAACACATAGCTTTATCCTTCAGTTTTTTTCGATCCAACAGGTATTGTCATGTCCAAGCGTGTAATCATCTCCAACCTGCTGATTCTGGCCAGTCTCGTACTGCTGGTAATCATCTATTTCGCGCCAGCATGGTGGGTCTCTCTTACCGCTCCCAACTATCCGGAGGACGCCTTTCCGGATGGGGTAAGAATTCACTTTCATATGAACGGCGTGTTCAATGGCTGCAAGAAAATCGAAAAGGAAGAGGTTACAGAAGAGGAAGCGCTGGACTGTGTGCATGAGATGGACACCATCAACCATTATGTGGGCATGTATCCCATTGCCGCTGGTGGTGTGGTAGAGCGCCCGTTCTCCCTTTTCCTGATGTCATTTCTGGGCGTGATGCTGCTGGGTTTTGCCTGCACCAAGCCAAAGATCCGCGTGCCGCTGATGTCGGTGGGTTTTGCCGTCATCGCCATCTGGATGTATATGACCTGGTATGGGGCCGACGGATTGAAATATCAAAGCGCCGGCTATGTGCGCGCCCTGGTGAACGCCATGGATCAGGATGACGAGCGGGGCGGTGAAACAAATGCGGGCGAGGCTGTCATCAAGCGCATGCAGGAGGCTCTTCCTGAAGACAATGTGTCCATTGTGGAACAGCAAGCCAGTGAAGATGAGATTACCCGCAAACTGGCGGGTCTGGGCAGTGAATTGGTCAGCGCCGAAGGCATGCAGGTGCAGCTGGGCAAGGATGCTGGAAAAGCAGCGGATATTGGTGACAAGGCGGCCAATATTGAAATGCTCAAAATCCTGTTCCTCATCGATCAGAAAAAGAAACCCGCCAATGAGCGTGAAGAGTGGACGGGCAGTAACCTGCAAGTCATGCGCTGGCATTATGAACAAAGCCTGGGCCGGTACTTCAATGTTCCGGAAGAGATCGAGCCGCTGGTCAAGACCATGACTACTGCTTCTCATGTGGTGTTCTGGGGCATTATTGCCGCCATGATCCTGATGGTCTGGGGTGCGCGCAAGAGCAGTGGCATCCTGTACTGGCTGCTGATCCTGGTGCCCATGGCCTTGCCGGTATTCTTCCTCATTGAATATTCCGCCTGGCTGTGGTGGTACGGCCACAACCTGAACACCATGGGCGCCTTTACCGTCAAGCCTTTCATGCCCACGGTGTTTGGACAGGGCAAGGTGGCGCAGTTTACCACTCACTCCTATCCCAGTATCGGTTTTGGCCTGATGTTGTTGATGTCGGCGTTGCTGGCGGTGGCGGCATTGCTGCGGCGCAAAGATGCACGCGAAAAGTGATGGTCATGCGCCTGTGGGGCCTGTTGCTCATCCTGTTGCCGGGGCTTTGTACAGCCAGCGGTCAGCTAAACCTGCAGGAGTTGATTGACCAGACTCCAGAAGGTGAAATCCTGATGCTGGCGCCTGGCGTCTATGCCGGGCCGGTGGTAGTGAGCCGTCCTATCACTATTGACGGGCAGGGCAAGGCAACTATTGATGCGGGTGGAAAAGGTTCCGTGGTGGTTTTGAAAACCGATGGAGCCACCCTGAAAAACCTGCATCTGACCAATTCCGGTGAGTCTGCGAATGATATTGATTCCGGCGTGCAGGTGCGCGGCAATTTCAATGTCATCAAGGACAATGTCATGGACAACGTGCTGTTCGGTGTTGATTTGCAGCAGTCCAGCAACAATATTGTGAAGCGCAATCGCATCAGTTCAAAGCCGGACTTCCCTTTGGGGCAGAAAGGCGATTCCGTGCGCCTGTGGTACAGCTTCGACAACAAGATACTGGACAATGTGTCCGATCAAGTGCGGGATATGGTGGTCTGGTATTCCGCCAACAATACCATTTCCGGCAACCGCACCAGCAATGCCCGTTATTCCCTGCATTTCATGTATTCCCGCTATAACCTGGTGGAGAATAACCACTATGTAAACAATGCCGTGGGCATTTTTCTTATGTACAGTGATGGCGTAGTGGTGCGAAACAATCACATTGCGCATGCTGCCGGCCCAACGGGCGTGGGTATCGGTTTCAAGGAGACCTCGGATCTGATTATTGAAGGCAATGAGGTGCTGTATTGCGCGAGTGGATTGTATATCGATGTCTCGCCCTATCAGCCGGATACCACCAATCGCTTTACCAACAATCTGATTGCCTATAACGGTATCGGCATCCGCTTTCTCAATGACTGGCACAGCAATATTTTCAAGGACAATCGCTTTGTCGACAACCTGACCCAGATTGTGGTGTCCAGTGGGGGCACAGCGAATCGCAATGACTGGGAAGGGAACTACTGGAGTGATTACGAAGGTTTCGATCAGGATGCGGATGGCATAGGCGACAGCGCATATGAACTCTATGCCTATGCGGACAGGTTGTGGCAGAACGAGCCGTATGCACAGTTTTTCAAGGGTTCGCCTTTGCTGGAAGTGCTGGATTTTCTGGAGCGGCTGGCGCCGTTTTCCGAGCCGCGCATGTTGGTGCAGGACAAAAAGCCTCATTTGAAGCTGCTGGCGAAAAATGAAGCTGCCACAGCGCAGTCCGAAGTGACCGAGCAGCAGCCTGATGCTGCGGAGGACGACCCGGCTGATGTGTCTAATGCCCTGGAGTTGCTGAAAGGCAGCCTGGAGAACTGATATGAGCAAGAGCAGCAAACGTCTGACTCCCAAGCAAAAAGAGCGCCGTAAATTCATGCGCTCCATTGCCTTGGCGGTGGGTGTGACCGGCATTTCCCTACTGGGCATGGTGCCGGTGGTGGGGAAATGGGTGGAGCGACTGCGCCCTCCCGGTGCTTTGCGGGAAAAAGAGTTTCTGGCTGCCTGTATCAAATGCGGCCAGTGTGTGCAGGTGTGCCCGGTGGAAGCCATCAAGCTGGCGGATCTGACGGACGGTTTGGGCATTGGTGTACCGTATATCGACTCCCGGGCGCAGGCCTGTGATTTCTCCTGCGATGGCCTGCAGTGTGTATTGGCCTGCCCTACCGGCGCGTTGATTCATGAAATCTCCTTTCCATCACAAGTGGATATGGGGATTGCCAAAGTGGTGCAGCCGGCCCAGTGCCTGGCGGTATTGGGGCAGGGCTTCAAGGGACAGGCAAGAGGCGCCGACTTCCAGGGAAAGCTGCGTTATGCCGATATTGACCGCTGGAACCCGATCAAGGTTGCGGATCACCCCTATGACCTGGAGCTTTGTGATCTGTGTGTGCGTCAATGCCCTATCGAAATCAGTATTGCCGAATGCGCTGCGGAAGACCAGCGTGAGCCAAAAGGCAAGGTGGCGCGGGTGGCGCAACGTCAGGAAAACGAATGCCCGCCAAAACATGCCATCGAACTGCGGAATATCGATGGCGCCATGACGCCGGTAATCCTCGAAGGCTGCGTGGGTTGTGGCGTGTGTGAAATGATTTGTCCGGTGGAACCCGCAGTTATCGTCATGGACGCCAGCGACAGCCGCGCCAACAGCCGGGGGATGAGAACATGAGTGGTGTTGTTGAGTCACTGCGGGTGCTCCTTGGAGGAACGCCCAAGCGCGTATCGAAAAAGGAACTTCCGGAAGAGGTGCGGGAACTGCACAAGCACAAATTTGCCGACAAGGAGCGTATTGAAGCCATTCATATTGAACTCAGGGAGAAAGCGGCGAACAAGCAGCCGGAGAAATGGCGGCGCAAACGCTGGGCGGTTCTGGCGGCGGTCAACCTGTTGTTCCTGGTTTCCTACTATCTGGATATCCAGTTGCTGGAAGGCGCCTTGACCGCTTCGCGTTTTGCGGGTTTTCATATGGCGGATCTGAACTCCGCCTTGCAGGTGATGCTGGCGTTCAAGCATGTGGTGATCAACCTGGTGATCGGTACGGTTACCATATTCATCTTGTGGTGGTTGCTGGGCGGGCGCACCTTCTGCTCCTGGGTTTGCCCCTATCATCTGGTGGCGGAATGGGCGGAGATGCTGCACCTGAAGCTGGTGAAAAAAGGTTGGGCCAAGGACTATCATTTCGACCGGCGCTCTCGCACCTGGCTTTGGCTGGTATTCGTGATTCTTGCCGTGGTTACCGGCTATACGATCTATGAAACCATATCGCCTACGGGCATACTCAGCCGGGCGCTGATCTACGGGCCTGGGGTGGCGCTGATTTGGGTGGCGTTGCTGCTGCTGTTCGAGATTTTCTTCTCCCGCCGGGCGTGGTGCCGTTACGCCTGTCCCATTGGTCTTACCTACGGCTTTGTTGGGGCGACTTCCCCTTTTACCGTGCACTATGAGCTGCCGAACTGTTTTCATGAAGGAGAATGCCGCAAAGTCTGCCTGGTGCCCCATGTGCTGGACACCGTGCTGAAAGGCCGCGCCAGGGAGATGGAGGTGGATATTGGCGCTGACTGTACCCGTTGTCTGCGTTGTGTGGATGCCTGTCCCACCGGCGCCCTGACGATCAAATACAAGGGGCTGGGCGATTTGCTGTGATATTCTTGTGCTTCCGAAGTTTTGAGTGATAAACGATGGCAATGATCGAATTTCATGGCGTCACCAAGCGCTTTCGCCGGGTGGAGGTGCTCAAGGGCATCGACCTGCAAATCGAGCGTGGTGACCGGGTCGCCCTGGTCGGCTCCAATGGCGCCGGAAAAACCACCATGATTCGTTGTCTGCTGGGAGAATACCAGTGTGGCGGGAAGGTCACCGTGGATGGACTGGAGCCGCGCCAGCATCGCACCGATGTCCTCAAGCAAGTGGGTTTCGTGCCGCAGATCTCCCCGCCCCTGAAAATGCCGGTGGGACAGCTGATCCGTTTCGCCGCCGGGGTATGCGACAGCAACCCGGACAACATGATTGCAGTAGCGCAGGAGCTGGGGCTGGATATTCGCAAGATCCGTCACCAGCCGTTCAACAAGTTGTCCGGCGGGCAGAAACAGAAAATGCTCATCAGTATTGCCCTGGGCCGGGAATGTGCGTTGCTGGTGCTGGACGAGCCTGCAGCCAATCTCGATCCTGAAGCCCGCCACATCTTTTTCCAGTTGCTCGAGGCAAGGCGCGACAAGGCCGCCATGATTATCTCCAGCCACCGTCTGGATGAAGTCGCCTCCCTGGTGAACCGCGTGGTGGAGATGGATCAAGGCGAGATCGTGCTCAATGACCATGTGGCGGATGATGTGGACATGACCAGCATGCTCAGTTGCCGCCTGACCCTGGTGCGCCCCAGCAAGGCGTTTGCCCAGACCGTAGCCGAATGGGGGTTCCGGGATGTGCAGGATGGAATCGTCTGGGAGGGGCGGGTTGCCGGACCGGATCGTCTGCGCTTCCTTGGAATGCTCTCCCGTTACGCCGCCATCCTGAAAGGCATCCACCTGGACGAGGCGCAGGATGCGTAGTGTCATTGGCGCCCTCGGCTTGTTGCTGGCCCTTGCCGGCTGTTCCGGCGAGCCGGACACGGGGCCGGGCAAGGTGCGCTGGGACAGGGAGGTCTGTGTGCGCTGCGCCATGACGGTGAGTGATCACAACTATTCCGCCCAGGTGCGTGGCGGCCCCGCCGGGGAGAAAGGCAAACTGTACAAATTCGATGATATCGGCTGCGCGGTGATCTGGCTGGATCAGCAATCCTGGAAAGACAACCCTTCCACGGAAGTGTGGGTGACGGATTACCGCAACGGCAACTGGATCGACGCCCGCAAGGCCTGGTATGTCACGGGAAAAGTCACGCCCATGGGCTATGGGCTGGGCGCCACTCCTGCGCGAGAAGAAGCTGCGCTGGATTTTGAAGCCGCGAAGAAGCATGTCTATACTGTAGAAGAAAAAACCCACAGCCATCGTGGCGACAGCCATGGCCATGGCGAACCAGGAGAATAGTTTTTCATGAAACACTTGATGCTGACTGCGATAGCAGATATCAGTGAATCCCTTCGCTCGCGCTGGTTCATGGTCTACACTTTGGTTTTCGGGGGCGTGGTGGTGGCGCTGTTTGTCTCCGGCCTGACCGAGTCCCGCATCATGGGCTTTACCGGCCTGTCGCGGATGTTGGTGACCTATCTGCAAATTACCATGGCGGTGCTGCCCTTGTTCGTGCTGATTACCACGGTTCGCTCCGTCGCCGGTGACAGGGAGGCGGGTATCTTCGAATACATGCTGTCTCTGCCCGTGAGCCTGGCCAGCTGGTTCTGGGGCAAGCTGCTGGGGCGGTTTTTCGTGGTTTTTCTGCCGGTGGTGCTGGCCATGTTTGGCGCGGTTGCCTGGGGTATTTTCAAAGGCGTGGAAATCCCCTGGACCCAGGTGCTGTTCTACACCGGCTTTCTGGTGTCCCTGGCCTGGTGTTTTCTCGGTATTGGCATGCTGGTTTCCACCCTGGCGCGCTCCTCGGATGTGGCCACAGGCTCGGCCTTTCTCATCTGGTTGTTTTTGCTGTTATTTCTGGATCTGATCCTGCTCGGCTCCCTGATCAAACAGGGGCTGCCTCCGGAAACCATCATCGCCATTGCCCTGGCCAATCCCTTGCAGGTATTCCGTACCGGCGCCATGTTGCTGTTCGATCCCCAACTGGTGCTGCTGGGGCCTTCCGCCTATGTGATACTGGATAACTTTGGCGAAACCGGTTACCTGCTGTGGGCACTGGTGTATCCGCTGCTGCTGGGTTCCCTGAGTGCATGGCTGGGGTACCGCCTGTTCCGCAAAGGCGATCTGCCTTAGGAGGGCTGCTCGTGGCAGAAAAGAAAAACTGGCTGCTTCCCGGTATTATTTTCCTGGCTGCAGCCGTTTTGGGTGGAGTGGCCTACTATTTCCGTGACTATTTCGAGCCCGGCCCGGCCCAGGTGCTGCCTCTGTCCGATTGCGATTTGCGCCAAGGCCCGTGTGCGGCGGAGCTGCCCGGCGGTGGCAGGCTGGAATTCAGCATTCTGCCCCGGAGCATCCCCCTGACCAAGCCCCTGCAGCTTCAGGTGCAGGTGCAGGGTAGAAAGGTCAGAAAAGTCGAAGTGGATTTTTCCGGGGTAACCATGAACATGGGCTATAACCGCCCGCGTTTGCAGTCCATGGAAGAGGGCCGGTTTGAAGGAGAGGGGTTGCTGCCGGTCTGCATCCGCCAGCGCATGGACTGGGAGGCCAGGGTCATGCTGGATACGCCGGAAGGCCTGATCGTCATTCCCTATCGGTTCGAAACCGTAAAATAGTCCCGTGATGCAAGGCGCAGACAAGCTGCAACCCATACCTGTATGGCTGGGGCGCTTGCGCCTGGAGCTTCGCCAGCTGGCCTTGCCCCTCCTGTCCGGTGCGCAGCGGGGTTTGTTGTCCATTGCCTTCGAGGTGCCCGTGGGGGAGATGGTGGCGCCGCCCGCCC
>Ga0256834_1001052_pt1 | contig 19231 bp, 15 predicted proteins | sample 4281140metaG_FD_190536 | JGI IMG/M metagenome (GOLD analysis project Ga0256834, IMG submission 190536) | Hydrothermal vent microbial communities from East Pacific Rise, Pacific Ocean - 4281-140 | ecosystem: Environmental > Aquatic > Marine > Hydrothermal vents | place: Pacific Ocean: East...
TGATGAAGAAAAAGAATTAGTTCGTAAAAAGGCTCAATCTTTAGCAGAAAATGGTAAACTTACTCTTTTAACACAGGTTAGAATTGGATATATGTTATTAGATGTTATGGCAGATAAAAAGTCCCCATGTGAATAAAAAGAGATGAAAAAAGGGGGAAAAATTCCCCCTTTGATAGTTTTTAGCGAGCTATCATAGAACGTAATATATCAACTGCGTTTTCTGCATGATCTGCAGAGGAGCCTATTAGGTCTACTAAGCGCAGTAAATATAAAAGAGATACAGGATCTAAGCTGTCATCATTAAAAAGATTTCTTTTTAGTTCATGTTCTAGTACATCTGCATCGTGTTCTTTTTCTCTTATAGCCCTAATACCATCTTTTACATGATTTCTGACATCTTCGTCTCCGCTTTTAAAATATATATTAGCCGCATGTAATAATTGTGGTAAATTTTTAGATGTTTCAAGACATTTCTCCATAAGATTATAAATTCCTTCTTTTATTTTTGGACTTATTTCTGGATGCTTATAAGTAAGCCATTCAAGCATTGTTTCTGCAGTACCTGCAATTGCATCTTGTTCATTTAAATAAAAGAAGAGTTCAAATTTATCTATTGGCATTATTATCCCTTTTGGCAAATGAGCTCTTACATTTCTTTTGATCATATCTGCTTTATGTTCAAGATCACTTACTTGATCAAAAAGTTCAACAAAATTTATATGTTCTCTGTCTATATATGTTTTTATTGCTTTAGCAGCAGTTGCAAGACACTCATGTACAGTTTTAGCATGATTTTCAAGGCTTTCTAAAGGATCTGGTCTATGTGTGGTAGTTGGTATTTCACATTTCTCTTCTTTTGTAGTTTTAATACCTGTATGTTTTACAACCCTACCTTCTACTAAAAATATAACTTCTTCGGCAATATTAGTAGCAAGGTCTGCAATACGTTCAACATTTAATGCAAGGATTATATGATATACTCCACATTTTACAGAAGATCTGTCGCGACTCATCGATTCTATTTCTGCTTGAACTACTTCACTGTAAAGTCCATCCACTTCAGAATCCCTATTTATTACTTCTTTGGCAAGATTAGGATCTTCGTAAACAAATGAATTAATACTATCTGCGAGCATTTGAATCGCAATTCCAGCCATTTCATTTAATCCTGGCGCAGGGCAACTTCTTATTTCATCTCCTTCCATAAGGCTATGTACTTGTTTTGCAATATTTACTGAATGGTCTCCTACACGTTCAAGTTGTGCAGAAATTTGTTGTGCTGCTGTCAGAAATCTCAAATCCCTTGCCATAGGTTGTTGAAGAGCTAGGGTTTTTATTACTAAGTTGTCAACTTCTAAATCTAGCTTATCAATTTCTTCATCGTTATCTATTACTCTTTTGGCAAGTTCATGATCATATCTTTGCCATGCTTGTACAGCGCTTCTAACTGCTTCTTCAGTAAGAGATGACATTTGAAGAAGCATATTTTTTAGCTCTATTATTTCTTGTTGTATTCTACTCATGTTAAGCTCCTTTACTCACATTAATTAGTCTAGTTCAGCTTGAAATGCATTTTTTATATGTTCTATTTTAATTTGTCTATTGTTTAGTAATATTGATATAACATCGAAACGCAATTTAAATTGATTATGTAATTGTTTTTCATTTAAGTACCATATTGCTGTTTTAATAATTTGTTTTTGTTTTCTATGTGTTACAGCTTCTTGGGGCAGACCATAATATACAGAAGTTCTTGCTTTTACCTCTATAAAGATAATAGTATCTTTTTCTTTTGCTATAATGTCTATTTCCCCTACAGGAGTTCTATAATTTTGATTTAATATTTTTATTTTTTTTTCTTTTAAAAAAGCAGCTGCAATTGTCTCTGCTTTTTGCCCTAGTTTGATATTATGTTCTTTACTCATAACTATAAACTTTATTTAGTAAATTATATTTTTAAAATTAACATAAGATTTCTAAAGAACCAACAACAAAAAAGGCGAAGCCTTTTGGCTTCGCCTTTGCCGGTGTAGTTAGTTTAAAGCACCCTTAGATTATGGGAAGCAGGACAGTTGGCATGGCAGATAGGAAAGGCACCGGCTTAGTGTTTGTATATCTGAAAATCTGGATAAGCGGGGGTTCCATGTTCTATTATATCTACTCCTTCTATTTCTTCCTCTGGACTGATTCTTATACCATTAAATATTACTTTTGCTATTGAGAAGGTGATCCAAGCACATACAAATGCCCAAACAAAGCATACTACAGCAGAAATAACTTGAGCTATTAATTGTCCTACCCCACCACCGTAAAATAGACCGATTACATGAGGCATTGCTGTAGTATAATTACCATAAGTACCATCTGCAAACAATCCTACACTTATAAGTCCCCAAAGTCCGTTAATACCGTGAACAGGAAATGCTCCAACAGGGTCATCAATATGAAGCTTATCAAGGAGCATAACACCTAAGCAGACTAATACTCCGGCAATAAGTCCTATAACGACTGCAGCCCATGCTTCAACCCATGCACAAGGAGCAGTAATTGCCACAAGCCCTGCAAGTACGCCATTTAAGGTCATTCCAATATCCCATTTTCCATGTTTCGCATACATAAAAAGTAGAGCTGATAATCCACCTGCAGCAGCAGCAAGGTTAGTATTTACAGCTATGACAGATATCCTTAGTTCATGTGCAGATAAAGTAGAGCCAGGGTTAAATCCAAACCAACCAAACCAAAGTATAAATACACCAAGTGCCGCCATAGGGATATTGTGACCAAGTATTGGCTTAGGTTTACCATCTTTATCATATCTACCAATTCTTGGTCCAAGCATCATGGCACCTACCAGTGCAATAGTTCCTCCAATTGCATGGACAACACCACTTCCTGCAAAGTCAACAGCACCTATACCATAGGGTAGTTTAGAGAGCCAACCGCCACCCCAAACCCAATGTCCATATATAGGATAGATAACAGCAGAAACTATAACACTATAAAATAAATAAACGGAGAATTTTATTCTTTCGGCAACACCTCCAGAGACAATTGTAGCGGCAGTGGCTGCGAAAACAACCTCAAACATCCAAATAAGATAAGTATGAACGTCATAGGCATTACCATGTAAAAACCAACCTGTAGTTCCAAAGAGTCCATGGGAATCTGTCCCCATCATAAGGGCATATCCTATAGCCCAGAAGGCTAAAGAGCCCATCACAAAGTCCATTAGGTTTTTCATCATTAGGTTTACAGCATTTTTAGCTCTGCAAAAACCTGATTCTACATATGCAAAACCAAGCTGCATAATAAATACTAAAAATGCACACAGAAGTACCCATACATAGTCGACTGGGGCTCCCGGGTCTTTTTTAAGACTTATTGCACCAGTGGGGTCTCCTGCATAAGCGTTTAAAGCAATTAAACTTATTGCTATCGCAGTTGTTGACATCAACAGCCACTTTTTTTTCTTTGACATTTTTGTTTCACCTCCCCTTAAAGTTTTTTATACAGCATCTTTGCCTTTTTCTCCGGTTCTTATTCTGACAGTTTCTTCAACAGGTAAACTAAAAATTTTACCATCACCGATTTTGCCTGTATAAGCTGCATTTTTTATTGTTTCTATACATTTAGAGGCCATTTCTTCTGTAACTACGACCTCTATTTTAATTTTAGGTAGAAACTCAATATGGTATTCTGTACCGCGGTAGACTTCTGTGTGTCCTTTTTGTCTACCGAAACCCCGTACTTCTGTAATAGTCATTCCTTGAATACCAGCTTCTACCAGTGCCTGCTTGACATCATCAAGCTTAAACGGTTTTATTACCGCTTCGATTTTTCTCATTTAGGTTCACCTCCTCTCAGTTAGTTTCTTTTTTGTCTCTCAAGTATTATGCCAATTACTTCATATTTCCAAAAAAATAACATTTAATTCAATAGATACTAACAAAATATTTTAAAAAACAAATTTATTATTTTTTAGTTTTTTACATTAATGTATTATTAAAAATAAATTTATTACAGAAATGTAATGTAATACAAAAAGGAAACTTCTTGTGTTCGATAAAAAATATTTAAGAATATAATTAACTTCTGAAATTTTTGAGGTAGGAATAAACTAATAGGGGTTATGGTTAAAATTTTTTAAAAGGTACATTATATATTACATAAAATAACGATTTTTAATAAATCATTCTTTAATAAAAAAGATATATATCCATATACTTATAACTACTATAGAGGTAAGAATCACTACAACCATATTACCTAATTCAATGTTTGTTTCTATTTGAGGAAGATAATAATATCCAATTATCCATAATGTTATACATCCTAACAAAAAAGTAAGAGTTTTTATCATCCTAAGAGATAAGAGTAAAATAACCATAAATATAAATATTGCCATTAAGCGCCAATCAGTTATAAAAACATGGGGATTTAAAAAATTGAATTTTTCAATAATATTTTCAGTGGTTAACTGAAGTAATATATGTTTTATTTTCATAAAAATGCTTACTATATCCATGGTTTCTTAAAGTTTTTTTATATAAAATTTTGTTTATTTTTTCGGTGTTTTTATCGAAAAAAATTAAAGAAATTAATATATTAGTTATATTTTATATTTTAATGTTGACCTAGCTTAGTCCTTTGGTATTTTACCTTTATGCCATATTCTCAAATACTGACACTTATAATAGCATTACTTGTTATTGCTGGTGCTCCTGAGCAGCCCAAGCCTAATTTCTCATTTTTAGAATTGGCTATTTATTTCTTAGCTATATTATTAATATGGATTTTCATCTCTAAAATATTTATATCCACTGCTAAGAACATAATTTCTCTTCAAAAACGTATAAAACGATTGGAAATATCTAGTTTATTTTTATTGTTTATTGATTTCTATGTTTTAAATTTAAAAACCTACCTATTCCATTTACATTTTGTAAAAATTTTCAGTTCTTTTATAGATATAGTTGGATTGGCTATCTATTGTTTATATCTTATTGTTGTCTGGATTGTATCTTGGTCTCAATATAGAAGATTTAACATAGATATTGGTACTAGAAAGCAGTTTGTATTAGATGAATTTCGTATTATACTCCCTGCTATTATTCCTTATATATTAATATCTCTATTATTAGATTTTATTTTGTTATTGCCTATATCGTGGCAGAACTCTTTTATTAATAAACCTATAGGAGAAATTATATCATTTAGTCTGTTTTTATTATTAATAATATTTTTGTTACCTCCTATAGTAAAATGGTTATGGGGCTGTAAAAGACTTCCTAATGGGATTGTTAGACAGAAGATAGAAGACTTTTTCAAAAAACAAAATATATCTTTCTCTGAAATACTTATCTGGCCATTTGCTGGTGGAAGGATTTGTACAGCAGCGGTATTAGGGATAGCACCTTGTACAAGATATATATTACTTACTCCGTGTATTATAGAAAACTTTACTCAAGAAGAAATAGAAGCCATTCTCTCTCACGAAATAGCTCATATCTATTATAAGCATCTTTTGATATACTTTTTTTTTATAGCAGCCTATGCGTTTGTACTTTATAGAGCCTTTGATCCTTTATGGATATGGTTTCTTTCTCAACCATTTTCTATTGATATTCTTCTTAAAATTCAAGATACTCCCCAGACTTTGAGTTCGTTTTTAACTGTGGTTCCACTAATGTTTTTGATATTGATTTATTTTAGATATTTAATGGGTTATTTTATGAGGAATTTTGAGCGTCAGGCAGACCTGTTTTGTTTTAGAGTTCAAGGACATCCTTGGCATATGATCTCGGCGCTTAAGAAGGTTGCTTGGCTTTCTGGAATTCCAGAGGAACAACCAAGTTGGCACCACTTTAGTATAAAAGAAAGAATAGATTTTTTAGTTAAATGTAGCAATAATATTTATTTAATACACAAACATACAAAAAAAATATTAACAAGTATTACTATATTCTTATTATGTTGTATTTTACTTTCTTCATTGCCTAATTTTTTACCGATTAAAAATTGGCGTACTAATGCCAATATTAATTTAGTAGAATTGTATTTAAAGCAGTTAAGTAATAAAGGGAAGCAAGAACCCGAATTTTATATCGCACTTGCTCAACTTTTAGTACAAGCTGGCAGATATAAACAGGCTGAAAAAGTTTATGAAAAGGCTTTAAAATTATTTCCAACTAACCCAGATATTATGAATAACTTAGCATGGCTTCTTGCCACTTCTGATAATTCAACACCATTACAAAAAAAGAAAGCCTTGTTATTAGCACTAAAGGCTACAAAGTTAAAACCCAAAGGATATATACTTGATACTCTAGCTCAATGTTTTTATGTAAATGGCTTTTACAAAAAAGCTATAGTGGTAGAATTAAAGGCAATTAAGATAGATCCATATAATAAATCATATTACCAAAGACAACTTAAAAAGTTTCTGTTGGCACTAAATAATAGAAATAAGACTCAATAGTTCCCAAAAAAGTTATAAAAAAACTTTATTTCAAATTGGTTTAAATAATATTTCCCATTGACAAAGTTGTAACATCTAATGTACAAATATTGAATGGAGCTTCATTCAAATTATGAAGCTAAAAAAGAAACCAGTCTTTGTCCCCAGCCAAGTTACCTTAAATATAAGGGCCAACCTTTTTAAATACCTAGTTTAATAGAAGTCTTCTAATTTTAGAAGATAACTAGACAATAATTTGTTAGCTCAGGGAAAGGGAGGTTAATCAAATGAAACTTGACCCAACCAAAATGAAGGATTGGCAGATTGCAGAGGCTGCTGAAGAACACATGAAAACTGTATATCAATTGGGGGAGGAGCTAGGCCTTGAAAAAGAAGAGCTTCTTCCTTATGGACATTATGTAGCAAAGATAGATTACACAAAGGTTTTAAATAGGCTTAAGGATCGCCCAAATGGTAAGTATATAGATGTTACTGCTATTACTCCAACACCACTTGGAGAAGGCAAAAGTACATCTGCAGTAGGACTGATAGAGGGTTTAGGAAAAAGGGGTAAAAGAGTATTAGGAGCACTTCGTCAGCCTTCAGGAGGACCCACCTTTAATATAAAGGGAAGTGCTGCTGGGGGAGGACTTGCACAGTTAATTCCTCTTGCAAAGTTTTCTTTAGGTCTCACAGGTGATATTAATGCTATTATGAATGCTCATAATCTTGGTATGGTAGCTCTAACTGCAAGAATGCAGCATGAGTCTAATTATACAGATGAACAACTTGCCCAACGTGGGCTAAAAAGAATTAATGTCCATCCAAAAAGTGTAGAATTTAAGTGGGTTATAGATTTTTGTGCACAGGCACTTAGGAATATAACAATAGGTATAGGCGGCCGTATGGATGGCTTTACCATGCAAAGTGGTTTTAATATAGCTGTTAGCTCGGAGATAATGGCAATCTTAGCTGTTGCAACAGACCTAAAAGATCTGAGAGAAAGAATTGGTAGGATTGTCCTTGCCTATGATCGCACAGGGAAACCAATTACAACAGAAGATCTTGAGGTTGCAGGTGCTATGACTGCATGGATGGTAGAGGCTATAAATCCAAATCTCATGCAGACAATTGAAGGACAGCCTTGTCTTATTCATGCAGGTCCATTTGCAAATATTGCTATTGGACAGTCTTCAATTATTGCAGATAAAGTTGGATTAAAACTTACTGATTATCTTGTTACAGAAAGTGGTTTTGGTGCAGATATTGGATTTGAAAAGTTCTGGAATCTAAAATGTCGTTTTAGTGGTTTAAAGCCTAATTGCGCAGTTGTTGTTGCAACTATAAGGGCACTTAAATGTCATGGTGGAGCACCAATTCCTCGGCCAGGAAGACCTCTTCCAGAGGAGTATATGAAAGAAAATGTAGAATGGGTAGAAAAGGGCTGTGAAAATCTACTTCATCATATAGAGACAGTTAAAAAGGCAGGTATTAATCCTGTGGTATGTATTAATTCCTTCTATACTGATACAAAAGATGAGATTAATGCAGTAAGAAGACTTTGTGAGCAGGCTGGTGCAAGGGTTGCTGTATCTGAACATTGGCTGAAAGGTGGTGAAGGAGCTTTGGAATTTGCAGATGCAGTAATTGATGCATGTGAAGAAGAGAACAACTTTAAATTCTTATATGATCTTGATGTACCTTTAAGAGAGAGGATTGAACTTATTACAAAGGAAGTTTATGGTGGAGATGGTGTAACATATACTCCAGAGGCACTAGCCAAGGCAAAGGCAATTGAACAAGATGAGGAGCTGTCTAAGCTTGGTACCTGTATGGTAAAAACTCATTTGAGTCTTTCTGATGATCCCAATAAAAAAGGTGTACCAAAAGGCTGGAAACTTCATGTTCGTGATATTCTAACTTACAAGGGAGCAGGATTTGTTGTTCCTGTTGCTGGTGCAATAAGTCTTATGCCTGGAACTTGTTCTGATCCTGCATACAGAAGAATAGATGTGGACGTGGAGACAGGTAAAGTAAAAGGTTTATTCTAAAAAGTTGATGATAAATTCCCCGCCTATGGGGAAAAATTCCTCATAGGCGGTTAGTTGTAATTTTTATGTTAATAGTAACACTCTCTTTTATATAAAAAGATACATTTTTTTCAAAAAATAAGTAATTTTTTTAGAATAATTTTTATTCAATTTTTATTTGGCATATTTTTAGCTTTAGCTAAAATATAGATAAAAAGGCACCCTTATATTTAGGTTACTAGGCTGGGGTTCGGTTTCTTTTTAATAAAAAAATTTAGAAGGGGTGCATTTTTACCCTAAATTTTTAGGAGAGGGGAGATATGTCTGCAAAAATTATAAGTGGCAAGGAAATAGCTCAGCAGATACGAGAAGAACTTAAAAAAGAAGTAGAAGAAATGAAAGCCTCCTATGGTATTACTCCAGGGCTTGTAACTATTTTAGTAGGAGAAAATCCGGCTTCAGTCTCTTATGTAACAGCTAAACAACGCACAGCACATGAGCTTGGTTTTTATTCTGTTCAGGATAATCAACCAGAAGATATTTCTGAGGAAGCCCTATTAGAGTTAATAGATAAATATAACAAGGACGAAAAAATTCATGGTATTCTGGTACAACTTCCTCTTCCTAAACACATAGACGAATCCAAGGTTATTTATGCAATAGATCCAAATAAAGATGTAGATGGCTTTCATCCTGTTAATGTTGGTAAAATGGTTATTGGTGAACCATGTTTTCTGCCTTGTACTCCTCACGGGATTTTAGAGATGCTTATTCGTTCTGGAATTGAAACAAGTGGTGCTGAAGTTGTTGTTGTTGGAAGAAGCAATATTGTTGGAAAACCAATTGCTAATCTTATGCTTCAAAAAAGAGAAGGTGGAAATGCTACGGTAACGATATGTCATACCCGTACAAAAGACATGGCTTTTCATACTAAGAGGGCGGATATTTTAATTGTTGCGGCAGGAAGACCAAAGGTTATTACTGCAGATATGGTAAAAGAGGGTGTTGTTGTTATTGATGTGGGGGTAAATAGAATTGGTAAGACTCCTGAAGGTAAAGCGATTTTATGTGGTGATGTTGATTTTGATGCAGTTAAAGAAAAGGCTTCTGCTATTACTCCTGTTCCTGGTGGAGTTGGCCCAATGACAATTACTATGCTTATGAAAAATACTGTTCAGGCAGCAAGGCAAACTATAGAAAAATCTTAATCTACTATGTTGCTAGTTATGTTAAAATAATTTTATAGGGTCTTTGGGTTTTTGTAATAAAGTATACTAAATAAATTTTGGAGAACGATTTTTATGGATACAAGCAAACGCTTTGATAAAAAAGAGGCTTGTCCGAGTATACAGTGTGAAGCAAACAGGGCAGTTCTTTGTAATTCTTGTGCACAAGGTGTTATAACTGCTGCACATCGTGTAGAGATGCGTCCTGCAGAGCCATGCCTTTTCGGGAAAAAGGGACTTTGTTGTCGTATTTGTAATATGGGTCCCTGTCAAATAATTGAAGGTGTTGATGCAATGCAGGGCGTATGTGGAGCAGATGCAGCTACTGTAAGTGCTAGGAACTTTTGTCGTATGGTAGCTGGTGGTGCCTCTGCTCACATGGACCATGGTAGAGGGGTTGTGCTTGCCTTCTTAGAGACTGCTAGAGGTGAGACCCCTTATGAGATAAAAGATGAAAGAAAGCTTCAGCAAACTGCAAGGCGTATAGGAATTGATCCTACAGATAAAGCCAAGGAAGATCTTGCAATAGAGGTAGGAGAAAAGCTTTTATCCGAATTCGGACAACAAATAGGTCGTATTTCTTTTACAAAGCGTGCGCCTAAACCAAGACAGGAGATTTGGGAAACAACAGGGGTAATGCCTCGTGGTGTTGATCGTGAAGTTGTTGAGATAATGCACAGAACTCATATAGGTGTTGATCAACACCATGAAAATCTACTTTTGCAGGCAGCAAGGTGTTCCTTAGCAGATGGCTGGGGTGCCTCTATGATGGCAACCGAACTATCTGATATTATGTTTGGTACCCCTGTACCTATAAGAACAAAGGTCAACATAGGTGTTCTTAAAAAAGATGAAGTTAATATAACTGTTCATGGACATGAGCCTGTTTTGGCAGAGGCCCTTGCTATGGCAGCTAATGACCCTGAGGTTATAAAAGAGGCCAAAAAAGTAGGGGCAAAGGGTATTAATTTAACTGGTGTTTGCTGTACAGGAAATGAGATATTAATGCGTCACGGTATTCCTATTGCTGGAAGCTTTATTCAGCAAGAGGTTGTGCTTGCAACAGGTGCTGTTGAGGCAATGGTAGTAGATGTTCAGTGTATTATGCAAGGAGTTAGCCCTGTTGCAGGTATGTATCATACAGAGTTAATTACTACTTCTGAAAGAGCAAAAATTCCTGGCGCAACACATATAGAATTTCATGAGGATAGAGCTCTTGAAGTTGCAAAAGAGATAGTTCTTAGAGCAATAAAACGTTATCCTGAAAGAGGTAAATATTTTATACCTGTTCATCAGATGGATGTTGTTGCAGGTTTTAGTCATGAGACTATTAACTATATCTTAGGTGGTAGGTTTAGGGCATCTTATAAGCCCTTAAATGACAATATTATAAATGGGCGTATAAAAGGTGTGGCTGCTATTGTTGGTTGTGATAACTATCGAGTAAAAAGTGAGATTCAGGTTGAGCTTGCAAAAGAGCTTATTGCAAACAATGTATTGGTATTGGTTACTGGTTGTGCTGCTACTGCAATGGGAAGAGCAGGGCTTCTTTCGCCTGAATCAATGGAACTTGCAGGAGATGGGCTTAAAGAGGTTCTTGAGGCAGTTGGTTGTCCACCAGTATTACATATGGGTTCTTGTGTTGATAATAGTAGAATCTTAATTGCTGCTACTCAGATGGTTGCAACAGGAGGATTAGGGCAAGATATTAGTGAACTTCCTGTTGCAGGTTGTGCTCCTCAGTGGATGAGTGAAAAGGCTATATCAATTGGACAATATTTCGTAACAAGTGGTGTTTATGTTGTGTTTGGACCTGGCTTCCCCACAATTGGCTCTACTAAGACTACAGAATTTTGCTTTAAAGGTATGGAGAAATTATTTGGTGGTAAATGGGATGTTGCAGATGGACCAAATGAATTTGCAAACAAGATGATAGATCATATAAATCAGAAACGTGCAGCCCTTGGTCTTGATAAGAAGAAAGAGAGAATCCTCTTTGATATGGCTATGAGGCGTGAGCTTGATACAAGTGCTGAGCATCATGAGGTTTAGTAATTTTTAATTTTTTAACAATAAAAGGTGTATTAGGAGTAATAAGATGGCTAAAAGCGGTGCAGTATTGGTCTTGGGCGGAGGGGTTTGCGGCGTTCAAGCTGCATTAGATCTTTCTGAACTGGGTTATTACGTATACCTGGTTGAAAAGAAAGCCTCTATTGGCGGGGTAATGGCCCAGCTTGATAAGACCTTTCCGACCAATGACTGTTCGTTGTGAATTTTGGCACCGAAATTAGTTGAGGCCGGTCGGTCTCCAAATATAGAGATTCTTACAAATGCCAGACTTGAAGCCCTTGAAGGGAAGCCTGGTAATTTTGTTGCTAAGGTTTATCAAGAACCTCGCTATATAGATGAAGATAAATGCACTGCGTGTGGTACATGCACTATGTATTGTCCTGTGCCTGTTGTAGATCTATATAATGAAAGATTAAATGTTACTAGGGCACCTCATATAGATTATGCCCAGGCTATACCTTCATGCTTTTATATAGATGCAAAGGCATGTTTGAGAGTGAACCATGAGGTTTGTAATCTTTGTGCTCAAACATGTATTGCAGGAGCCATAGATTTTACCCAAAAACCTAAACACCTTGAGTTAGAAATAGGAGCGGTAGTTTTATCTCCTGGGTTTGGGCGTATTAGCCATGAGGTTCTTGAGCGCTTTGGTTATGGTAGATATCCAGATGTATTAACTAGCATGGAATTTGAACGCCTTACTTGTGCATCTGGTCCAAGTGAAGGACATATTATAAGACTTTCTGATCATAAGCCTCCTAAAAAGATTGCATTTTTACAATGTATTGGTTCAAGGGATGAGACCTGTGGCAATGGTTATTGTTCCTCTGTATGTTGTATGTATGCATTTAAGGAGGCTTCTGTAGCCAAGGAGCACGAGCCGGACCTTGATATTGCTCTTTTCTTTATGGATATTCGCACCCAAGGGAAGGGTTTTGATCTTTCTAGAGAGCAAGCCACTAAAAAGTATGGATTTAGGGTTATAAGGGCAAGGGTTCCAAAGGTAGATCAAGTAGAGGGAAAACTTCTTTTAACATGGACAGAGGAAGATGGTACCCCGAAGAGTGAATTTTTTGATATGGTAGTTCTATCAATAGGACTTGAGTCTCCTGAAGATGCCAAAGAGATTGCTGAGATTGCTGGAATTGAACTTAATAAGTTTAATTTTTGTAAAACTTCTATTGCATCTCCTCTTAATACTACAAGAGATGGAATTTTTGTTGCAGGGGCGTTTCAAGGGCCAAAGGACATTCCAGAAAGTGTTACTCAAGCCTCTGGTGTCGCTGCACTTGCATCTGAGGTATTAGGAGACAGTCGTGGCACAAAAACTATTACCATTACATATCCAGAGGAAAATCAAGAACTTTTAAAGCTTCCTCCAAGAATTGGGGTTTTTGTATGCCACTGTGGTGTAAATATAGCAGGAGTAATTGATGTGAAAAGTGTTGCAGAATATGCTGCAACACTTCCTGATGTAGTTTTAAGTGAGACTACGCTTTATTCTTGTTCTCAAGATGCACTTAGAACAATTGCTGAAAAGATAAAAGAAAACCAGTTAAATAGGGTGGTAATCGCAGCGTGTTCACCAAGGACTCATGAGCCTTTATTTAAAGAAACACTTCGTTCTATTGGTGTTAATGCTGCCTTTATTGAAATGGCAAATATTAGGGATCAATGTGCATGGGTTCACTCTAAAGAGCCTGAGGCTGCCACAGAAAAGGCGAAAGACCTTGTAAGAATGGCAGTGTCAAAGGCAAGGCTACTTGAACCTTTGTATGAGACTGAGGTTGATGTTACACCACGAGCCCTTGTTATAGGTGGTGGTGTTTCTGGTATGAGTGCTGCTATTTCAATAGCAGATCAAGGTTATGAGTGTATTTTAATTGAAAAGACAGATACTCTTGGTGGTATTGCAAATAAACTTTCTTTTACACTAACGGGTGAAGATCCCAAAAAGATAGTAAAAGAGCTTGTAAACAGAGTAAAAAAACATCCCAAAATAACACTTTATACAAATGCTACATTAAAGAACCTTTCAGGTTATATTGGTAACTTTATAAGTACGATTGATCATGCAGGAGAAGAGATTCAGGTAGAACATGGGGTTACTATCATTGCTACGGGTGGAAGGCCTTATGAACCAAAGGATTACTTATATGGTCAAAGCAATAGGGTTATAACTCAGCTTGAACTTGAAGAAAAACTTAAAAAGGGTAAGTCCTCCTTAAAGAATATTAACACAGTAGTAATGATTCAATGTGTTGGTTCAAGGGGGGATGACCAAAACTACTGTAGCAAGGTCTGCTGTATGCAGGCAGTTAAAAATGCACTTAAACTTAAAGAGTTAAAGCCTTCTATTAAAATATATGTCTTTTATCGAGATATGAGAACCTATGGTTTCTCTGAAGCCTTTTATAGAGAGGCAAGAGAAAAAGGTGTTATCTTTTTAAGATATGAGCCAGATAGACGCCCTGAAGTAATCAAAAGTGGACGCGGAATAAAAGTAAAAGCCTTTGATAGAATCTCTCAGATGGATATAGAGATACCTGCCTCTTTAGTAGTTCTCTCTGTTGGTATTTCTCCATCTGAGGACAATGATAAGATTTCAAAGATTGTAAAGACTCCAATTACTCAAGATGGATTTTTCTTAGAGGCACACGCAAAATTAAGACCTGTAGAAGTTGCGGTAGATGGTGTATTTATATGCGGTCTTTCTCATGGACCCAAAGGAATAGATGAATGTATTGCTCAAGCAAAAGCTGCTGCTTCAAAGGCTGTAATTCCTCTTTCAAAAGGCAAGGTATCTGTTGAGCCAATAGTATCTAGAATTGATAAAGACAAGTGCATCGGTTGCGGTATATGTGTAAGTCTTTGTCCTTATAATGCAATACAGATGGTTAAAGTTGGTAAAAGACGTAAGGCAGAAACCATATCAGCTTCTTGTAAGGGCTGTGGTATATGTGCTTCTCATTGTCCTGTTCTTGCAATTAGTATGGGTGGCTTTACAGATGAACAGATATTTTCTCAAATACATGCCTTTGCTGAATCTTATTTAGGAACACAACAAAAAGATTCTCAAGAGAAGAAGCAAGAACAAGAAGGGGAACAAGAAAATAAGGAGTAAATAATGAGTGAAGGCTTTAATCCAAGGATCCTTGGTATATTTTGTAATTGGTGTTGCTATGCAGCAGCAGATTCTGCGGGTGTCTCAAGGTATCAATATCCTCCTAACGTACGTGTTATAAGGGTAATGTGTACAGGTAGGATTGATACACGGTTTATATTAGAGGCATTTAGACTCCAAGCAGATGGGGTTTTTATTGGTGGATGTCATTTAGGTGAGTGTCATTATCAAACAGGAAATTATGAAGCACTTATTATGGCTGAGCTTACTAGGCAGGTTTTAAAAGATTGCGGAGTAAGACCAGATAGAATGGCATTAGAGTGGGCATCTGCTGCTGAAGGTCCACGTTATGTGGAGCTCATTACTAATTATACAAATAAGATAAAAGGCTATGGTGAGCTTGGTTCTTTAGAAGATGAAGATCCAAAGCCCCTTATAGTAAGACACTTAACTGCTGCTGTTAAAGCTGCAGAAAATATGAAGGTAAGAAGTGCCTTTGGCAATGTTGCCAAAAAGCTTCACAAGGAGTGGGATTATAGTCCTGATCGTATATCTAAAGAAGTGGCAGAGAAGGTAATGCCTGCATTTAGGAGGCAAAGACTTATTGAGGAAACAAAGCTCCTTGTTAAGGATAAAGAGCTACTGACCAACAAGGAGCTTATAAAGGAATTAAGTATCTCAGATGAGGAATTTGATGCGATTATAAAAGCACTTTCAAAGCTAAAGGGGATCTCAATTGAAGAGGGCATTATAAAGCTAGCCTCTTAAGGCAGTAAGGGTGTTAAAAATGATAAATGCGGCAAAGTTAAATACAGAATTTCCAAAAGACTTAGGAGAACTTGAGGGCTGTGAGACAGTTCTTGGTTGTTTTAGGTGTGGGGCATGTAGTGCAGCTTGTCCTGTTTCAAAAGTAGTAGAAGATTTTGATCCAAGACGCATTGTTCATATGGTAGGCCTTGGACTAGAAGACTACCTTTTAAATTCAGATATTATTTGGGCGTGTTCTCAGTGTCAGAGTTGTATACCTGTTTGCCCTCAAGGTGTTAGACCAGCAGATGTAATAAAGGCGCTCAGAAGGAAGGCTCTAGAAAAGAGAGTCGTTAATGAAGATAAATTAAAGGCTCTAGGTCTTATTGCAGAAGTAGACCCTGGCAAGTGTGTGGCATGTCTTACTTGTGTAAGACTTTGTCCTTTTGCGGCACCACATATAGTTTCTGAAGGTTATGCATATATAGAGCCTGAGCTTTGTCATGGCTGTGGTATATGTGTACTTGAGTGTCCTGCTGAGGCAATTCATCTTTCTGCTTCTCTTGAACAAAAAGGAGCAGGACATCCATTTAGTATAGAAAAAAGAGAAGAAAGGTCTTCCAAAGAGGTTTTAAAATAAAAAAGGAGCTAAAATGTCTGATAGACCAGGTAAGGTAATAGGTTTTTGTTGTAATTATACAACACAAGTTACAGAAGAACCTCTTAAAGAAGCTGGTATTTTACCAGAATCAGTAGAATTTAAGCGGCTTTCTTGTACAGGAAAGCTTGAGGTTTCAAGTTTGTTGGCTGCCTTTAGCAGACATGGAGCTGATGCTGTTTTTGTAGCAGGTTGTCCTGAAGAGGAGTGTCATAATTTTTCAGGAAGTAGACGTGCGTCTAAGAGAGTTAAGTATACAAAGCAAATACTTTCTGAACTTGGGATAGAGCCAGAACGAATAGAGATGTTTTTTGTCCCTCGACAGGAGACAGAGCCTGTTGTAAAGGCAGCAAAAGAGATGCTGTCAAGACTAGAGAAGTTAGGTCCTATTATTAAAAAGGATAGTAACAATAAGGAAGGAAATGATTCAGGAAAGGCAGCATAAGGTTTTGGGAGGAACCACGTAATGATAATTGCAGAAAGAAAGCCAATGCCAGAGATTATGGAGATGATATCTGGCATAAAGAAGCTTCTCATACTGGGCTGTAGAGGTTGTGTTGCTGTTTGTTCTGCTGGTGGTGATAAAGAAGTAAATATCATGGTAGAGGCAATTACCCTTGGTAAAAAACTAAAGGGTGAGACAATAGAGATAGACCAAGATGTTCTTGTGAGACAATGTGATCCAGAGTATCTTGAGCCTCTTAAGGAGAAAGTTAAAGAATATGATGCCATACTTTCTATGGCATGTGGTGTAGGAGTAAATTTTTTAGCAGAGCAATATCCAGATACTCTTGTCCTTCCTGCATTAAATACCACATTTTATGGGGCAAATTTATCTAGTGGCGAATGGAAAGAGATGTGTGCTGGGTGTGGGGCCTGTGTGCTCCATTTGACAGGAGGACTTTGTCCTGTTGCAAGGTGTGCAAAGCATCTTTCAAATGGCCCTTGTGGTGGTTCTGTAAATGGTCGTTGTGAAGTGGATCCAAACACTCCATGTGTTTGGCAGCTTATATATGACAGACTTAAGAGATTAAATCTTTCTGAAAATATGAGGAAAATAATGCCCATACGTGATTGGACTCCTTCAGGTGAGGGAGGACCAAGACGTAGGGTTAGGGAGGATCTGTTACCGTGATAGTTGGAAGCAACTTAGAACATGTTTTGACCTCTGGTGAATTTGCAGTAACAGGTGAGCTTGGGCCACCTAAAAATGGTGATCCTGAAGTTATAAGAAAGAAAGCGAAGCTTCTAAAAGGATATGTAGATGCAGTAAATATTACTGATTGTCAGACTGCAATTGTACGCATGTCTTCATTAACTGCAGGTCTTATCGCACTTTCTGAAGGTCTAGAGCCTGTTTTACAGATGACCTGTAGAGATAGAAACCGTATTGGGATGCAGGCTGACCTTTTAGGAGCAAGTGCTCTTGGCATCAAGAATTTACTTTGTCTAACCGGAGACCATCAAAAGTTTGGGAATCACCCGCAGGCAAAAGGCGTATTTGATATGGATTCAATACAGCTTCTTACAATGGCAAAGGCCTTGCGGGATGAAAAGAAATTCCAGTGTGGTGAGGAAATAAAAGGAAAAGAGCCAAGGTTTTTCTTGGGTTGTGCTGCAAATCCATTTGCAGATCCCTTTGAATTTAGACCAATAAGGCTGGCAAAGAAAGTAGAGGCCGGGGCAAATTTTGTCCAAACCCAGATTATTTATAATGTAAAAAAGTTTGAGAAGTTTATGGAAATGGTCCGGGATCTAGGACTACATGAAAAGGTCTATATCCTAGCAGGTGTCACTCCTCCTAAGTCTGTAGGCATGGCCAAATACATGAAAAGATTTGTCCCCGGCCTTGATGTGCCAGATGAAATAATAGAACGTCTTCAGGCTGCTTCTGATGTAAAGGAAGAGGGAATTCAGATCTGTGTAGATATAATAAATCAGGTTCGTGAGATAGAAGGAGTCGCTGGCGTTCACATAATGGCAATTGAATGGGAACAAGCTGTATCTGAGATAGTAAAAAGGGCAGGACTTGATAAAAGACCTGAGCCTAAAGGAATAGAGCCTGTTCTTGTAAGTACTTCTGAGATTGAAGCGGCTGTTGAGCGTGTAAGGGCAGAAGTTGAAGAGGAGATGAAGAAACAAGTAGAGCGTGCTCAGCAAGAGGCAAAGGCCTCTCGTGATCTTGTTGCAAAGGCAAAAGAGCAGGCAGAAGAAGAGATCGCTAAGATAAAAAGCGAGTTAAATAGCTTAAAAGATCAACTATCAAAGAAAGATAAAGAAGCTTTAGAGCTTAAGGCAAAATTAGATACTCTTAAAAAAGAACTTACTACAAAGGAAAAAGAGCTTAAAGAAGCCAAGAAGAAGGCAGCCTCTTTAAGGGTTGTAGGACCTTCTACTCAACCAGAGGTGGCTACTCAGCCAAGCCCGCAGCCTACCCAAATGGTTACAGGGGTAGGGCTTACTCCAAGAGAGCAGTATATATTAAATACAATTACTGCTGGTATGGAGTCCTTTAGAAAGGCATTAGGTCTTGGGGAAGACCAATTTGATGCAATAAAGAGGTTCTTAGAAGTACAGTTTATGCTTCACTTTGGTGCAATGCCTGCAGCACCAGGTGCGCAGCCACAGCAAGTTGTACAACCTGCACCAGCTCCTTCAATTGAGCAGGTTGAGCCTACCCCAATTCCTGAACCAGAAGAAGAGATTAAGGGAGAGGTTGCTGAAGAGGTTAAAGAAGAAGTAAAGAAGGAAGAAGAGCTTCCCCCAGCAGAAGATCCTACTCTTAAAAAGGTCATAAGACTTACTGCAAAGGGAAATGTCTTAATACATAAAAAGGACTATAAAGGTGCTATAGAGGCATTTAAACAGGCACTTGAATTAAAGCCAGGTTATGAAAAGGCACTTAAAGGATTAGAAGAG
>Ga0256834_1001053_pt1 | contig 19229 bp, 19 predicted proteins | sample 4281140metaG_FD_190536 | JGI IMG/M metagenome (GOLD analysis project Ga0256834, IMG submission 190536) | Hydrothermal vent microbial communities from East Pacific Rise, Pacific Ocean - 4281-140 | ecosystem: Environmental > Aquatic > Marine > Hydrothermal vents | place: Pacific Ocean: East...
CGCAACTGCTGGCTGTCAACACCCAGCGGCTGGTAGGCGTTTACGTCCAGGGAACGCAGTTCAACATATTGAATGCCTTTCTCCATCAGCGCCCGGCTGGGGGTTTCCATATCGACGGGAGGCTGCTTCGGGCGCACAGAACTGTAATACTCATTTTCGATCTGCAACCGGTTGGCGTTCAGCTGCCGGTATTCACCGTTCACTTTCACGCCAATCTCTTGCCATACCGGACAGGGGGTCTTGGTGGCACAAGCCAGGCTTTGCACATAATCACCCAGGCTGTCATAGCAGGCCTTGATACCCATGCCCTCTTCCCGGCGGTTCTGATAGCCGATATCCCCCATGCGCAAGGATGTGGCATAGGGTTCATAGTAGGTAGTGTCATCGAATACCAGCAGGTCAGGCTCCTTGCCGGTAAAGAACGACCGGCAAACCGCCGGTGATGCACCAAACAGATAGGGAATGATCCAGCCATAGCGCTGCAGGTTGCGCACCATGCCCATATAGCGGGCGTCACGGAAGTCTCTCAGGTCGTCCTGGTTGCCAAGCAACCCCTGAAACATGGGCCAGAAATCCCCGGCAATGGAATAGTTGAAATGCACGCCGGCGATGACCTGCATAACCCGGCCATAGCGATACCCCAGGCCCAGCCGGTAGATGTATTTCATCAGACCACGATTAGAGGTTCCGTACCTGCCTACGGGAATGCTGTCCTCACCCGCCAGCACGCAAGGCATGCTGGTCGCCCACAGCAGTTCATCCTGCAGATTTTCCTGCACATACAGGTGCAGATTCTGCAGGCAGTCCAGCGCCTCGGAAAACTCCTGAAAAGGGGGGGTGACGAACTCCAGCAATGCTTCGGAGTAATCCGTGGTGATGTGGGGATGGGTAAGCGCCGCGCCCAGTTCGGCAGGATGCGGGCTGAGCGCAATGCCACCGCTTTGGGCCACCCGCAGGCTTTCCTTCTCCAGTCCGAACCGGCCGCTGGCCAGCAAAGCCGGATCACCCTGCTCACAAATCAGCGCGAGCAGATCCTCTATGGATGGCGAACCCGAGGGCATGCAGGTCAGTTCGCCTGCGCAGTTACGGGCTGACTCTGACGAATATAGTCTGCAAGAATCCTCGCAGTCTCTTCCTGCATGATGCGGTTGATGCCTTCGGGATCCTGCTCGTGATCGGCGTCCAAGTCTTCATCCTCTTCTTCATCCAGCTTGGCGAGAGGCGTAAGACCACGCAAGACGCGCAGCTTGTTGCGCCGTTCCAGCGCACGCTGCTCCCTTTGCTCCCATTCCTCCTTGCGCACAGATTCCAATAGTGAAACTTCATTCTTTTCCTGCATTTTATTGATTTCCCGATTCTGTTCGATGAGGAAGCGGAAAGCCGGATCGTGTTCCATTCGTTGCTCATGCTTGCGTTGCAGCATGGACAGTTTTGGATGGCCAAGCTGGCGGTATCTCACGGGCTTGATCGCTGCCCAGGGCAAGGCATTATCCAGCGAACGTTCACCATGTTTTCCTGATCCATCTGCGGTCGGGAACAACAGATCCGGCACCACGCCCTTGTGCTGTGTACTGCCACCCTGCACCCGGAAAAACTGGGCGATGGTCAGACGCAGGCGCCCCAGATCATCTTTTCCCCGAGCAAACCGGCTCAAGTCCACCAGGCTTTGCACTGTACCTTTACCAAAGGTCGGCTCACCGACAATCAATCCCCGGCCATAATCCTGAATAGCTGCAGAAAAAATCTCCGAGGCAGAAGCGCTGTTACGGTTTACCAGCACCGCCAATGGGCCGCTGTATACTTCTTCCGGATCGGTATCACGCTCCACGTCGATATTTCCTCGGGAGTCTTTGACCTGCACAACCGGGCCAAAAGGAATAAACAAGCCAGTGAGTTCCGTGGCTTCTGTCAGTGAGCCGCCACCATTATTGCGCAGATCCACAACAATTCCGTCTACCTTTTCTTTCTGCAATTCGGCAATCAGTTTGCGCACATCCCGGGTGGTGCTGCGAAAATCCTTGGCCCCCGCAGCCTGGCCACGAAAATCCCGATAGAACGCCGGCACGTCGATGACACCGAAGTGCATACCATCTGTTTCGATGATGCTGGATTTGGCCGCCTGGTCTTCCAGTTTGATCTTGTCTCGCAAAATGGAAATGGTCTTCGCGGGTGCACCAACGCCAGCAGCCTTCGGGGTTACATTCAGACGCACAATGGTGTCCTTCTTGCCGCGAATCTTTTCCACCACATCCTGCAGCGGCCAGCCAACGATATCCTCCATTTCACCATCCTCGCCCTGAGCCACGCCGACAATGCGATCACCCGCATGCAACTGGCCACTCTTATCCGCCGGGCCACCAGGAACGACTTTCTGCACGGTGGTGTATTCATCCTCACTGCGCAACACTGCGCCAATGCCCTGCAGGGAAAGGCGCATGGAGATATCAAAGTTTTCTGAACGCTCAGGAGACATGTAGGCGGTATGAGGCTCGATACTGAGGGTATAGGCGTTGATAAAAGTCTGGAACACGCTGTCTGCATCCCACTGATGAATCCTGCGGCGCAAGGTTTTATAACGCTTTTCCAGCATTTCCCTGATCTTTTTCTCGTCTTTGCCCGCCAGGCGCAATCCCAGAATATCGTTCTTCATCCGCTTGCGCCACAAATCCCTGATTGTTGCTTCATCTTTCGCCCAAGGTGCATCCTCCCGGTCAAAGCGATAGGTTTCATCCCGGGTAAAATCAAAGGCGTTCTTTTCCAGCAGACTCAATGCCAGATCCAGGCGCTGGTCAACGCGCTGGCGGTATTTGCGGAAGATTTCGAATGCCGGCCCCAGCCTGCCACTGGTAATGGCCTCATCCAGCCTGTGGCGGTACTTTTCAAAGGTATTGATATCCTGCTGGGTAAAAAAGCTCTTGTTGGGATCAAGGGCCTTCAGATACCGATCCAGTATCCTGCTGGACAGCGCATCATCCAACACCACCTTGCGGTAGTGGTATTTCTCCAGCACCCTGTTTATGATCAGCGCAGTCTGGCGCTGAACGCTGTCAGGAACCAGGGCACCGGGAGAAACCTCTTTTACTACCGCGAGCGCAGCTGTACTGAAAGCCAGCAAACAACAAACGCTCAACCATTGGATCAATACTTTTTTCATAAACAATATCCGCTATTATTGCAGGTGTACCGCCAGGCCAGCACCCAAGGGAGGCCTCAGGCCAATAGCCAGTTCCAGGTATTCATCATTCTGCGGCCCAATGTAACCATGTCGCAGCAGAAAATCTATAACAACCAGGTTGCAATTGAGCTTGAACTCATCTGTTTCCCGAACCAGACGGGCTACCTCTTCTATGGGCAGCAGCATGAAGGACTCTACTTCGCCGTCGGTATTTTGAGGCTGGAAGCCGGGAGAAAGTTCCAAATCATAACAATACAGTATGTCCGGTCTATAGCCCCTTTCCGCTACCCGATTGTAGCTGACCAGGCCAACGGGAACTGCCTGACGAGCCACATTTTCCGGCAGCCCGGCTTCTTCCATACACTCTTTGCGCAGATTTTCTTCCAGGCCGACATTCCAGGGCAACCCACCTGCCACCATATTGTCCAGTGCACCGGGAAATATAAGCCTGTCACTGGCCCGCCTTCCCAGCCACATATACAGCCCGTCCTTCTTCTGCACATAGCCATTGAGGTGCTGCCCAAAGGCACGTACGCCAAAATAAGCTGCGGCAGAACGATCCATGATACATAAAGCCGCCTCCCTTCCCTCTGAAGTCACAGGGTAGGGTTCACCCATGGGTGATGCAATCAGTTTCTGCTGCGCCAACCACTGAATAACATCTGCCAAAGCAGCACTGCGGCGATGGAAATCATCCAGCTGCGCAACCAAAGCGACCTGCTTCTTGCCAACCTTGAACACATTGGGACATTCATTCAGCTTTTCAACCAGCCAGGGTCTCAACCATCCTACCACCTGATTGTCGATGAGCCAGGGAATGAACCGCTCAGTAATCGGGGGATTGCAGCGATAGATATGACGCAGATAACCCCGTTCACTCACCTGTTCTGCCCTCCTCTTCCTTGATTTTCCGCCAGGCCTGCCCCAGTTGTTGCAGCGTCAGCTTGCGCAAATCTTTCTGCCCATGGCCTTGGAGATATTTTTCCAGCTGCTGGAAACGTCGTTCGAATTTCCGGTTGCCCCGGCGTAACGCCTGTTCTGCATCCACTCCCAGTAGGCGGGCCACATTGACTGCGGCAAACAACAGATCACCCACCTCCTCTTCCACCACCTGAAGATTCCCGTTTGCGACGGCCTCCCGCACTTCCTCCAGCTCTTCTTCTACCTTCTGCATGGCGCCAGTGGCATCCGGCCAATCAAAGCCCGCCCCGGCGGCGCGTTTCTGCAGTTTGTCCGCACGCACCAGTGCCGGCAAGGCCCGGGCGACGCCATCGAGCAGGTTGTTCCGGACACCCTTCTGCGCCCTTTCTCTGGACTTCTCCCGTTCCCAGGCTTCTTTTAACGCCGCTTCATCATCATGTATCACATCGGCAAACACATGGGGATGACGGCGCATCATCTTTTCACAGATACCATCCACAATGGCATCAAAATCAAACAGTCCCTGCTCTTTGCCCATCTGCGCGTAGAAGACCACCTGAAACAACAAGTCTCCCAGCTCATTTTTCAGCTCGGAAAAGTCCTTGCCTTCAATGGCATCCGCCACTTCATAGGCTTCTTCGATGGTGTACGGCGCAATCGTCTCCCAGGTCTGTTTCCGATCCCAGGGGCACCCCTTGCGCGGATCGCGCAGGCGCGTCATGATGTCCAGCAGTTCATCGATTTTATGTGCCATGATTTCAGTAAACGCCTTTCCGCCGAATCATATTTCCTATCAGTTACGTATCCGCATACACAAGGATGTCCAGATTGTGGCAGGTGCATTGGGAAGCTGCAATTTTACCGCTGGCGGCTATGTATACACCGGCAGCGCCCGGCGCAACCTTGCAGCACGAATCAAGCGCCATCTGTCCGCCAGCAAAACACTGCGCTGGCACATCGATTACCTGCTGGCCGATCCAGATGTGGAAATCATTGGCGTGGATACATCGAGCACCCCGGAATGCCAATGGAACCAGCAATTGAGTGGCGGGATTCCCGTTTCAGGATTTGGCGCCAGCGATTGCCGTAAACGCTGCGGCGCACATCTGAAATCCCTGCCTCCCTGAACCTCTTTCTCCGGGAAATCCGGCCACAACAAATGCTTCATCAACCGTGGACAAACACCAGCTCACCATCGGCAACATCCACCTTGATGGTATCGCCCGGCGCAAACTCGCCAGCCAGTATCTTCTGCGCCAGAGGGTTCTCCAGTTGGTGCTGAATGGCTCGCTTGAGGGGTCTTGCGCCATATACCGGATCAAATCCCGCTTCTCCCAGGAGATCCAGGGCTGCGGCGCTGATATCCAGCGCCAGTTCACGCTCTTCCAACCGTTGGCGCAGATGTTCAATCTGAATCCCGGCAATCTTGCGAATCTGTTCCCGTCCCAGGGGATGGAACACCACGGTCTCGTCCACCCGGTTGATGAACTCGGGACGGAAATGCTGTCCCACCACTTCCATCACGGCGGTTTTCATGGCCTCGTAGTCGTTGGTGTGCGCCATCTCCTGGATGAGATGGGAACCCAGATTGGAGGTCATGACGATCACCGTGTTGCGGAAATCCACGGTACGCCCCTGGCCATCGGTGAGACGGCCATCATCGAGCACCTGCAACAACACATTGAATACATCCGGGTGGGCTTTCTCCACCTCGTCCATGAGGATCACGGAATAGGGCTTGCGCCGCACCAGTTCGGTGAGATAACCACCTTCTTCATAACCCACATAGCCGGGAGGCGCACCGATGAGACGCGCCACAGAATGCTTCTCCATGAACTCGGACATGTCGATGCGTACCATAGCCTCTTCCGTGTCAAACAGGAACTCCGCCAGTGCCTTGCACAGCTCGGTCTTGCCCACCCCGGTGGGGCCGAGGAACAGGAAGGAGCCATTCGGCCGGTCGGGATCGGCAATCCCTGCCCGGGAGCGGCGGATGGCGTCGGACACGGCTTTGACCGCCTCGTCCTGGCCCACCACGCGCTTGGTCAGGTTCTCTTCCATCTTCAACAGCTTCTCGCGCTCGCCCTCGAGCATTTTGCTCACAGGGATGCCGGTCCACTTGGAGACCACTTCGGCAATCTCCTCTTCGGTGACATTGTTGCGCAAAAGCTGGAAATCCATGTGTTCAGCCTCATCCGCCACCGCAAGCTGCTGCTCCAGTTGCGGAATGATGCCATACTGAATTTCGGACATGCGCTGCAAGTCACCGGCCCGGCGGGCGGTTTCCAGCTCGATGCGCACCCGCTCCAGCTCTTCCTTGATATGGGTCGTGCCCTGTACTGCAGCTTTTTCCGCCTTCCAGATTTCCTCCAGGTCGGAGAACTCCTTCTCCAGACGGGCCATTTCCTCCTCCAGAGTATCCAGGCGTTTTTTGGAGGCCTCATCGGTTTCTTTCTTCAGCGCCTCGCGCTCTATCTTGAGCTGAATGATGCGCCGATCCAGTTTGTCCATCTCCTCGGGCATGGAGTCGATCTCCATGCGGATGCGCGAAGCCGCCTCGTCGATGAGATCAATGGCCTTGTCCGGCAGTTGCCGGTCTGTGATATAGCGATGGGAGAGCGTCGCCGCCGCCACAATGGCCGGGTCAGTGATCTCTACGCCATGATGCACTTCGTAACGCTCTTTCAGGCCGCGCAGTATGGCAATGGTATCTTCCACAGTCGGCTCTTCCACCAGCACCTTCTGGAAACGCCGTTCCAAAGCCGCATCTTTTTCAATGTACTTGCGATACTCATCCAGAGTAGTGGCTCCCACGCAATGCAGCTCACCCCGCGCCAGCGCAGGCTTGAGCATATTCCCGGCATCCATGGAGCCTTCGGTTTTCCCCGCACCCACCATGGTGTGGATTTCGTCGATAAACAGGATGATCTGCCCTTCCGCCTTGCCCAGATCATTGAGCACAGCCTTGAGGCGTTCTTCAAATTCACCGCGGAATTTGGCGCCAGCAATCAGCGCCGCCATATCCAGGGATAGCAGGCGCCTGTTCTTCAGCCCTTCCGGTACTTCACCATTGACGATGCGCTGGGCCAGGCCTTCGACGATGGCGGTCTTGCCCACACCAGGCTCGCCGATGAGCACGGGGTTGTTCTTGGTGCGTCGCTGCAACACCTGGATGGTGCGGCGAATTTCACTGTCTCTACCGATGACCGGATCCAGTTTGCCCTGCTCCGCTCGCTCAGTCAGGTCGATGGTGTATTTCTCCAGGGCCTGGCGCTGGTCTTCGGCATTGGGGTCATCCACAGACTGACCACCACGGACATTTTCGATGGCTTTTTCGATGGCAGCTTTTGCGGCGCCGGCCTTGCGCATCAAATCACCCAGCTTGCCCTTGTCTTCCGCCGCCGCCAGCACGAACAACTCGGAAGAGATGTACTGGTCGTTGCGCTTTTGCGCCAGCTTGTCAGTCTGGTTCAGCAGGCGGTTCAGGTCGTTGGAGACATGCACATCGGCATCTCCGCCGGAAACACTGGGCATGTGATCCAGTGCTTCGCCAAGGCTGGAGCGCAGCTGGTTTACATTCACACCCGCCTGGGTAAGCAGGTGACGTACGCCTCCACCCTCCTGATCGAGCATGGCGATCATCAGATGTACCGGCTCGATGAACTGGTGATCCTTGCCCAGGGCGAGGCTCTGGGCATCGGCCAGGGCCATCTGGAATTTGCTTGTAAGTTTGTCCATCCGCATTTCGGTCGGCTCCCAATAATTCTTGATGGCTTTGAAATGGGGGTGATCTTGCAAAATTCAACAAACACCCCGCTTCCCCGGCAGGTCAGTCGTGCCAGGTGCTGAACGCTTCCACAGATTCCCTCACGGTACGGTACTGATTGACCGGATGACTCTGATCTGCATACCCCAACGCCAGGCCGCAGATGAGAAGATTTTCACTCGAAACACCGAGCGCCTCGCGCACCACATCGGGATAATCTGCCGTCGAAGCCTGGGGACAGCTGCCCAGGCCGTATTCCCGGGCAGCCAACATCACCGACTGGATGAACATGCCCATATCCAGCCAGGAACCCATGCCCAGGCGCTTGTCCATGAAGAAGAACAAGCTCGCCGGCGCACCGAAAAAGCGGTAGTTGTTGAGGGCCGCATCAAGGCGCTTTTCCTTGTCTTCACGACCGATGGCCAGCGCCTTGTACAAATCCATACCACACTGGAAGCGCCGATCCCTGTAGGGCTGCACCCACTCGCCAGGATAATAGTCGTAATCCGGATTGGGCTTTACTCCCTCCCGCGCTCGATCCAGGAAAGTCTGACTGAGCTGTTGCAACGCCTCACCCTGCACTACGGCAACCTGCCAGGGCTGGGTATTGACGCCGGAGGGACTCCAGCGTGCCGTATCCAGTATTTTTTGAATCACCTCTTTTTCCATCGGCCTGTCCAGATAGGCGCGGGTGGAGATGCGGCCTTCGATAGCTTCGAGAACATTCATCAGCGGTATACCTTTCTCTTGAACAAATCCGTGCGACGACTGACAACCCGATCAATGAACAAAATGCCATCGAGATGATCGATTTCATGTTGCACGGCGCGCGCCTCGTAACCTTCCATCTCGTATTCATGTTCCTCGCCATGGGCATCCTGGGTCTTGAGCCTGATGCGGGTGGCACGAATCACATTGCCTGTGTAGTCAGGCACGGACAGGCAACCTTCCCTGCCAATCTCATGGCCGTCCCAATGTGTGATCTCGGGATTGATAAGCACCAGGTTGCCATGATTGGGAACCGGCTTGCGGGTGACGGAACAATCGACGATGGCGATACGCTGAAAATGCCCCACCTGGGGAGCGGCAATGCCAACAGCCCCCGGCCCGTGCTGGCGGGTCAGCTCCAGCCTCTGTACGAATTCCTGCAATTCAGCGTCGAAGCAGGTAACGGTTTCCGATTCCTGCTTCAGCTGTTCATTGGGGATGGTGAGGATCTCCAACGGTTTCACAGCTTAGCCCACCAGCATTTCGACGGGCGAGATATTAACGTCGATGCCTTCCGAACGCAGGCCGTCCAGCGCCTGTTCCAGTGATTCCAGGGGCACTGTTGCGATACCGGCGATTTGCATGATGTACACCGGCTGATCCACACTGCCCGCCACATCGGATTCCAGATCCAGGATGTTGAATCCGGCATCCGCCAGCACCCCCGTCACTTTGGCGACGATGCCCGGCTGATCGGCACCACTGACCCGCACCACAAGATTTGGCGGCACATGGCGATGCAGACCGCCCTGCATGGGGTCAACATGCAGGCTCAGGCCCAGTTCTGCAGATACGTCCTGCAGGGATTGTTGCAGCGCACCGGCATCCATCTCACCGGTCACCATCATCATAATGGTGAAATTCCCCCCCAGGCGCAGCATGGAGGTCTCCCCCAGATTCATATTGCGCTCAAACAACGCCCGGCTAACACGGGCGACAATGCCCGGCTGGTCTTCTCCTGTCAGGGTCAGCATATACCAGTTGCTCATTTATTCCTCCAGCCAGATCAGACTGGCCATCCGGCCGGTGCGGCCATCGCGCCGGTACGAAAAAAAACGTTCGCTATCTGTATAGGTGCAAAAACCGCCGCCATGCACCTGCGCCAGGCCCTGGGCATACAGGCGCTGACGCGCCAGTTCATAGATATCCACCAGCCATTTCCCTTGTGCATGAGGTTGAAAAGCCGATTCTGACCGGGTCTGCTGCTGCATGAACACCTCCCGCACTTCGTCACCCACTTCAAAAACTGTCGGGCCAATAGCCGGGCCCAGCCAGGCCATGATAGCCGAGGCGGGTTGATCAAAACAGCACAATGCCTGCTCCAGCACGCCACCGGCCAATCCCCGCCAGCCGGCATGCACTGCCGCCACAGCAGTTCCCTGCGTATCACACAACAATACAGGCAGGCAGTCTGCGGTCATCACTACGCAGATTTTCTTCGGCTGGTTGCTGAAGCGAGCATCCCCACGGCTGCCGCGATCACCATCTGCCAGCACGTCGCAACCATGGATTTGCTCCATCCACAGGGGTTCGGCAGGAAGGTGCGCATCCGCCACCAGCCTGGCTCGGTTTTGCGCCACGAGATCCGGCTTGTCCTCCACATGATCACCCAGATTGAAGCTGTCCCATGGCGGCTGGCTGAAACCACCGGTACGCAAAGTGCTCAGGGCCTGCACCCGTCCGGGGGCTGGCCAATCAGGAATAATCCAGTCAGCCGGCATGTTGGGCGGCATCCTCTCGCAACTGCTCAATCAGTCCCTTCAAATCTGCTGGAATCGGGCTCTCCCATACCAGAAGATCCCCCGTTACCGGGTGTTGCAGACTCAAACGGCGGGCATGCAAGGCCTGGCGGGGAAAAGCCCGCAAGGAAGAGGCTGTGGCTTCGCTGGCATTTCGGGGCAATTTGAGGCGACCACCGTATATGGAATCACCCACCAGCGGATAGCGGATATGCGCCATATGGACGCGAATCTGGTGGGTACGGCCGGATTCCAGCTGCACATCCAGCAGGGTATGGATGCGAAAACGCTCATTGATACGGTAATGGGTACAGGCAGGCTTTCCACCCTGCACAACGGCCATGCAAACCCGTTTGTGCGGATGGCGGGCGATGGGCGCATTCACGCTGCCACCGGCGGTGGGCAGACCAACCACCAGCGCCAGGTATTCACGCTTGATTTCCCTGGCCTGCAAGGCGTCCACCAGGCGCTTGTGCGCCACAGGGCTGCGTGCCACCACCATCAGCCCGGTAGTATCCTTGTCCAGGCGATGGACGATCCCCGCCCGGGGCAGGCCGGCCATTCCGGGATCATGGTGCAGTAAAGCATTCTGCACCGTCCCACTTCGATTTCCGGAACCGGGATGTACCACCAGCCCGGCAGGCTTGTCGATGACCAGCAGATGCTCATCCTCGTACACAATCTCCAGAGGAATGTCTTCGGGTTCACAACGCTGATCAGTCTCCAGCAGCGCCTGCAAGCTGATCCGCTCACCCTCCCATACCTTGTCCCGGGGCTTGCGCGCTTCACCATCCACCTGCACCCGCCCCGCCTTGATCCAGCCCTGCAGGCGGCTGCGGGAGTAATCGGAAAACAAACGAGCCAGCGCCTGATCCAGACGCAGCCCGGACAGTTCCTGATCAACAACCCCCTGATACTGTATTTCTTCCACGGTTTTTATTGCCTGCTGCCAATGTGAGGTATAATCCTGCCTACTTAAAGTCGGGATGGTAATACCCATGCCTAAAATTCTCTGGCCTGTTTTTATTGTCGCATTTTTGCTCAGCGGATGTAGCCTGTTACCCAAGCAGGTGGACAAAACCACCGGCTGGTCCGCACAGAAGCTCTATACAGAAGCGACAGAAGCCATGCAGGGCGGCAACTACCAGCGCGCCATCAAGTATTACCAGAAGCTGGAATCCCGATACCCTTTCGGCAAGTATGCCCTGCAATCCCAGCTGAATATTGCCTACGCCTATTACCGGGCGGACGAACCGGACTCCACCCTGGCGGCAGTGGAGCGCTTCATGAAGCTGCACCCGGATCACCCGGCCGTCGCCTATGCGCTGTATCTGAAGGGATTGGTGAACTTCACCCGCAACATGGGATTCTTTTCACGCTTCCTGCCAACAGATAACTCTCAACGGGATCCTGGCTCCACGGCAGATTCCTACGATGATTTTGCCGAACTGGTACGCCGCTTCCCGGACACGGAGTATGCCCAGGATGCGAGGTTGCGCATGCTTTACCTGCGCAACCAGCTTGCCCGCCACGAAATCCATGTGGCCCGCTATTACCTGGATCGCGGCGCTTGGTTGGCAGCCGCGAACCGGGCGCAATATGTGGTAAAAAATTATCAGTACACGCCCTCGGTGAAAGATGGCCTGACCATCATGATCATTGCATACGAAAAAATGGGCATGGAAAAATTGTATCGGGATGCCCTGCGTGTTCTCGCACTGAATGAACAAAAAGGTAATTTCCCGGAACTGAAAAAAGGCGACAAAACCCTTACCGAAAGGATCTGGGAGTATCTGGAGCTGGACAAAGGCTGACCAGTACCTCGAAAGCCCAATAAAAAACGCCGCATTCAGCGGCGTTTTTTATTGGGCCAATCACAGGATTGTGACCGGAGCCGTTATTTTGCGTCAGCTGGTGGCACCGCCCTGGTAACATCCAGCAGCTCGAGATCAAACACCAGCACCTCGTTGGGGCCAATGGAACTTCCGGCGCCCCGTGCGCCATAACCAAGCTCAGGCGGAATAACCACCTTCCATTTCGCCCCGGGCTTCATGTGGATCAGCGCTTCAGAAAATCCTTTTACCACACCTTCGAGCGCAAACTCTGCCGGCTTGCCACGATCATAGGAGCTGTCGAACTTCTTTCCCTCAATGGTATGGCCTTCATAATGCACCTTAACCGTATCTGCCATCGTTGGCGGTTCACCGGCCCCCGGCTTGATGATTTTGTATTGCAGGCCGCTTTCCAGTACGGTGATGCCAGGCTTTTTGGCATTCTCCGCCAGAAACTCCTTGGCTTTCTTCAGTGCCTTGGCGGCTTGCCCTTCGCGTTCCTTGTTGGCCCTTTCAGAGCGCTGCTTCAGGACTTCAGACATTTCCTCATCCGTCAGTTGCAGCGGCTTGCTATTGATCACGTCCGCCACTGCTGCGCCGAAGGCTGCGCCATCCAGCTCACCGACTCCCTGTGCCTTCAGCATCTTTGCCATGCGCGTACCCAAGGTGTAGCTGTAGCGCTGATCAAAGGTTTTCAGCTCGGTCGCCTGTACCTGGCCAGCCAGAACAGCTGCCGCCAACATCAATACAATTCTTTTTTTCTTCATTTACTATTTTCCTCGGTTTTGGACGAAACATCCTGAATTTGACAACAAAAAAACCAAAAGTTCAGTCTTTATCAAATGAACAGCAGAGAAAAATCCACTGCTTGCAAATTTTTGGTTAACGCCCCTACTGATATGTCATCTACCCCGGTTGCAGCTATGGCACGAACCGTTTGCAGATTGACTCCACCAGACGCTTCCAGACGGGCTCTTCCCTGGTTGAGGGCAACTGCCTCACGCAGTTGCTGCAAGCTGAAGTTATCCAGCAGCACCCACCTGGCTCCGGCCTGCAGCGCTGTTTCCAGCTCATCCGGATTTTCCACTTCAATCTCTATGGGTGCCTCGGGATACAAGCTCCGGGCCTGCTCCAGCACAGCCGGGATGGAACCGGCAGCCGCGATATGATTTTCCTTGATCAGGACTGCATCATACAATCCCATGCGATGGTTGACCCCACCGCCACAGCTCACTGCGTATTTTTGCGCCAGACGCAAGCCCGGCAGGGTTTTCCGGGTATCGAGGATATTCACCGTAGCACCTTGTACGGCTTCCACATAGTTTGCCGCAAGAGTGGCAGTGCCCGACAGGGTTTGCAGGAAATTCAGCCCCGTCCGTTCAGCCGTCAGTATACTTGCCGCGGCTCCCTGCATGGTGCACACCAGGCTGTTTTCCTGCAGGGAATCGCCGTCGGCCAGATGCCATTGCAGGTCTACTGAGCTGTCTACCTGGAGAAACACTTCATCAACCCAGGCTGTACCGCTAAGAACCGCCTGCTGCCTGCAGATCAACCGGGCTTGCAGCCGGTTCCGGGAGGGAATCAGCGCAGCCGTCAGATCACCATCACCGACATCTTCCGCCAGCGCCCGCCGCACATCTTCCCTGATCAGTTCCCGATCCGGCAGCATCAGTTTATTTCCAGCAGTTCCACTTCAAATACCAGGGTGGCATTGGGCGGTATCACACCACCAGCGCCTGCAGCGCCATAACCCAACTGGGGTGGAATGGTCAGCTTGCGCTTGCCGCCGATTTTCATGCCCTGCACACCTTCATCCCAGCCACGAATAACCTGGCCTTTTCCCAGCGCGAACTGAAATGGCTGATCTCTGTCCAGGCTGGAATCGAACTTGCTGCCATCCGCCAGCCAGCCAGTGTAATGCACAGTCACCTGGGCTCCCGCCACGGCTTCGGCGCCGGCGCCCTCTTCCAGGTCATCATACTTCAGCCCTGAATCAGTCATTTTTTCTGTCATATGTCTCTCCAATCAACTGCAATTCATTAGAATGGGGGAGGATTGTAGCAAGTCTTCAGACAGGATGGGCGGCAAGAAAAGATAGTGGGGACAGGTCAGAGAACTATGGCCTGTGCGGCAGGGACGAACATCAGGCGGGCAAAACATGCCCTGGAAATTGTCGGGAAAGGGTCTTGTAGATTGCCGCCAGGGCACGTTCGACCATGGGACAGTCGATACTTGTCAAAACCGTCGCCCGCCCGCTGCGCAATAGATCCGCCAGCTCACTGCTGGACATTTCCGCTACCCGCCTGCCGCGTAAATCCACAAACATCAGCAGATCTGTAACCTCGCTACGCCAGGAAAGCTTGCCACGCAATTCCTTTCCCGTGGGGGTATTCCATGCTATCCATTGCCCCTGTTTGAGTTCATTCGTTTGCTGCATGAATTCATCATCAAGAATATTCTGGATGGTCTCTTCCGCCGAAGACCTGTGATCCTCCGGCTTATATTTCATGGTTGCAGGCTGCAGCCCCCGCAGGCTGGTTACATGGCAGTGCTGTAACTGCTTGAACATCATCGAAGCACGGCCGCTATCATAGGAAATGGATGAAAACCCTCGCCGCAAATCTGTCAGCAGCACGGGGACTTTTGCCATTTGCGCCTGCCTTTCTTCCTGGTCTGCACGGGGAATGACACTGTCGATCAGGCGCTCCAGAATCTGCACCGATTCCTTCCATTCCTCGCTTTCTTCTCCTTCCCGCAACAAAATCAGCGTCATGACATCGCGCCATACTTCGTCAATAATCTGATAGACGGGGGCCGGAATCGACGCCGGCAAAAGATTGGCCAGATGTCCGTCAACAGCCTGCCTGGCCAGCGACAGACGTTCTTTTCCCTTGGCCACCTGGGCCAACCGCTCCTCCGCCACCCGGGCGCCACGCTCTTCATTCAGGACATAGGCTTCAAATTCCCGGTTGACCTCTATCCACAAGTCCACATTTCCTTCCGCATCCGCCAGGACACGCTGTACCGCCTGTTCAATATGGCCATAAACACTGTTACCGGCATAATCGCCTTCATCCGCCCAGCGTGCAGCTGCTGCTGCAAGGCTATTGAGCAAATCCCGGACGGGATGGGAACGGTCAGTGAGGAAGCTTTTATCTTCCACAGAAATGCGCAGCACAGGCATTTGCAGGCGCACCAGCAACACTTTCATCTGCGCCGGTATAACCGGATCATCCAGGATATACTCAAACAGCATGTTCACAACGTCTATGATGTGCCGGTCAAGCCGCTGCAGGCGAACTTTCTGATCGACAATGGTCTTTCCCAGCTCGGTGATCAGCTGCCCTTTCAGGGCATTTTGGGTCACCCGCGCCTGGCGTATATCCCTGGGTGGATTCATGGAAAGTTCCGACTGCAAAATTTCGATAACGCTGGTTATTGTTTTTGCGCTTGCTACAGGCCATTCTTCAGGAAGATGGTCGATTTTTGGGCCAGCCAGACCAAGGGATTCCCTTTGTTCTTCCTGAAGCTGCCGTACCAGCGCCACAATGCCAAACAAGGTGCCCTCATCCGGGTTGGCGGAGCGCTGCGGAATTTTTACCGCCTTCGGCCTCTTCCTTTGCTGCTGCACCGGCTTGCGCACAGGGCTTAAGCCTGCTTTTTCGAGCACAGCAATCAACTCCGGATATAGCTTGTCCAGACCGGACAGGCAGTACTTTCCGAAAAGCTCGTAAAAAGACAGTTTGGTTTGTAAATCTCCTGGCCATGCCTGCAAGGTATGCTGCAAGGCGTTACTCAGGATGCCCGGCGATACCGGCACATCAGCACGCTTCAGGGGTTTGGCAGGAACAATCCCGGCCAGCAATCCATTTAAGGTTTTCAATCTCGACAGGTGCCTGTTTTCCGCATCATGAGTAACGCGCATTACCGCCAGGTCTTCTTCCAGCACATCCTGATTGATCAATTCCATGGAGTTCTGGTCTTCATCAATGTGTATCCGGGTGCGCAGGAATTCATGTTGGTAGGATTTAAACTCCAGGAAAAACTGCTTGGATGCAAGAATCACACGATCTTGGTAGCGTTGCCCCAAGGCTGCCCTGCTTTGCCGCAGTTCACGGATAGCATCGATGTAACTTCTCTGCGCACTATCACTAACCGCCTTCTCCGCCAGGCTGAAAAAATGCTCGTCCAGATGCTCAAAAAAGCCGTCCATACAGGCTTCCATCCAGTACCGCAGGCGTTCGCTGAATTGGGCATGCAGCTGTCTCTTGTGAGCCAGCGTCAGAGAAGTTTTTCTAAATTGCGACATAAGGGCAGCCGAGTCCGGCCAAATTGCTCCTGTTGCAAACCAACATATACCTGTCAAACTGTTATTAACCTGCCACCTAAATATAGGATATATTCAATCACCATGTACAGGTTTGCAGACTTGGTCAAGCAACGCACAGAATCCTAATTTTATTAGTGAAACACAGCTTGATTTAAAGTTAAATATAAAACATTTTTCCAACCCATTGAGTCAAAAGGATTATACCTCATAAATACCGCTCTTTGTTCGCAATCGCCCTGACTATGACTATCTCCCCATCCTGGCTGCCCAACGCTCGTCGCTGCCCTTCACCAAATTGTGATGATAGGCCGGCAGACTCGCCGGTAGATTTGCTGGTGATTCACAATATCAGCCTGCCTCCAAAGCAGTTTGGCGGACCATGGATCGAGGATTTTTTTCTCAATAGGCTGGACCCTTCGCAGCACCCGTATTTCCAGGAAATCGACCATCTCAGGGTTTCTGCCCACTTTCTGATCAGAAGAGACGGAGAGATCCTGCAGTTTGTTCCCTTGCACAAACGCGCCTGGCATGCGGGTGAATCCTGTTTTCAGGGACGCAGTTGCTGCAACAATTTCTCCATTGGCATCGAGCTGGAGGGTGCTGATGATATCCCCTATGCAGACAGCCAGTATCAAAACCTCGCCCGGCTCAGCAGAGCCGTCATGGAAGCATTTCCGGCAATCCGCAAAGAACACATCACAGGCCACGAGGATATTGCGCCAGACAGAAAAACCGATCCCGGCCCGGCTTTCGACTGGCCCCGGTATCTGTCTCTGCTGGAACGCCAATGAGCAGCTTGCTGCAACAGGGAATCCTGTTCACCGTCCTGGCATTGTCGAATCCGGCGATCTGCGAAATCAGTGTACGGGACGACCTGGATCGGGAGATTACCCTGTCTGCCCCGGCAGAGCGCATCATCACCCTGTCCCCCCATGCCACAGAAATGCTGCTGGCCATTGGATCCGGGCATAAGATCGTTGCGGCAGCCCGATTTTTTGACTACCCCGCTTCCCTGCAGGATGTTCCTGCAATCAATACCCTTGGCGGGCTGGACAAAGAAGCTCTTCTCGGCTACAAACCCGATCTGATTATCGCCTGGGCATCAGGAAACCACGCGGGAGACTTGCAATGGCTGGCGGATTCCGCCATTCCCGTATTCATGAGCGAACCGGCAAGCCTGTCAGCCATCGCCACTACCCTTGAAAAGATGGGAGTGCTGGTCGGGGAAGCAGAAAAGGGGGAGCATGCCGCAAACAGCTTTACCAAACGACTGTCTGATGCCTGCCCGCAAAGGCATGGGGCACCGCTGGAAACAGTCTATTACGAAGTCTGGCAAAACCCACCCATGACCATTGGCGGCAGACACTGGCTGAATGAAGTTCTGCAACTGGCCCGTCTTCAGAATATTTACTCCTTCGTGCCGCGAGCGGTTTTTACAGTTTCTGCAGAAAGTCTGCTGGCCAACCCCGCGCAAGTGATTGTCACCGGCCAGCCGGAAACAGCACGCCGGAAAACCAACGCCAGAATCATATTCGCCAGCCCGGCACTGGGAAGGCCAGGCCCACGCATCGCAGAAGGGCTGGAGCAGCTTTGCCGGCAGCTGTAGGGATATTCCTACAAGCACTTCCACCCTTCCCTACAGACCTGGAACAACAAAACCGGCAGAATACAACCGTCGCCAAAAACAAGGATGTGCTAGGGAAGAAATCGTACAAGGAAGAACAATCAAGGAAGAATCAAGGATTGAACAAGCCAAGCCAGGCGACAGCCCCGATCACAACAGGATGTGATCGGGGTTTTTTTTGCACATGGATGTGCTTATGCTGCGAGCGCAAGGATGCGCAGGAGCAGTATTGCACACGGACGTGCTTATGCTGCGAGCGCAAGGATGCGCAGGAGCAGTATTGCACACGGACGTGCTTATGCTGCGAGCGCAAGGATGCGCAGGAGCAGTATTGTCCAAACTGGCACCGACAGTAAATTCTTCCAGCACCCCGGATCGGTGGGCAAGGTATCGGACACCTCGAATCACTCGGTTTTCATCATGCCGGCACGGGCCAGCACCCAGCTTATGGATTCCGGCCTGCGCCGGAATGACAATGTATAGGAAACGCCCTACTGTTGTTATTTACGATCAGCTTGCGTCCAGGATGCCAGCAGCATAATCACCACACCCACGGTAATCGCGCTATCCGCGACATTGAAGGCCGGCCAATGCCACTCCCGCCAGTAAAAATCCAGAAAATCCACCACCTTACCCAAGCGCACACGATCAATTAGATTACCCAGCGCCCCGCCGAGAATCATGCCCAGCGCGATGCCGGTCAGCCGCTCCCCGCTACGCAAGCGCATCAGCCACACCACCAGGCCAATCGATATCAGGCTGCTCAGTACAATGAAGAATGTGCGCTGCCAGCCCCCTGCATCACTGAGGAAACTGAAAGCCGCTCCCGGGTTGAAAACCAAGGTCAGGTTGAACACCGGCAATACGGGCAGCACCTCATAGGGTTCGAATACCGACAGTGCCCAGAGTTTGGTGAGCTGATCCGCCACCACCAGCAACAGCGCCAGCAACAGATACGGACGGGCTTTCAGACGGTCAGCCATAACGCCGGATTTCTCCCGCGCCATCCACATTCTCTACGCAGCGACCACACAGTTCGGGGTGTGCTGCACTGGCCCCCACATCCTCTCGATG
>Ga0256834_1001055_pt1 | contig 19216 bp, 21 predicted proteins | sample 4281140metaG_FD_190536 | JGI IMG/M metagenome (GOLD analysis project Ga0256834, IMG submission 190536) | Hydrothermal vent microbial communities from East Pacific Rise, Pacific Ocean - 4281-140 | ecosystem: Environmental > Aquatic > Marine > Hydrothermal vents | place: Pacific Ocean: East...
AGAACTTAAATCAGGAATTTCGTTCCCAAAAACTCGCTGTATTGCTTTACTTTCAGACAAATCATTATTTGCAGTGGCAGTACCATGAGCATTGATATAATCTATTTGCTTCGGCAATAAACCTGCTACTTTAAAAGCTTTCTGCATGGCTAATGTTGCACCTTCTCCATTTTCTGAAGATGCTGTTTGATGAAATGCATCATTTGCATTGCCATAACCAGATACATAAGCCAACACTTTTTTATGTTGTCTTTTTACAATCTTATCAGATTCTAACACTAAAAAGGCTGCCGCTTCACCTAAATTTAATCCTTTTCTATTTTCATCAAATGGTGTACAATAGGTGTCTGACAAAATCATTAACGTTTTGAACCCGTTAATTGTAAACTTTGACAAACAATCAGCTCCGCCCACCACTACTCTATCCAATTTACCAGACTTTATCAATCTAGCACCTAACATTATTGCATTGGCCGAAGAAGAGCAAGCTGTACTAATTGTAGTCACAAAATCAGTTATTCCTAATTGCTTGGCTATTTTTTGAGTAGCATCACCTCCATGATGACCATCAATATATTTTTGAGGCTCTGTATTCTTAAAGTAATCGTAATAATATTTTTCGGTCATGTCCATTCCTCCAACACTAGTTGCAGAAATCAACCCTGTTTTACAATCTGAAATATCAGCAATCATCGCATCAGCAATTGCTTGCTTGGCTGCTAAAACACCTAACATTGCTGTTCTAGAATAGTTATTAGATGCTGGTAAATTCAACTGTTGAATCAACTCTTCATTACTCAACTTAATTTCACCGACCATAATATTAGTTGCATGACGGGTTTCTATATTTGAAATAACTGAAATACCTGACTCTCTTTGCACTAAAGCATTGTAATTTTCCTCAACGGTTGTCCCTATTGAAGATATAATTCCCAGCCCTGTAATTGCAACTTTTCTACTCATTATTAATTCAATGTATTCCTCTATTTTTTGATAAACAAATACGTGTTTTAAACTTTTAAATCTCTACCGATAGTGCTGGTTTTATTAATTCTCACGTATCTTTAAAACTCAAAATAATATGAAGAGAATTACACGAAGTCAACTATTAGTCTACCAAATTACATCTTTTATTTTCTATGCTTAGCAATATATGTTGCCATTACTTCAATAGATTCGAATATTTTCTTTCCTTCTTTAGGGTCTGACAATTTGATGCCGTAATCCTTGTCTAACATCACTATCAATTCTAATGCGTCTATAGAATCTAATCCTAATCCATCTCCAAAAAGAGGGTCATTGTCTCCTATTTCATCAATTGAGATATCTTCTAAATTTAATTGCTCAATAATTTTTTCTTTCAATTCTAATTTTAATCCTTCCATCTATTCCTTTTAATTTTGATATATATTGGTTAATTCTTTTATGGTATGTTTTAATTCTCCTTTACGGGATACAAGGTACATAAAGCCTTCATAGTTATCATTATCAACATCTACCCATCCGCAAAGTACACTTTCTGCTTTATTTTTATCAAGCAATACCCTTGCATAATTACATAAAAATTCTGCATTAAAAGTATCAAAAACAAAAAAAGCATTTTCACTTTTTAATTGATGCTTGATACTAATCTCTCCAATAGCAATATTTGGCAACGTATATACAAATATAGCAGGACTGGGGTAATAATTCTCTTTATCTTGAATAGAATTTTGATGTTTTCTATCTGTATCTAAACTTGAGGCTCTATTCGACAAAACAATAGCAATATTTCTATCTGTACTATTTTCAACATTTTGGAGGATATATTCGGCCGCTAAAAAAGACAATTTACTTAAATTATCCATTTTAAAAAACTTCGCATATTTTAATTCTAAATGCTTGTATACATTTTTAAAAAAAGATTTTAGTTCATTGGTGTCATCCTCAAAAACCAAGTTATCGTTTAAAGTGACCCGAGCCTCTTTAATTTTACAATAATTTTTTATGTAATATTGAGTATTCAATTTGTTTTAGGCTTTTTTACAAACAAATATAGTATGGTATTCACCGACTGAGATATCTTCTTTAATAAGCAGTCCAGCCTTGTCAATTAATTGCTTAAACACTTCTGCAGGGTACATTTTACTGTTTCCATTTGCCAACACTGTAAAGTATAAGGATGTGGCTTCTAAAATGAATTTCGCATTGTCAAATTTTTGTCTGTCCGTAAATGTTTCCATAATCATCAACTCTGTATCATCATCCATTGACTGCACAGCCGTTGTTAATATTTTTAGAATTTCTTCTTCAGAAAAACAATCTAAAAATTGACTCATCCAAATGGTATTTGCACCTGTTGGAATTTTCAATGTTCCTTCTGACAACCAGTCAATTTCAAAGCCTGACACTCTATTTTCAAAGCCAGCATTTTTTATATTACCCAATGCCACATTCAATTGTCCTGGCAAATCAATTATTTTTATATTTACATCATCACTATAATTACAAGCACTTAAGGCAAATTTACCTGTATTGCCACCGATGTCAAATATAGTTTTTGGGTTCTTTCTAAAAACAATTTCTAGAGCATCATTAAAAACTCCATCAGAATAATGATGATCAAATTCAAACCAAGATTTTTTAATTTCTGGAGGTAAAACTGATAAGCCCTCATAAATGGTATTCCAATCTCCTAATTCTTTTAAACCTGATGGCTTTCCTGTTTTTATCGATTCTTCTAGATGAAACAAACCTTTGTAACAAACTTCATTGGTGAAATTCATATTTACATTAACAGTTTCGTGAGCATTTAGAAAATAACCTACTTTAGTAATTTCATAATTGCCCTCTTTATTTTTAAAAACAATATCTGAACTTTCTGCTATTTCTAGTAAAACACCGATACCATATTTGCTTATTGACAATTCTTTTGAAATATCATCTATTGAAATACCTCCTTTTTTTCTTTTATCAAAAATCAGGTCTAGAATACCTAATTTTCTGAGAGAAACTGTTGCTTGAAATACAAATGGAGCAAAAGCTATTCTTTGGGCTGCTTCTAAAGCATCAATAGCTTTTAATGATTTTATTGACATATCTATTTGGTTCTTTGATTGTACAAATTTAGTGGAATAAAAAAATATTTACACCTTATTTGTTTTTTATTTTTTTAAAGAGTACTGCTGTATTACATCCTCCAAAACCAGAGGCTGTTTTTAAGAAAACAGTTAATTCTTTCGATTCTGTTTTTTTAATAATATTGATAGACTGAGAAACACCTAATTCATCAAAACCATAAGAAGCATACAAGATATTATTATACAAAGATTGCATACCAACAATAGTTTCTAACAAACCTGAAGCACCTAATGTATGTCCGTAATATCCTTTTAAACTATTTACAGGTACATTTTCTAAATGCATTCTATTTAAGGCTATAGCTTCCATCTCATCATTATAATTGGTTGCAGTACCGTGAAGTGATACGTAATCTACTTGATCAGTTTCAATATTTGCTTCTTCAAATGCTGATTCCATACTTCTATACAAACCTTCACCAGTTCTAGACGGCCCAGAAATATGATTGGCATCATTACAAGAAGCATCTCCTAAAATTTGAACAGCATCATTACTTAAATAATCGCTATTAGAAGTTACCAATACTGAAGCTGCTGCTTCTCCAATATTAATACCTGTTCTGTTTTTTGAAAATGGTTTACACGGAGCGTCACTAATCGCTTGAAACGACTGAAAACCTGATAAAATGAATTCAGAAACGACATCTCCACTAACAATTAATACATGATTGTACAACTTACTTTCTATCATTCTTTTGGCCACAGAAACGGCCATAATACCAGAAACACAAGCATTCGAAATTATAACCGCCTCATTTTGTAAGCCTAAAAATTGTTGAATTTGTTTTCCTAATTCTGACAAGTAGGCTCTTTCTTTTGAAAATTTCGAATCCTCATCCAACACATCAACATTACCTTTGGTGGTTGAAATTATAAAGCCTGTTTTAGCATCTAAAGGAATATTAGACTGCTTTATCACATCTTGCAATGATAGAATCATCATCTTTTCTAAGCGTGTGTACTCAGAAGAAACTCCATTTTTTTGAAAAGCAACATCTAGCTTCTCAGTATCTAACAAAGAAGAATAAAATGGTTCTCGTAGTAACTTCTCGTTATCTATTCGTTTAATACCAGACACTTCTCTTGAAATATTTTCAATATTAGAAACTGTATCAAAACCTAAGCTCGAAACTATATTATTATATGTTACAAATATCTTTTTCATTTATTCTATCAAACCAACTTTCCGTTTCCAATCCTCAAAAAATTGAGGAAGAATTAATGACAGTTCACCATTATCACTCACAAAAACTTGAATGGTTTCACCTGTACACACTAATTCACCAAGTGGATTGAATATTTTATAGCTAAAAATCATTTTTGCCGCTGGTGAGTCTATAAAGGTAGTTTCAATTTTAGCAATATCACCATACTTTAATGGTAATTTATGTTCGCACGTAGATTTTATAATTGGCGTAACAAAACCATTTGCTTGTACGTCTAAATAAGAAATACCATGCTCTCTCCCAAAAGCCTCTCTCCCATCTTCAAAATAGGTAATATAATGACCATGCCAAACAATCCCTAACGGATCTGTTTCATTGAATCTAACTCTTATATCTGAGCTAAAACTTATTTCTTTCTTACTCATACTGCTCTTTTCTTTTTATCATAAACTACTGAAATGGCTACTGTAACTATAAAAAATAGTAATAACAATCCTATTTCAGGCAACACTTCTTTGAGTCCGCCCTGTCTTAAAAAGACATCGTAAAAGGCATTCAACCCCCAATTCATCGGTGAAATGTTCGAAACCAGTTGCATGAATTTAGGCATTAAAAAAACTGGAACCCAAACGCCACCAATTGCAGCTAAAATAACAACAGAAGTTGCTCCAAAAGGAGCCGATTGTTCAGGTGTGTTAGATAATGTTCCTAATAAAATTCCGAAGCCTATAGCTGCTAACCCTGAAAATAATGCAACTATAAATAGTGTACTAAAATTAGAGCCTACCTGTAATGGTGGTAAACCTAAATAAGGTAACACATAAACCCCAACTGCCAACATCAATAAAAATTGCAACAAACATACAATAAGGTAGGTGATTGTCTTCCCTCCCAATACCGTTAAATAAGAAACAGGATTTGTACGTAAACGCACAAAAGTACCTTGGTTCTTTTCTTTTACTATATTGATGGATAACGGAATTACAATAAAGAAAATGGCAAACAATGTCCAAGCTGGCACATTGTGCTGGGTAGAATTTGGAATAATTTCTACATCACCTTCCTTAGGATTAATTTCTTTGAAGGAAACAAAATTACTTTCTTCTAGTAAAGGATTATCTTCAGAATCATCATCACTTAACTCTTTTTGAAAAGCTTCGTAAATAGATTTTGATTCAATTTTAGAAATCATTTTATCTATATTATTAATCACCGCATTTTTAAATGACTTTTGAACTGCAGGATCAAAATATAAATTTATTTCTTTGGCTTGAATAGGCTCAAGATTAGAAATTGTGTCATCTTCAACACCAAACTCGCTCAATATTTTTGAAACATTTTGATTTACTTTTTTCTGTAAATCTGAGCTTAAATTCTTTGGTATGACAACTGCCAATTGGTATTTTCCTTTTAAAACTGAAGCTTTGGCTGATTCTTCTGTAATAAGAATAGTATCTTGTTGTGTTACAATTTCAAAGGCATCACTTTTTTTGAGATTGTCAAAAATTTTATCAGAAATATCACCTTTATCATTATCAACAAAAAGAATTGGAACTTTAGTGTTATTAATAGTTTTAAAAGAGCCGTCTTGAATTAATGTAATGGTAATAATCAATACCAAAGGCATCACAAAAAGAATAACCAAACCGCCCATATCTCTAGACAGCAATAATATTTCTTTATATGTAGAACTCAATAACTTATGCATAATCTCTTAATGCTGAACCTGTTAATTTGATGAAAACTTCTTCTAGATTACGGGCATCATCTGTATTTTCAATAAGTACTGCTGGAGTTCCTGTAGAAATTATAACACCTTGATCTATAATTGATACTTTTGTACAAAACTTTTGTGCTTCTGTTAAATGATGAGATGTATATATAATTGTAGTTCCGTTTTTATTCAGTTTTTTTAAATGCTCAATAATTACATTTTTTGATTGTACATCAACACCAACTGTAGGTTCGTCTAAAAATAATATACTAGGGTTGTGTAATATCCCTGCAATTAAATTCACTCTACGCTTCATCCCTCCAGAAAAAGTATCAATCTTTTTATGAGTAAATTTCTCTAAGCCTAAATAAGCTAAACTTTCAGCAACTTTAGTTTTTAAATTTTCACCTGACAAACCGTACATTGCACCAAAATACATCAAATTTTCATGTGCTGTTAATGTTGGGTATAGAGCATATTCTTGAGGAACAACACCAATAGCTTGTTTTATTTTTTTGGCATCCTTTTTAAAGGACATTCCGTTAATTTCTAATTGACCAGAAGTTGGTTTTAACAATCCACAGAGCATAGAAATCAATGTTGTTTTCCCTGCTCCATTAGGACCTAGCAATCCATATATTTCACCTTGTTCAATTTCTAACGTCAATTGATCTATAGAAAAAAAGTCAGTATTCTTATATTTTTTAGACACATTATTGATATGGATTACTGGTACACTCATATTGCTTTTCTTAATTTTTTAAAAAAAACTTCTTCTCTATTTGACAGTGCTACCAATTGATCTGCTACTTTGTTATATGCATCTATTTCTGGACTTCTATTTTTATAAATTCTAGAAGCATCAACAGCAAAATCTCGCCAAGAATTACCTATCTCGGTAATCTCATTTGACAATTCCTTTAATTTGTCATTCTTTAATATGACGGCCGCTTCTTGTAAAAAAGCTCCATAAATAAACCGAAATCCGCCTCCACCAGTACCAATTTCTTCTTGCATTCTCACTATTTGTCCTAAATAATGATTTGCGACCTTCTTTCCTTTCTGAACTGGCCATTTTCTTATCAACTTAGCCACCAAACGCATTCCTTTTACGCCAACTATAGGTACAGGAGCCAGCATATCTCTACAGGTACTTTTAATTCCGATTTTGATAGCTCTCTCTAAGTTCAATTCTTTTGGATATTGAATAGGATAATAAATATGTCCTTTTGGAGCAAAAGCTCCTTTTGCAAAACGCACCATCTCTAACTCTTTTTCAGTTAACGTGGTCGTTGTTTCCATTACAGGATCACTAATTAAATACGTATCATTTTCTTTACCATACACCACCATATTATGAGCATTGAAATGAAAGCGATATTCATCAGGGAAATAAGACAAATGGTAAACCCCAACTTGCAAACCGACAGGATTATTATTCTGCAGTTCAGCATCCAATGTCAATTGAGCTTTCTTTTTATCTTTAAATTTGTAGCGTTTTATTTTTATACCCAGCCTTTTAGCAAAACGTTTAAATATAAAACCTGGCATAGGTCTAAAACTTATTGCTGGCCCGTGGTTGACCTTTAAAAACGGAATGTAAACAAAGAATAGGCCTGAACCAATACCAAAAACCATAGGCTCACTAATATTATGGCCTTTATGCTTTAATAAATTAGAAACTACGCCATTTTCACAATGTGCAGATTGATGATGTGTAAAATCTATCTTCATTATTCTTTATTAATATCTTGTAATTGTTCTATGGAAATTGAAAAAACCTCAGCATATTTACTTAACATTTTCTGACTTAACTTATTGAAAACAGAGGGTTTAAAATGTCTTTTCACTCTCCATTGCCACAAACCCATATAGCTAGCTAAAATTGGTACATCCATTTTATGAACTTCCATATAATATTCTATCGGGCTTGTTTGATTATTAAAAACCAACTTTTTCGCTTTTTCAATACGTTCTTTAATATCTTCAATGGCATTATTCAATGCAATGGTTTTAGGATCCCAACCAGAGCTATTGGCTGTGGTATATTCTCCATTTTCATCAACGGCATAACAAAGCTCTCTAAAACTAGCAGATTCTAAATTGCTTTTATCTTGTGGAACTTCACTTTCCTTCATTGTATTATACTTCTTGAATTAACAAATTCATTTCACTTTCAGCCAATATAACTACACCACATTTAATCACACATTTAATGGCACAAATACTATAAGAATCACTATCAAATCTTGAAACTAAATTGGCTTTAGTTATTATGGTTTGATCAACTGAGGGTAATTCATAAATTTCAACCGACTTAATTGCACTAATAAAACCTATAAGCTCATTACTATCTCCTTCAGTATCTTCTTCATGAAAAAAGCTTTTACCTACAATAGCAGAACAAGTTTGAGCGGCATTTTCTATCAAACCAGTTTCAGTTAGTTTACCATCAACAACAAAAATACAATCAGAGTTAATTTTAAAATTAGTTTCAACAGATTCTGCAAGAACATTATACATCTGATCAACCATTAACATAGGTTTTCTATGTGGTAAAAATTTTTTTATATTTGTAATATGATGCTCTGAGCTTTCCAAAATTATTTAGCAATTACTGTTTTCATTTCACTTGTGGCCATAACCTCACCTAACAAAGTCACCTCAATGGTTACTAAGGTTACTCCCATAATTTCATGTAAAACAGAAACTGTAGTGATTAATTGATCATTTAGTTTGGGCAATTTAAGAATTTCTACGCTCTTTATAGAACCAATATAACCTGTTGGAGCAGGTTTATGTAGTAAAAAATATTGATAACCTGTATGTAAAGCTACGGTTTGTGCCATATGTTCTATAAGACCTGGCTCTGTAAAATAGTTATCTTTAGTAAAAATATTATCTGATGTTACGGTTAAACCAGACACCACAGCTTCCTCTGAATAATGCAATAGCTTGTCTACCATTACAAAAGGATATTTTTGAGGAATTAAGCCTATAATATTAATATTAGCGGGTATGTTTGGCTCAAACACATCCATTTAGCAAACCGTTAAAAGTGTATATGAATACGAAAATCTAGCACTTTCAGGAACGGACAATAAGAGCTTATCGCCTTTATTTAACTTACCAGAATTCACCAGTTCTTCTACCATAATATAAATAGATGCTGCACCAACATTCCCAATTTGATCTAAATTCATAAACCATCTTTCATAAGGAATTTCAACACCTTGAACAATCATCTCTTCATACAGTTTTTCTTTAAAATAGTATGAAGAAACATGAGGTAAATAATAGGTAATCTCAGAAGGTTTTATCTGATGTTTTACCATTGATTTTTTTAAACTTTCAACACCCTTTACCAAAATATTCTCTCCTAAAAGTTTCACATCTTGCTTCATAGCAAACAATGATTTTTCGCTCCATTCATGTGCTGCATATTCACTCCAAGGTTTTAAATGTCCATTTTCTAATTTATCAGCCCCAGCATACATACAAGCTTCTAACTCATGTGCATAAGAAAAGCCTTCCATCCATTCAATTTTTAAAGGGCATTTTCCTTTGGGTTCGCTTTCTAGTAGAAAAGCTCCAGCTCCGTCAGAAAGCATCCAACGTAAAAACTCTTTATTAAAAGTAATAATAGGCTGCTCTTCTAATTCTTTGAGATGATTGATTTCATCTTCAAAAGTAGTTGACATCATCCAAGAAGAAGTACGTTCTGAACCTGCACAAACGGCATTGGTTACCTGTGCCGATTTTATTGCCATAAAACCATATTTTAAAGCATTCATCCCAGAACAACAAGCTCCTGAAGGAGAATTTATTTCAAGATTTCTGTTCTTTAAAAATCCGTGAACCATAGCCGTATGCGATGGTAAAATTTGATCTGGACTAGAAGTTCCGCAAGAAAGCAATTCAATATCTTTTGTTGTAAACTCATCATCACATAACAACTCAATTGCTTCTTTGGTCAATTGGGCATTATTATGCGTTATATTTCCTTTATCATCGATAGCATAATATCGGTTTAAAATCCTATTATTTCGCAAAACAATACGTCTTGCTTTAGAAGTTCTACCATTTAAAAACCCTAATTTCTCTTCCATTTCATCATTAGAAACTGGCTCATTAGGTAGGTATTTTGCAATTCTCGTTATATAAACGTCTTTCATTCTTTGATTCTACTGTTTTTGGTTAACAGACGCGTAGTATTTTTGGTCTTTCTTAATCTTGCCTAAAAAAGGCAAATAAGTCAACAAAAATACAATAAAAACAATTGGGGCAATGAACCAAATCGCAAATTTTAAATATTTATTAAAATAACCAATCCATTTCAACCTTTTTTTCTCCTCTGGCTTTCCTTTTTTAATAATTAGATTCGCCCATTTTCCGAAAAGAACATTGGCTCTTTTATCGACTAAAACCAAAAATGGATTTATTTTTACTGCATCTATTTTTAGTAAGTTATTTTGCAAATTTTGATAATTGTTTTGCAATAAGCTCTTCAATATTGGCTTCCCAAATTTAGTAGCTTCTTCAATATCTTTTTGCGAAACACCAGGCTTTGGAAACACACCTAAATACGATTCCTTTTTACCGCTAAACATCCACTTCTCAATGGTTATCACACTTACATGATTTATATGACGGTCAATCAAAACAATATTACCTACTAATTTTGCTTGAACATTATTTAGTAGAACCTTCACTTTTTCTTGAGCTTGAATCCACATATTTCTACACCCTATTACAGTAATGACTGGAGTATCTTTTAATAAAATCTTGGCTTCATCTGACTTTAAAAAGGAATTTATGGGGATAGATGGTGTTAAATACCATATCTGATATGCTAAAATGACCAAATCGTATTTTTTTAAAAGTACTTCTGAGTCCGTTTTTTTTAAATCACATGGTATTTGTAAAAAGGACTCTGGAAAAGCATCGAAAAAATCCTTTTTTCCCCACGGAAAATTATAATCATTCACAGGTTTAACTTGATGATAATCAACAGAAATATCATTTGAATTTTCTAAGTCTTGAACCACATTTTTAGCAATTTCTAACAATTGACCAGATTGGGTATAATAGACCACTAAAACATTTTTCATAGGCTAGTTTTCCAGAAATCAAAATAATTAAACCATTGTAATGGATACTGTTTCAAAATCCACTCAATACTTTGTGTGTAATTTTGAAGTAATCCTTGTGCATCTCTATTTTTTGCTTTTGCAATACGCGTATACAAATGATAATGTTTATTCGTTTCTTTCATTACATAAACAAAAGCAACAGGAACTTTTAAACGTGATGCCAATAAAAAAGGACCAGCAGGGAATTTAGCTTTTTCACCTAATAGTTCTTCGGTCATACAACGTGTTTCTTCAAAATATCGATCACCTGTAAAGCAGATAAGTTCATTGTTACTCAAAGCATTATTAATTTCAAATATATGTGATAAATCTTCTTTAATCAAAATAAGTTTTATGTTTGACTCTTCAGTAACCGATTCTAAATAGGCTTTAATATTACTATGTTCTTGATCAGTAGTCACAATATTAATTTGAGAATTGATATCTACCTCTTTAAAAAAAAACTCTGCTATTTCAAAATTACCAACATGAGCACTAATCAGTATACCTCCATTTTTATTCTTTAGCATTTCAATTATTTTCTCTCCTCCATCAAATTCATAGGTGAATTTATCTCGAAGTCCAGATCTAATGGCAATTTTATCTATAATAGTTTGTCCAAATCTATAATAGCTAAGATATACATTAAAAATACTTTTAAAAGTTGAATAATGAAGCTTGGTTTTAAAATATAAATAGGAGGCTTTGGTTCCTTTTGGAGAAAAAAATAAAAAATAAAAAGCAACAAAATATAAGATAAAGTATGCTGAGCCGATACCCAACGTTTTCATAAAAAAAATAAATATTCTATAGCCAACTACCGAACCTCTTGATTTGCCTTCCCACTGAGCCATTGAATACTTTTTTAATTCATTTTTTGATGTATTAAATCGTAAAAATTTTGAAGTGTGTTTACTTTAGAAAAATCTTCAGCATTTAGTTTGACATTAAAATTAGATTCAACTGCAACCACAAGATCTACATAATCTAAACTATCTAATTCTAAGGTGTCTTTCAGGTTAGCATCTGGTTTGATATCTTCACTTTCAACTTCAAATTCTTCTATAAGAAACTCATTTATTTTACTAATAATTTCATCCTTATTCATGTGCAACTACTATTTAAATTTTTTAACGACTATTGCAGAATTGGTACCTCCAAATCCGAAAGAATTCGACAAAAATACATCAATTTTTTTATTTATAGTTTTTTTGACTAAATTTAATTTTGCGGAGTCTTCATCTGTTTCTTCTAAATTTATATTGGGTGCAATAAATGAATTTTCCATCATTAAAAGTGAGTAAATAATTTCACTTGCTCCTGCCATCCAACACTCATGCCCTGTCATTGATTTGGTTGAACTCACATAAGGACATTTTTCACCAAAAACATCAAATATTGCTTTGGCTTCATTCTGATCACCAACGGGTGTTGATGTTGCATGGGCATTAACATAATCAATTTGTTCTGGCAACACATCAGCTTGACCTAAGGCTTTTTTCATGGCTCTAGAAGGTCCATCAACATTGGGTGTAGAAATATGGTCTCCATTTGAAGAAAAACCATAACCGACAACTTCTCCATAAATGGTTGCTCCTCGTTTTGTAGCAGATTCATAACTCTCTAGTACTAAAGATGCTCCACCACCACTTGGTATCAATCCATCTCTATTTTTATCAAATGGCCTTGATGCTTTTATCGGATTCTCATTTGTAGAAAATACACCCAGCCCATCAAAACTACCCATGGCAAATTTATTTACCTCTTGGGCTCCACCACAAATAATCATGTCTTGTAAACCACTTTTAATCAAATGAAAGCCTAAGCCAACCGAATGAGATCCGCTTGCACAAGCTGCACTAACCGTTAAATTAATTCCTTTTAATTTAAAAATAGTAGCCAAATTCATCGTTACTGTAGAATTCATACTCTTAAAAATAGCACCAGACCCCACCAAAGTGGTGTCCTTTTTTTCTCTTACGATATCAATAGATTCAATTATAGACCTTGCTGTACTATCATTTCCAAACAATATTCCGACTTCATTTGCTTCTAAAAAATCTTGGCTAACACCTGCTTTTTCCAACGCTTCAACAGTAGCTAAATAAGCATATTGAGCTTCTTCCCCCATACTTATACGCTGCCTTCGAGTTAGCATTTTTTTTAAATTGGGTTCACAAACTTTACCTGTCAATGCAGATCTGTACCCGAAATCTTTACGGTCTTGGTCAAATACAATTCCTGATTTACCAGCATATAGTGATGCTGTAACCTCTTCTAAATTACTCCCTATACAAGAGTAAATGCCCATACCTGTAATTACTACTCTATTCATTTTATATATTAAGAATAAATTCCTCCATTAATATTTATCACTTCACCTGTGATATATGATGCTTTTTTTGAAGCTAGAAACGATACTAAATCAGCGACTTCTTCAGCTTCACCAAATCTATTGATTGGTATCATTTTTTTCAACTCTTTTTCATCTAATTCTGCTGTCATATCAGAATTAATAAACCCAGGGGCTACTGCATTTACAGTAATTTTACGTTTTGCAACCTCTTGTGCCAATGCTTTTGTTGCTGCCACAACGGCACCTTTTGCCGCAGAGTAATTGGTCTGCCCTGGTGTACCTTTAACGCCTGAAACAGAAACGATATTGATAATTCTACCATATCTATTACTTAACATTTTTTGTATCAAATGATTGGTGACATTAAAGAATCCGTTCAAACTGGTATTGATAACTTGATGCCAATCTTCAGCAGGCATCCACATAAACAAACCGTCTTTTGTAATTCCTGCATTATTAACGATCACTTCAATTATCGCATCTTCATTATTTTGCATCCAATGATCTAAAGTGCTTTTAACGGCTTCTGCATTCGCAACATCAAACTGAATAATCTCACCTGTATTTCCTTTTTCTTGCACTAACTTTAATGTGTCATCAGCAGCAGATTTATTAGAATGGTAATTAATTAAAATATGATAGGTGGTATCTTCAGCTAATTTTGTGCAAATTGCTTTACCAATACCTCTTGATCCACCTGTAACTAATACACACTTCATATATCTTTTGTTTTACTATTTTATTAAATCGGAACATCACCTTACTAGCTGGTATATTCGATAAAAAAGTCTGCCAGACATTTTTTTAATGCTCTGTCCTATCTTATTTCAACAAAAGGTTCTGCCCTTTCAAACCAAGTGTCTTTTAGTAAATTTCCTTTGGTATCAATAAAACCCCATTTTTTCTTTAAACCAACTCTTACCAATCCATCAACAAAACCTTTGTCAGCTCCTTTAGAAAACATTGCAAAAGGGCTAAAAGTACTGATGGAATACTTATCTTCAATAATCATTTCTCCTGTTTTATTAATAAAACCCCATAATTTTGAAACTTTTACAGGAGCTAAACCATCTTTACTGAAGAGTTCAGCATCTCTAAATTTTTCTGGAATTATCATTTCTCCTTTTTTGTTAATATAACCCCATTGTTTTCCGTTAGTAGTTACTGGAGCTAGACCGTTAGAAAATGCTCTTACTTTTTTATATTTAGGCTCAATCACCCATTCTCCTTTCCTATTGATAAAACCTACTTTTTTATCCTTATTATTGGCATAAGTCAAATTCTCACCATTTCTGAAGTCCCAAATTTTCAAAATCCCTTCAACTTTAGTAAAAACCCCATTACTGATAATACCTTGCTCATCATTCTTTTTAGCAGTAATAACACCTTCAGAAAAAACACCTAAAGCTTGATAAACTGGCTCTAAAACAACAGTTCCCTTTTTATCAATCAAGCCCCAATAATCACCTTCTTTCACTTTAGCATGACCATTTCTAAATGCTTGAATTTTAGTGTATTTAGGCTCAAGAACAACTTCTCCATTTGCATTGATTAAACCCGTGAGCTCACCTCTTTTTATATAAGCAACACCATCTTTAAAATCGTATATTTTATCAGAAGCTGGCATTTCAACTTCTTCACCTTTCTTATTGATATAAAACCAACGTTTATTACTTTCAACTATAGCAATACCACTATTAAAAGCCTTCACTCTATTGAATTTAGGCTCAATAATAATCTCACCTTTGGCATTGATAAATCCCCACTTGCCTTCTTTCATTATTGCTGCTACATTGTCAGAAAAACTACCTGCTTTAACGTAGGTTGGTTGGACTAACCAATCTCCACTTTTGTTGATATAACCAAACTTTTTATCTTGTGCAACCAAAGCTGCTTTTTGAGCCACTAATGCCTGACCAAATAATAGGAGTATTGTTAGAATAAATACAGCTGTTTTATTCATGTTTTTTTTGTTATAATTTCCTTTGGATGAACTAGATTCATAGTAATTTTTTGTTGTAGAATTCATAGTAAATGATTTTAAAATTAAAACTTAATAAAGTACTTAAAAAAAATTGAATCTACAAAATCAGCGGAATACTTTTTAGACAGTTTCCATCAAATACTTTTTAACAGCACCTACATAAGGATACATAATAACATCTTCTTTAAAAGCTGGTACTAGATTACGAATAGCATCAAACATATTTTTTGTACGAGAAGATACTTTGTCTTGAAATTGTAAATATTCAATAGCTTGAATTATGGTTATCATTTCAATAGCCACTACTTCATAGGCATTTTCTATTACTTTTTTAGTCATCAAAGCAGCATTTGTCCCCATACTTACAATATCTTGATTGTCATTATTATTCGGAATACTATGTACATACATTGGGTTTGACAACGTTTGATTTTCAGCGGTGGTTGAAGTTGCTGTAAATTGCACACCTTGCATCCCGAAATTTAATCCTAATTGTCCTAAATTTACAAATGGAGGTAAAATATCATTCAATTTAGAGTTTAATAAATAATTCAATTGACGCTCAGACAACATAGACATTTTAGTCGTTACTATTTTTAGCTTGTCCATTTCTAAAGACACATAATCTCCATGAAAATTACCTCCATGATACACATGCTTCTTCTCAACATCAACTATAGGATTGTCATTTGCAGAATTCACCTCTTTAATCAACACCTTACGCACACTCTTTAAAGTATCTAAAACAGGGCCTAAGATTTGAGGCACACAACGTAAAGAATAATATTCTTGAACTTTTTCTTTAAAAACAGGGCTGTTTGCATTTGCATTGTACAAATACGCTTCTCTATTTCTTATCAAAGTACTATCTTTTAAATGCTCACGCATTTTTTTTGCGACTTTTTGTTGGCCTTTATGCTTTTTTGTACTGTTTAGTTCTTCTGACAAATGATCGTCATAAGCTTCTACAATTTCATTGATAGCTGCTGAACATTTAAGCACCCAATTTAGCAAATGCTCTGTATAAATTACATTTACAATACCAACACCTGTCATTACAGAAGTACCATTCATTAGTGCTAAGCCCTCTCTTAACTCAACATTAATTGGGTTTAAATTTTCCAGTTCAAAAACTTCATGAGTTAGTCGTCTTTCTCCTTTATAAAAAACTTCACCTTCACCAATTAAGACTAAAGCCAAATGAGCCAATTGCACCAAATCACCACTTGCCCCCACACCACCATGTTCATATATTAAAGGAGTAATATCTCTATTTATTAAATCTGTCATTAACTTCACAACAGAAACATGAACACCTGAATTCCCAAGGCTTAAAGTATTTAATCTTGCTAACATTGCTGCTTTAACGTACATTTTCGGAATAGGGTTACCTACACCAGAAGCATGACTTCTAATTAAATTGTACTGTAGCTGAACCCTGTCTTTATCTTTAATTTTATATTGAGCCATTGGCCCAAATCCGGTATTTACACCATAAATTACTTTATTTTCAGAAAAGCCTTTTAAAAAGTTAAAACTATTCTCAACTCTGGCAAGCAATGTATTATCCAATTCAATGGCATTATTATTAAAAATGACTTCATAAAAATCTTTTACATCTAATTCTCCTTTAAGCTTCAACATCAATTGGGGTTTATTTGGTGTGATTTCAATTTTTTATTATAAAAAATATAGTTTTAAAACGTCAAATTTAATACTTTTACAGAGAACTTACCAAAATAAAAAATGAATACCGAAAATGTAGATGTTTTAGTTATTGGAGCTGGTCCTTCAGGCTGTGTTTCAGCTTCTTATTTGAAAAATAACAATATTGATGTTAAAATTGTTGAAAAATCAAAATTTCCTCGATATGTCATAGGCGAAAGTTTATTGCCAAGATGTATGGATCATTTTGAAGAAGTTGGTCTTTTAGAGGCTCTAAAAAAACAAGGTTATCAGGTGAAAAAAGGTGCTAGGTTTCTGAAAGAAGATAAAGTCTGTAATTTTGATTTTAGTAAAAAATTTACTGAAGGTTGGAACTGGACTTGGCAAGTGCCAAGAGCTCATTTTGACAATGTACTGGCTGAAGAAACACAAAAAAAAGGCGTACCTATTGACTTTGAGAATGAAGTTATTGACGTGTCTTTTGATGGTTCAAATTCTAAAACAACAGTAAAAGATAAAGATGGAAACTTAAAATATATCAATGCGAAATACATTATTGATGCTAGTGGATACGGAAGAGTCTTACCAAGACTATTAGACCTTATTAAACCCTCTTCATTACCAAAACATTCTTCAATTTTCACTATAGTTAAAGATATTAATCGCCCTAAAGGCAATGAAGGCACACTCATTACCTTTGACATTGTTAAAACTCAAGTATGGCTTTGGGTTATTCCTTTTTCTGATGGCACAACAAGTATCGGCTTTGTAGGACCTACAGAATTCATCAATTCTTATAAAGGATCACCTTCAGAAAGGTTAGAAGAAATGCTTCAACTTTCAACTTATTTTCAAAGTAGGTTTAAAGGTCTTCCGCATGTATTTGAACCAAAAATTATTCAAAATTTTTCAACTGCTGTAAAGCAAATTTATGGAGAGGGTTATATTTTAACAGGAAATAGTGGTGAATTTTTAGATCCTGTTTTTTCTTCTGGCGTAACTTTTGCAACTGAAACTGGTTTATTAGCAGCAAAAATGGTAGCGAAAATAATTAAAGGTGAGCCTACAAATTTAGAAAAGGAATATGTAGCACCTGTTCAGTTTGGCGTTGATGTATTTACTTCTTATGTAAACGAATGGTATTCTGAAAATCTTCAAAAAATATTTTTTCATCAACCTGAAAATACAGAGGTAAAGAAAAAAGTTTGTGCCGTTTTAGCGGGTTATGTATGGGATAAAACCAATCCTTTTGTAAAAAAACACAATAGAGTACTGGCTTCTATGGCACACTTGATTGACTTAGAAGTTGAGCAACAACAAAAAGAATGCTAATTTGTAATGATTCTATCATTATTTTCTAAAACGTTTTCCTTCTCAAGTAAGCTGCAATTCTACGTGCTAAAAATATATAAGAATTCGCTATTCTATTCTTAGAATTATATGTTGCTCTTCCTTTAACATACACCTCTTTGGTTGTAAAAATTATATTATCAGGAGACTCTGCTTCATAGACAGTAATAGTTGCTTTTAATTTTGATTCTTCTCCCCAAACTCCAACATTATATCCAGGATAAACAAAGACTGTATTAATTAACATTGTATATTTTGCATTTCCATCCTTCATTACTTTAATTTTAGTTTTCGATGTAAAAAAATCATTAAAGTATTTTATAAATTTCGGTTCATACAAACTATCTCTATTTGAAAACCATTGCTTCTTAAACTTTACTCCAGCCCCTCGCTCTTTATCCTCTCTTAATTTCATTTTATCTTTTAAAAAGGCTTCTTCAGAATCGTATTGAGCAATCGTAATATTAGAATAATCAAAAACAATATTATATTCACTTACACCTTCCAAAGCTTCTAATCCTCCTTTAATAATTTTTAATTTTTGAGAATTGACTGCTATAGCAAATAAAACAATTATTAAAAATATAATTTGCTTTTTCATTAAAATTGGTTAAAATGAAAACAAATTTACATTTATTTAGTCAATTTAACATCTAACTTATAATTTTACTTTCAAGTACTCTCGAAACAGTTATCTAAGACTAAAGTTACAGCAAAAAATAATCTCAGT
>Ga0256834_1001056_pt1 | contig 19213 bp, 16 predicted proteins | sample 4281140metaG_FD_190536 | JGI IMG/M metagenome (GOLD analysis project Ga0256834, IMG submission 190536) | Hydrothermal vent microbial communities from East Pacific Rise, Pacific Ocean - 4281-140 | ecosystem: Environmental > Aquatic > Marine > Hydrothermal vents | place: Pacific Ocean: East...
CTCTGGATGCAGCCGAGCGGATCCAGCAGGCGCGGGCGGCTGGTGAGCAGCTGACATTCCTGCCGGATGAGGCTGGCGCGCCGCCGGTGGATACTGTCGAGCGCAAGGCAGGTCGGCCGGTCGGGGCGAAAAACAAGGCCAGCAGCCAGATGCGTGACTGGCTGACCGCCAACGGATACCGGATGCCCGAGGACCAGCTGGCGCAGATGGCGGGGCTGGCCAGCCGCGACAGCGCGATCGTGACGGCGATGCAGCAGGCCGAACAGGTGCTGACCTGGGCGTTTGCGGGCAGCGTGGACAAAAACAAGGTGGCGATCATGCCGACACCGGGCCAGCGCATGGCCATGTTCAGCCAGCTATACACCCAGATGCTGCGCTCGGCTGATGCGTTGCTGCCATTTGGTGCGCCCAAGGCCACGCCGGATGTGAACGTGGCGCAGGCCGTGACAATCAACGTGCCGGCCGCGCCTGCGCCCGTCCGCAATGGTGAAAATGCGCGGGTGATCAACCCGTCCGAAGGCCGCAGAATGGTGCCTTTGGATGTGGCGCTGGAAATTGAACAAAAACAAGCACTTACAGATTGCAATTTGGAAAAGTCGGACGCGGAAAGTCGGACAGAATGATTAAGCCATTGAAAACACAGGTCAATAAATCGGTTAACCTACTGATTGAAAATCAGTTGGCGACCCCTGTTTCTGCCACCAGCCAGCCCCACAGCCGCGCGCGCCAGACCCCCCGGGGGGCCACCCCCGCCCCCGGGGCGAGAGGGATCACACAGGCTATTTTTCCTATTTTGGCCAATCCGAGGTTCAAAAAATGACGCGAATGTTTGAAATCGGTAAATGGGGTCGGGGGGAAGCGCTGTCTGTGGCTGATGGGGGAGGGGGTGCGGCCGCCAATACAGGTGAGGATTATTTCCAGGGGGAAACGGCAAAGGAGGCAGTCGCGAACCTAGAGGGTAATTTCGCCGAAGGCAAGCTTCCTGATCTTGAAGCGATTTCTTTTCCGGGTCCGATTGCCGAAGCCTGTTATTGGGATAATTCGACGGTGGTGGGGATTGTCGGCCCGGTGGGATCCGGAAAAACCCATACGGGCGTGATGATGTCCAGGCTGCGGCGCGCCATTGAAATGCCGCGATCGGGCATTGATCTGTGGGCGCGGCACCGCACGGATGGATCTGATTGGTTTCAGATCGATAAATCTGATGCTCTGGAATATAAGGCGCAAGGTTGCGATGTTTCCGGGATGCGGCACTATACCGTGCTGTTCATCCGCGAGAATTACCGGCAACTGTGGTCAACCACCATCCTCAGTTATTTCGAAGTGTTCCCGCGCGATGTGGGTGATATATCGGGCGGCAAGGGTGGGCCGATGACCCACACAATCGAATTCGAGGACGATCACGGGCCGATCAGGTTCACGGCGATGTTCATGGCCTTTGGTGATAATCCGGAATTCAGCCTGCGTGGTGTGCAGGTGACGGATATCGTGATGAACGAAATGGACACGATGCCAAAAGTCATTCTGGCTGTTGGTATTGGCCGGCGTGCGCGTGCCCCAAAGCAGGAACACTTTGCGCATTTGCCCATGCGGCTGCGGAAATACGGTCAGGTGATTGGTGATTTCAACGCGCCAGAAGAAGACAACTGGGTTCACGGATTGTTTTATGACGAAGCCGAACGCAAGCGCGTCTGTGATGATCTGACAAAGCAGCTGGAGCTGGATTTTCCGGGGCAGGATATACCGCCAGTCAAGATTTCGTTTCACCACCAGCCCGGTTATGGCGAGGATGGGTGCGAGAACCTGCACAATCTGTCGCCCGGATATTATGTCGATCAGATCGGCACCAACAAGATGATTGGCCGTGGTGATATGAACGAGCGCCTGGTTTACAACCGCGTCACCGCGATGCGGGTGGGTGATCCTGTTTTCAAACGCGAGTTTAATCGCCGTGTGCATGTGTCTGATGCGCCGCTGGAGCTGATCCCTGATGTTCCTTTGCGGATCGGGCTGGATCAGGGTTTTAAGGGCGCGGCGGTGATTTGCCAGTTTGTCGATCCGTTTCATTGGCGCGTCTATGCCGAACTGCACCATCCCAAAAAGCACCTTATGGCCAAGGTGTTTGGTGGAATGCTGGCTGATCTTCTGGATGAAAGGTTTGCCGGTGTGCGTGTCGAGGCAGCGTGGGGCGATATGGCGGGTGAACACGGCGCATCGGCAGCTGCGGATGAAAACGCCACATGGAACCGCTTGGTCAGTCTGGCTGCCGGCATCACAATCAGACCGCAGACCATGGGCACCAACCGTATTCAGCCCAGACTGGAGGCGGTGCGCGCGCCGCTGGAATATATGAACGCCGGCCAGCCCGGCCTGTTGATAGATCCAAGTTGCAAATTACTGATCCGTGGTTTTGAGGCGCGATATGTCTGGACCGATACGATCGACAAGAACGGCGCGAAGCGCAAGATCCCCGACAAGAGCTTTACCGAGGCAAACGTGATGGATGCGTTCCAGTATGTGGCCCTGTCCGAGCTGCGCGCCGATGGTGTCAGCAAGATTTCATTCCCCGGCAACCAAACGTCCCGATTGGGGCACAATGGCGGCCCGTCTATGCCGGGGCAACCACAGCGCGGGCTGCAAACTGGATATGACATCCTGAACCCTTACCCTAATGGAGGATATTGATATGGCAAAAGCAGCCAAACCAAAGGCCAAAAAGCCAGATCTGGACAAACTGGACAGGTTGGCCAAAGAAATTGCTGGCTATACCAGCGATAAAACCGACTTGATCGAGCGGTTGAAAACCACATCCGGCCTGAAAATCACCCGCAACAAAAAAACGGGTATCGTTACTGCGACAATGGCCGGTATCAAGGCGCAAAGCACGGCTGGTGCGGCGTATGCCCTGACCAATTGGGGCAATGCGGCGCGGCGTCTGGTGCAGGCGGGCTGATTGATGATCGAGGTCCGCCCATATGATGATTTTTCGGCCATGTCGGTGCTGTCAAGACTGGATCCAAATGATCAGTTGGAAGCCGAGGCCATCCGTGGTGCACCATCCAGCCATCTGGAGTTGTTTGCCGATTGGCGGGCAGTGCAGGCGCATGGCATCATTTCGCATGTTCTGGCATTGGATGCCGAACATGGTGGCGCGGCCTTTGCTGTGCTGACACTGGGCCATACCGGACAATCCGGCGTGGCCCAGGCTGCACTGTTGGCGCGTGATCATCGCAAATACCGCCGCGGACTGGCATCTGCCGCCCTGCGCATCCGGCACCACATGCCGGAATTCTGCGCGGCAGCCGGCATTCACCGTGTCGAGGCGCGGTGTTGGGCAGATCATCCAACCGCTGCCGCCTTTCTGGCGGCTGTCGGATTTGAATTTGAGACAAACATGCACGGCTTTGGTGCCTACGGGTCCGCATGTTTCAAGCAATACGCCTGGGTTAACCAAACCACCAAAGGAGAACGGCCATGTGCCTAGTAAAACAACCGAAACCCAGTGCAATCCGTGTTGCGGCGCAAGATAACACCGAGGCATCCCGTCAATCCGACATCGAGGCACGCTTGCGTCGGGCGCGGCGGGGTGCAGCGGCCAATGTGCTGACATCATCCACCGGCATCCCCGCCACCACCACAATGGGGGGCACCACCTGATGGAGCATACCGTCGTTATTGAAAACGATCCGCGCGCCAAGGCGGCGATCGAGCGCTGGGGTGAAGGAAAATCAGACCCTGAGCGCAGCCGGTTTGAGACCGATTGCAGTGACATTGCGCGCCTGATCCGGCCACAGCGTGGCGGGTTTAGCGACGATATCCCGTCTGATCGCACGCTGGAAAAACCGCTGTCCAGTTCGCCAATTTTGGCGCAAAGCAGTTTTGCAGCTGGCATTTATGCCTCGATCACCAATCCGGCCAACCGTTGGGCTGGATTGGAAACCCCCGATCGGGAATTCAACAAATGGAAGCCGATGGCCGAGTGGAATGATCTGGTGACAACGCGGGTGCTGAACAGTTTTCGGCCCTCGATGTCCAGCTTTTACACCGCGACATTTCAGGCATATTCCGATATCGCGGCCTTTGGCAATGCGGCGGGATATGACGAGGTTGACGAGGTTGAGAAAAAGTTCATTGATGTCACCATGTCACTGTCCGAGGTGGTTGTGTGGATTGATTTTCACGGCCGCGTTGTCGAGGTGGTGCGCAAGTTCCACCTGACGCCACAGGCGGCAATCCTGCATTTCGGGTCGGATAACTTGCCTCAAAAGATGCGTGATATGGCAATTGCCGGCAGTTCGGGCAAGATTGCGTTTTACCAGCACGTCAAAAAGAATTTCGATTTCAAAACCGGCAAGCTGGGGCCGCGCGGCAAGCGCTGGTTGAGCCATTATGCCTGTGAGGTCGAAAGTTCGCTGGTGCGTCGCAAGGGGTATTCCGAAATGCCGTTCTATTTCCCGCGTTGGGATGTTGACAGCGGCATGAAATACGGCACCGGCCCAGGCTTTGTCGCGCTGGCCAGCGCCCGTGTTAACCAGCAAATGACCGGCGCGGTAATCCGGCAGGCCCAAAAGGCCGCAGATCCCACCCTGTTGGCCCCTGACCGGCACGCCTATCCGCTGGATGGCGTCGTGCGCCCTGGTGAAGTGCTGTATGGCGGCACCAACATGCAGGGCAATCCGGTTGTGCGCGCGCTGGACAACTTCGGATCAATCAGCGTCACGGATGCCGAGCGCCGCCAGATTGTCGAGGACATCAAAGAGGTGTTCCAGTATTCGATCATGGGATTGCAGGGCCGAACCGGTGTAACCGCCGAAGAAACCCGCATTATGGAGGAAGCCCGCCTGCGCAACTGGGCGCCACATGCCGATCGCATCATGGAAGAATATGCCGCCCGCAAGGTCGAGCGCCGGTTCCGGATGTTGTGGCGCGCCGGTCAATTGCCGCCCCCACCGCCCGAGGCGGAAAATATGCCGCTGCAAGTGCGCTATCAATCCGGTGCAGCGATGGCCATGTCGGCGCGCGAGGGGCAGGCGGTGCGCCAGTTCCTGACCGATCTGGGGCCGTTGGCACAGATGGATCCGCGTTATGCCGACCGGCTGGATCCGGATGCCATTGCCGAGGCATTGCATGACGCCAGCCCGAGCCTGCCGGCATCGGTGTTGCGATCGCGCGAGGATGCAGACGCCATCGCGCAAGATCGTGCCGAACAGCAGCAGCAGGCCCAGCAAATGGCCGCGCTGCAATCGGGCAGTTCTGCCGCCAAGGATATGGCGCAGGCAGCCGGTGCATTGCCTGAGGGGACGATGGAAGCGATGTCGCAGGCGGTGCAGTGATGAATGCAAGGTTCTGGCCACGGAAGGTGCCAGCTAAGGAAGACGCCTGCGGTATCCCCGCCGGTCTATTCGCCTTGGTTTGCGCGGGTTTTCGCAAGAATACCCTTGCAGCCAATTCCTGTAAGGTTGTGAGCAATCGCGCCGAAAAAAGCGCTGCCGGCAATAGTTGCGAGAAAATCGGCCCAGCCGGACCATTCTATGCCGCCGCCCTGAAAAAGTGCGAACCAGAAAAACACAACAATTGCAGCGATCCATTGCGCAAGGGGCGCAAAACGCACCATCGGTCCGAATTTTTCCATCGCGATTTTGCGATCCACGTTTTTGATGGCCTCATTTTGCGATTTTTCATACATCAGGCGTCCTTTCGATCTTTCAATAAATATCGGGATTTGTCCCGCACAATACAAGGAGTTCCAGTATGATCTTTAGCCGCCTTCCTATTATCCGCAGTATGCACAGGCCGTGGATCAGCCAAAGCGCTGCACCAGAACAAGTCAGCGAGGCGATGCGCAAAGCTGACGAGGCGGCGGGTGAATTCGCGCGGCGTTGGTCGCGTGCCGCGCGCGACCAGCCCGAGCTGGTTAATGATCTGATCCGTATTTCCGGCCTGTTGGAACTGCCGCCAGAGCGTCTGGTGAACGGCGTTGTGCAGCCTGACCCGATCGACCCGATCCGCATGGCGCAAGAGCGCGGCGTGCAATTGTTGGCAAAGCAGCTGTTGGCCGCCTGCCAGATTTCAACCCAAGAACTGAACCAACTGATGGAGAACGATGATGAATAAACCTTTTGGCTTTATGCCGCGAATTTTCTGGTCGCCAGATGATCCGGCGGGTGATCCCCCTGCGGATCCACCGGCAACGCCGCCTGCGGGTGATCTGCCTGCCGATCCACCGGCAACGCCACCTGCGGCTGATCTGCCTGCCGATCCGCCCGCGACCAGCTGGTGGGAGGGTGACAAGTTGACAGATGATCAGCGCACAACCATCACGGCCGCCGGTTTAACGGTAGATGATCCGGTGGAGGCTGTGGCCAAGCTGGCGGATATGGAGCGCGCCGCCCAAAAGCGCCTGCGGGCAAATCCTGATGATTTGCTAACCAAGCCCAAAGATGGGCAGGATGTGGCTGAATGGCTGCGTGCCAATGGCGAAATGCTGGGTATTCCTGACACGGCCGATGCCTACAAGATCGAGCGCCCGAAAGACTGGCCCAAGGAAATGGATTGGGACGAAGCGGGCGAGGCCAAGGCGCGAGAGATTGCCCATAAATATGGGATTTCCAATGATGGATTGCAGGAAATTATCGGTTTGGAGGCGGAAATGCGGCTGTCGATGCTGCAAGATGCCGAGGCTGAATTTGCAGATGCAAATGACCAGATGATGACGGCATTGCAATCTGAATGGGGCGATCAGACAGATGCCAAGCTGGCGCGCGCCCGGCAGGCGTTGTCGCTTATTTCGGAAAAAGCAGGTCTTGATCAGGACGCCCAGCAAAACCTGTTGCAGACCCTTGGCAAAAAGGGGGGTGATGCCAATGCCTGGAAACTGATGGATGCGATCGCCGGCGCGATTGCAGATGACGGCATGGTCGGTCTGGATAGTGGTGCCAAAAACATGGGCAGCACCCCGGCAGAGGCCCGCGCACAGCTTGAAATAATGCGTGCGCCGGACGGTGATTACTCCAAGGCTGTCACATTGGCAAATAATGGTGATCGGCGCGAACTGGAGCGACTGACCCCCGTTGTCGAGCGGTTGACCAGGCTGGCGGCGAAAAAATAATACCTATGAAAGCCAACTAAATATGCCCCGCGCGAAATTTTGCGGGGCATATGTTGTATAAACTTCTTGACTTGTCGCGAAAAATCTGGATGAAATCAGCGCTAACGGCTGGCCCTGCTTGTGTGGGGTCCGTTTGACACTGGGAATAGTCCAGCGACCAGTCGCCGATAGCGACAGGTGCGGGTCCGGAACTGTTCCGGCTGGCCCCTCCGAAAACTCACAAACATAGATGAATTTTCGCAAAGGAGGGGCACTCATGTCCTATGAGCAGCTCGTAGAAGCACACCACAAACTTACCTATTCCGGCAATGTCCAGATGGTGGCGCAGCAAATGCAAAACCGGCTTCGTCAGGCCGTAACGGTGGTTTCCGCCAAAGGCGAGGCGCAATCTGTCGCCGATTTGTTGGGTAAAAAAGAATATCTGCGCGGCGAGGATCGCGGTCGCCGCAACCCTGAAAACCGCGCCGAAAACAGTCGCCGCTGGCTGGTCCGTCCAGCTGTGATCGAGGATGGCGATTATATCGACAAGGTGGACAAGTTCGATATGGCGATGGACCCGACATCGATGCTTGTCCGGAATTCTGTTGCTGCGGTCGAGCGCGGTGTGTTTGACACCATTCTTGGTATCCGCCCCAAATCCGGTGGCGGTTACGAGGTCATGGACAGCGGAATTTTCGGCACTGCCACGGGTGGCAAACGCAAGGATAAAACCACCAGCCTGCCCGCCGCGCAGTTCGAGGCGGCTGCCGCTAGCGGTCTGACCCTGGACAAGCTGCGCGCGGTAAAGAAAAAACTGCGCAAAGATGAATTCGGCATGGAAGATGATGATCCGTTTTATGCCGCAATCACCCCTGATCAGGAAGATGATTTGCTGGGTATTGCCGCAGCAACAGGTGTAAACCTGAACGCATTCAGTCTGGAGCAGCTGCGCACCGGCAAGCCGACCCAGCTGATGGGTTTCGAGTGGATTATGACCAATCGTTTGCCGACTGATACATCTGGTAATCGTCTGATCCCCGTTTGGTCCAAGAAAAATATCGTGCTGGGTTTTTGGCAGGATGTTCAGGGTTCTATCTGGAATGACACCCACGCCAAGAACCTGCCATATTACTACACATCGGCCTATGCCGATTGTGTGCGGATCGAGGACAAGGGCGTGCGCGTTATTCGCTGCGTTGAAAGCTAATCGGTAATGGCCGGTTGGTTTCGGCCGTTTTCCCTTTTCAAATTTCGAAGGAGATAGCCAAATGGCAATCGAAAACAAAAACTCTGATCTGGTCCATAATTATCTGGATGATGCCAGCATCGCGCCTGATCCTGTTCGCGCCCGAGGGCGCATCATCAAGGTAACGGGTTCCGTCGCCAACGCGGCAGCTGACAGTGCAGGATCAACTTATCATCTGGCGGATTTGCCGTCTGGTTGCATTCTGGATCCAGCCACCTTTTTCAAGGTGGACAACTGGGGATTTGCGCAGATCGTAATCGGCACCAAGACCGATACGACCGCACTGGTCAACCAGACCAAAGCAACCGAAGCGATGGTTACCCCGATCGCGGCGGGTGACGCAAACCACGGCAAACGCCTGTGGGAGGTTCTGGGCATGGCCGAGGATCCGGGTGGCAATATTGGCATTTATGGGCACGCGGCCGCTGCTGCGACCGCTGCCGGCACGATGCTGATCCAGATCGCCTACCTTTACCACTAATCCAAAATTTGACGGGGCCGCATCAGGTGGCCCCGTTTTGCCAGACAAGTTTGGATCCGCATCATGGCCACCTCGATCGCAGCTGCAAATATATCGGCGCAAGCATTCCGGATGATGGAGCTGGCCCCGATCAGTTCATTTGCGGATGATAGCCCGCAGGCATCGGATGCGACAGAACAATATCCAATTGCGTTGGGTATGTGTCTGGAGGATTACGACTGGTCATTTGCGCGCCGACTGGTCAACCTGCCGCCTGCAACCTTGCCATCCGGTATTGCTGTTGATGTTGAACTTCCAAACACCTACGCCCTGCCGGGCGATTTTCTGATTTTACGCCATGTTGTTCCGGAATGCACCCTGTGGCGGATTGACGAAACCCTGTTGCGCAGTGATCAAACCGGTTCAATTACAATCCGCTATACCAGAAAAATAGACGATGAAACCCGCCTTCCGAAGGTATTCCAGACGGCTGTATCTGCCCAGCTGGCCGTATTGCTGATGCCGCGTTGGGTAAAATCACGCACCAAAAAGGCAGATTTGATAAGCGAAGCTGGAACCCTGTTGCAGCGTGCCCGCGACAATGACCGTCAATCTGCATCTGCCGCCAGATATGATGGCCGCAACAGGCAGGGCGATTGGGTGGCGGGGGCAACATCATGACCCGTCCGCCACAGGTTGCATTTTCCAGCGGTGAAATATCGCCATTGCTATATGCAAGATCTGATTATCAAAGGTTCAAAACAGGCGTTCGCAAGATGCGTGGTTATTTGCCGTTGCGTGAGGGTGGATTTACCCGCGCGCCCGGCACGATCTATCGCGGAAATACCAAAAACAACGCCCGCGCGCGTTTTCTGGATTTTGAATTTGCGGCCAATGACGCGCTGACCCTGGAGTTTACCGATGGCTTCATTCGCGTTTGGCGCTATGGTCATCTAATCGAGGCATCCCCTGGTGTGCCATATGAACTGGCTTCGCCATATCTTGAAGCCCATCTGGACAGCCTGCAATGGGAACAGTCCGCCGATGTGATCTATCTGGCTGATGGCGCATCACCGATCCAGAAACTGTCGCGTTTCGCGCTGGACAACTGGACAATCGCGGCGGCACATTACAAATCCGGCCCGTTTCGTGTGCAAAATCTGGATGAGGCGATTACCATTCAAGCCAGCGCCATGACGGGCACAATCACCCTGACCGGCGCGGGCAACCCGTTCGATGCCAGCCATGTCGGTGGCCTGATCCGCTTGCAGCCGGTCGATTACACGAACATTCCGCTTTGGTCCAGCAATACGGCCATCGCGATCGGTGAACAGATGCGCGTTGACGGAAATGTTTATCAGCTGACGGCGGGGGCGAATACCGGCGTTTCCCCCCCGTTGCATAGCGAAGGCACGCAGCTTGTGGATAAATCCAAAGGCACCACATGGAAATTTGTTAGCGACGGGTCAGGTATTGTCGAGGTGACAGGATTTACCGATGCGAACACGGTCACCGCAAATGTGGTCAAACCCGTGCCGCAGGCATGTGTGGATGATCCAACCTATCGCTGGTCTGAAAGCGCGTGGTCCGCGCGGTATGGTTATCCCAAGGCCGTTGCAATTTTTGATCAAAGCTTTGTCGCTGCCGGCACACCGACATCGCCGCGCACTGTCTGGTTTTCAACATTGGGTGATTTCGAGGATTTTGAGCCAAGCATCGAGGCGGACGGATCATTTGCTTACGGCATATCTGGATCCGACAGCCAGAACGGCATTAACTGGCTGCGCCGCGGCCGCAAGGGCATTTATATTGGCGCGCTTGGCGAAGTATTTCGTGGATTTTCCGGCGTGGGAAGCCAGCGGATTGGACCCACCACGTTCGATACCGAGCTGGAAGCAACAGACGGCACCAATGCGGCGCGTCCGATTTCACCATATGGCTATCCGGTTTTTATCACCAAAGATGGCAATCGTGTTCAGGAATTGCGTTATTCGTTTGAGGAGGACGGCGGCAGTCCGCTGGAATTGTCGTCCCCGTCAAACCATCTCGGGGCCGAAGGTAACGGTTTTGCCGAAATCGTCTGGCAATCGTCCCCGCTGCGACTGGCGTGGGTGCGGCGCAACATCGGGGATCTGGCAGTTATGCTGTATGACCCGAAAGAGGATGTTCTGGGGTGGGCAGTCTATACGCTTGCAAGCGGTGTGGTCGAAACATTGTCGGTCACGCCGGCCGCCGCAGGTGGCAACGATATCCTGACAATGGTCGTGCGTCGTGAAATAGATGGCCAGACAGTGCGGTTTGTTGAAGAGCAGGCGCTGACCTACGGATCATTGATCGGTAACGAGCCAATTTACGAGGCAAACCATTTCTTTGCGTCATCTGTTTTTATACAGGATCCGGCCCAAGCCACATTCAACATCGGCCATCTGGTCGGCGAAGAGGTTTATGCCTGGACAGACGAGGGCGAATTTGGCCCATTTGTTGTTCCGGCAGGGGGCAATATAACCCTTCCTGTGGCCTGCAAGCATGTGATCATCGGTTTGTTTGATGCCACCCATAATACAGAAACGCTGGATGTTCAGGCTGTCGCACCGGATGGTAGCCCGCAGGGCCGCAAAGAGCGCCTTGTGCCGGCATCCGGAATTATCATGCATCGCACCGCCGCAGGTTTTGTTTCCGCGATCGAGCGCGACCTAAATCAGCCGGTGCGCGAAGGATATGCCCACCCTTTGGTTGACCTTGCTGTTGCGGCCGATCTTACCGAGGGGCATTCCGGCACAACATCGGTGCCTGCTGTATCAGGCTATGCCGCCGAAACATCCTTGAAATTTACCCCGCGCGGCGGCGCGCCAATGACCATTCTGGCGCTGATTGCGCCGATCGAGGAGGCCGGAGCCTGATGTGTATTCCAGGAGCAGAAACACTGTTAACTGTTATGGCTGGTGGCGGTGGCGCGGCGGCCGGCGCAACAGCGACTGCGACCACGCTGCAAACGATCGGCACATATCTGGCGATCGGGGGCGCCGTTTATCAGGGCGTTGCCGGTTACCAGGCTGGTAAGGCACAGGCGTCCGCAATCGAGGATCAAAAGAAAACCGAAGCCGAGCTGACAGCTGTAAAAGAACACCGCACCCGCCAGAAATTCAATTCCGAGATCCGCAGGCAGTTCGCTGAAATTGCCGGTCGCGGGGTATCTCTGGATAGCCCAACGGCTGTTTTGCTGGGGCAGGAAGCGGCAAAAGAGCTAAGTTTCGAGGCGCAATCTGTTCGCGCCGGCGGTCAGGCCACGCAGGTTGAATTGTCCAGTCAACAGCGGATCGCCAGATCTGATGCGACCATGTCCTTGATCAGTGGCGGGTTTAGCGCCGCGGGTGCTTTGGTAAAGCATGGCGATGATACCTGGCCGGGGTTGCTGTCATGAGCATCAAGGTTCCAAGGTCATACCGTGGCATTACTACACCCCAAGCCGGTGAAATCGGCGGTCGGTCAGCCGGTGTCAAAGTCGCAGATCCACAGCTGGGTGCGGCTGTAGCACAGTTTGGTGACCAGATTGCAACGGTCGCAACCTCGATCGAAAATGACCGGCTGTCGCGGCAAATGGCGCGCCGCCAGCTGGATGTCGCCCGCGATCTGAATGCGGCCCGTCTGGAGTTCGACCAGATGGATAACCCTGATCAGATCGAGGCGGGATGGTCACCTCGTATTTCGGAAATCCGCCAGAAATATTTGACGGGTCAGGATGATGCCGGGCACCCGTTGGTGGATCCGAAAAACGCCGAACGCTTTGGCCTTGTGTTTGACGGTCTTGCTGATCAACACGCTGTGTCGGTCGCGCGCCGTGGAATTTCCTTGCGGGGGGCAACCCGCACGGCTGCGCGCCGCGAAATGGCAAGCGAGGCCGTAAGCCAGAGCGGATCAGCACCCGAAGGAGTGCGTGATAATCTGGTGGCAATGGCCCTTGGCCGGATCGTCGAGGATCTGGATGCCAATCTTATCACTACGCCAGAGGCGGAAGCCGAGCGCCAATTGTTGACCGATAATGTTGCGGTGGAATCTGCCAGATCGATAAAGCCGATTATTGAGGACATCAAGAAAAACACAGCCGGTCGCCCGCAGAACCTGATGGATCAATCCATTCATGGTGCCGAAGTTGTTTTGTCGCAGCGTAACCTGAAACGTAGATCAGATCAGGACAAGGCGCGGCGCGAGGTTGCGCAAATGCCGGTGAATGTGTTGCAGCCTGAAATTCCTCCCGCCCCGCCGGTGCCGGAATACGATCCTGCGACGGCCCGCGCGGCCACAGTAAAACAGCAGGCATCTGTTATTGCGGCCGAGCTGGACGGCCTGCCGATCCCGCAGCGCCTGGATGCCGTAGAAAAGCGTCTTGAAAATACAAAGTCTGATCCGGATACCGCATTGATCCAGTCCGGTATGGACGGATTGCAGCGCATTACTGCGTTGGCAAATAATGGTGCCCTGCTGGATGATCCGGAATGGTCGCCACCTGTCCCGCCGGCCGGTGCGCCGCAAAGCAAAAAACACAGTAAATGGCTGTCCGAGGTTGGGCGTGTGCATGGTCGATCAGCCAATATTCAGGATGATGCAGGGCTAGATCAGATCCAGAGTGATGCCGAGGCGTTGCTGGAGCAGGGCGTGGTAATATCACAAGATACCGGCGCCCCACGCGCGTCCGAGGCCGAAGCATTGCAGATGGTGCGCGACGGCTATCAGCAGGTTCTGGAAAAACCGGATGTTGATGTGATGCGCCAAAGCGGCGCTACCCTGCCGGACGTTCCGGATGATATTCGCCAGATGCCCGCAGCAATTGTTGATCGCGCAGGCGCGGCCGACACGCTGCGTGCTGATCTTGGTTTGCAAAATGGAGATGATTTTGATCCGTCCGAGGTAACGCAAATTTCCACAGCTTATGCGCAATCCCCTGCCGCTGAAAAGGTAAGGTTTCTGTCTGGTCTTGCCGATCTGGACATGCTGGCGCGATTGCGGCTGGCAAAATCAGTGGCTTCGACTGATGGCAATCTGGCGGATGCAATTCTGGCTGCCAATGCAGATCCGCAGGCTGCATCTGGAATTGACGGCAGCGGCGGGCGTGAATTGTCAAAAGACGATATTGCCCGCGCCCGTGCGTTGGGGGGCGATGATGCGGTCACATATGCCACGGCCCTTTCCCGCGCCAACGTAGATGATCCTGCCGGCACAGCGGTTGGTGAGCTGGCCATGCCGAAGATCCGCGAGGCAATGGATGTTGTAACCTATCTGTCGCGTGATGAGGCGGCTGCTGAATTGCAGGATATGGCTTTGTCGCCGGATCAAATCGAGTATCTGCTGCCCCATGAGCCGGCCCCGTTCGAGGCCATAGAAGATCCTGACCTGGCAGACGAAGCGCAGGCCATGATCGTTGATGACCCGGATGTAGCGCTATTGTCCGAGGCAATGGCCTATGTTCCGGACAGCCCGCAGGCCGTCGAGGAGTTCCAGGCCAATGCAGCAAAACTGAAAGCGATGGACCCGCCTGCGCGGGCGGAATTTATTGCAACGCAAACCGCCGATCGGCAGGCGCGCGATCGCGCCAATATTACCAAACCTCTATATTATGGCGATGGTGAGGTCACAGCGGAAGGATTAAAGCAGGCGGCGCGCCGTTTGGTGTTGGCGCGTCGGGCGTTGCGCCTTGATGATGCAACCTATCGCGCGCAGGCCGTATTGATCCATAAGCTGGCCCAGACATTTCCGGCAGATCAAATCGCATATGAGCAAACCGCGCCGTCAAGCGCGCCTGATCAGGGGCAGGTGGTCGCAGCCGATATTGGCGATGAAACCAGTATCGCCGCAGCGATCATCCAGAACCGCCGGAATTCCGAACAATCAGCCGGTGTTGATTTTCTGGAGGGATTTTCCGGTGTCGGGCAGGACGAGCTGCCCGTTGTCAATCCGTCGCCAAACCTGAAAGCTGTCGCGGCAGACATCGGCCGTGGCATTACCGAAGCCCCAAAGCAAATTCTGGGCGGTGTGCGGGATGCTGCATTTGCTGGTATGACAGGCATTGCCGCATTTGATGAATGGGCGAGTGATGCGTTGGGTTTTCCAAAGCTGCAAATCACTAATCCTGATACCGGCGAAATTGATCTGCGCATCCTTAGCGCATCCGAGGCGGACCAGGCAAAGGTATCGCTGCCAGAAGTTGATGCTGCGAAAACCGTTACCGGCGGCTTGGTGCGTGGCGTTTCCCAGTTCCTGACCGGCTTTGTGGGCGGGCAGAAAGCCCTTGGCCTAATGGGCAAAACAACAACAGCTTTGGGTGCCGGCGGCCGCGCTGCCGGTGCATCTGCGATTTCTGATTTTGCGGCATTCGATGCCCACGAGGCGCGCCTATCGGATTTCATCCAGCAATATCCGTCATTCGCAAATCCGATCACCGAATATCTGGCCAGTGATCAAGATGATAGCGAATTGGAAGGCCGCCTGAAAAACGTAGCTGAGGGTGCGTTGTCCGACATTGGCATCACAGCGCTGGTGGCTGGTATCCGGTCAATCCGCAAGGCGCGTCGTGCTAAAGCCAAAATCGGCGGTGAAACCTATGCCGAGGCGCAATCACGTCTGGCGCGCGACCCTCGCAGCATCACCGACCCGGTGCCGGATATGTCGGCAATATTCAAATCTGACGCGCCCCTGGTCGCGGCCAAGGGAGATCCTGATCTGGACGCCGCAACCCGCGCCTATCTGGATCGTGTTGGCGGCAAGGTGTCTGACGTTGCCGGTGGCATTCCGGCAGAGGATGCGGCGCTGGCATTGACCCACGGCAAGGTGGAAACCGCAGCCGGGGACGTTTTCATTAACTGGTCCAGAATTGACGGCCCGCAAGATGTCAAGGCTGTGATCCAGCAAATGGCAGATGCGGCCAAGGGCGAAATTGGCGCGGCCGGCCGCGGCACGCGAAGCAACGCAAAAACGGCCCTGTCCGCAGATCAGGAAAACGCCTGGTCATTGTTGGCAGAGCGGCGCACGGGTGATGCGCTGAACGCAGAACAGACATTGGCCATGCGCCGTCTGTGGGCATCATCTGGAGAACGCTTGCTGGCGGCGGCCAAACTGGTGCAGGAAGCGCCATCGGACGCCAACACATTCGCGTTTCGTCGCGCTGTGGCCTTGCACGGCACCATCCAGAAAGAGGTTTTGGCGGTGCGCACCGAAACAGCGCGGGCATTGCAGCAATGGTCAATTCCGGCCGGCACGGATGAATTGATGGCCAAACAGATTTCTGAAACCGTGAATATGTTTGGGGGTGCTGATGTGGCTGATGATCTGGCCACGCGCATCATTGGCCTGGCCGAGGATGGAAATCTTGCTGCTGTTGATCAGTTAACCCGTAAATCTGCCGGTGCCGCCACATTCGATGCTGTGTCGGAATACTGGATCAATGCCATCCTGTCCGGCCCCAAAACGCATATGGTAAATGCCATTTCAAACACGGGCGTAATTGCCCTTGCGCAGATGGAGCGGTTGACCGCGGCTGGTATTGGGGCGGTTCGCGGTGGCACGGATCGCGTTGCCGCGGGTGAAGCCGGCGCAATGCTGCACGGCGCGATCGCGTCCCTGCCCGAGGCATTTCGGTATATGCGTGAGGCATTCAAAACCGGCGCCAGTGGTTTTGGTATGCAAAAGATCGAAGCCCCGCGCACCAGATCAATTTCAACCGAGGCTCTGGGCGGCACCACAAACGCCAGTTTCAACGAGTTGATGAACACGCCGCTGGTATCGCATGGGATCAATGCAATGGGGGCGGTTGTCACTATTCCGGGGCGGATGTTGGGGGCATCTGACGAATTTTTCAAAACGATCAATTATCGGATGGAGCTGCACGCGCAGGCAGCCCGCAAGGTTTCGGCGGAGCTGCGCGATGGCACGTTGCAACAATCCGGCGCCAAGGACCGCATGGCACAACTGCTTGGTGACGTTTCGGATGATGCGGCAATGCAGGCGCGCGAGTTTGCCCAATATAATACGTTTACCAATGAACCTGGAAAGTTTGCCAACGCGATTTCAAGCCTCAAGAAAAAGGCCCCGATCCTGCGCTTTGTCGTGCCGTTTGTGAACACACCTGCCAACATATTGCGCTTTGCTGCGGAACGCACACCGGCCGCACCTTTGCTATCAGGGTTCCGGGCCGATATCCGTGCGGGCGGTGCCCGTGCCGATATGGCGCTGGCTAAAATGGGCCTTGGCACCACGGCCATGTTGGCAACCTTCGATTATGCCATGAATGGGCACATCACCGGATCCGGACCGTCCAACCCGTCTGAACGCGCGGCCCTGCGTCGCACAGGGTGGCAGCCATATTCAATCAAGTTTGGCGATCGGTATTACGCCTATAACCGCCTCGATCCGCTGGGCAAACAGCTGGGTATCGCGGCCGAGCTGGCCGAGGTCGCCTTGAACAGCGCCGAGGATCCCGGCGCGCAATATGATGAAATGGCATATCGTGCGATCGCGTCTGTCGGTGAAAACATGTTGGACAGCTCTTATTTGCGCGGCGTATCCGATCTGGTCACCGCTATGTCGGATCCGCAGCGTTTTGCGCCCAGCTATTTCGAAAAATTCGCATCGTCCTTTGTCCCGAAAATTGTGGGTGAAGTTGCATCTGCCAAGGATCCGCAGTTGCATCGCATCACCAACACGGTCGATGCGATCAAAAGCCGCGTTCCCGGCCTGTCGGGTGATGTGCCTGTGCGCCATGATTTATGGGGTCGGCCGATCGGGTTCCAGTCCGGTCTGGGTGACGGTTATGATGCTGTCAGTCCGATCTATTCCAGCATGGAAAATCCGGAGCCAATCGATCAGGAATTTTCCCGCATTGATTATTTCCCAGGCCAGCCCAGCACCAAAATAACGATTGACCGCACTGGATATTCTTTGCGCAACTCCCCAGAAATCTATGAAGGTTATGTGGTGTTGCAAGGGGCCACCAGCGCCAAGGATTTGCCGCGGTTCACAAAGTCAAACGGTCAGCCGACAGCATCGTCATTGCGTATGGACAGTTATGGAAATCTGGATTTGCGCCAGCTGTTGAATGCGGTTGTGACGGGCGAACATGATCTGGCGGCAGATTACATCGACGCTGACCAAGCCGGAAAGCAGGATATGATCAAGCGGGTCATATCCGATTATCGCCGCGCCGCCCGCCAGGCGCTGATCAATCAAAATCAGGATTTCTTCAATCAGGGTGGCAACCAATGACCCACTGTTTTCCAGATCAACCCGCGCGCTGCAATATCCAGGCGGATGTATCGCGCGGAGTTGAAGCGGCCGGGGTGATTGGCTCGAAGGAGGCAACTTCACCAATTACCCCGCCGCACCAGAAAAAAACCATTTCGGAGGCAATATCATGACCACAGAAACATTCACGCCAGCTCCGAAATATACGATTTCCGGTGTCGGTCCGTATAACATCCCGCACGCCTATTCGGATGCGGCCGACATCCGTGTTTCTGTTGATGTTGATGGTGCTCTGATAGATGTTGCCAGTGCCGATTTTTCGCTGACGCCGCTAACGTCTGAAACATCTGGCGATTTATTGCTGGACCTGGCATTTGCCACGATCAACGCCGGGCGAGATTTGTATATCCAGCGCACCACGTTTCTGGAGCAGGGCTGGCAGGGTGTTGCCGGTAACCGTGAAAAGGGGTTGGAGCATCAGCTGGACACCTTGACGCGTCGCCTGCAGGACGTTTCGCAGGGATCTAACACATCGCTGCGTGTTGTGGGCGCGACAGTAAAACCATATGTTCCATCGGACGGGGCTGTGCCAATATGGAGCGCAACCTATGGTGGCTTCGTAAATGGCCCAAAGGCCAGTGATATTGCCAATGCTCAAACAAATGCCGCCTCCGCCGCCGCGTCTGCCGCACAAGCTGCCCAAGATGCTGCCAGATTTCCAGAGCTTCAAACAGACCTACAAGCTATCGCCAGCCGTGTTGACGGTGAGCCATCGCTTGTGGATGTGGCGCAGCTTATCGCGCAGCCTGTTACCGAAAACAAATTCGATCCTGCCATTGCTGATGTTGGTGATGCAGGCGATGTTGCCCCGGCGATTGGGTCGAGTTCCGCCAACCAGATTTGGAGGGTTAGAAATAACCAAACTGGTTTGCTGTCTGTGCAGGCCGCATCACTTTGGTCTTATTGGGCTTCCAAAAAAACTCACCTATTAGAGCCGTCTACTGAATATACAATGTCTATTCACGGCGCACCTCTTGGGGCGTATATTTACCCGAATGACCATTTCCAATTCTATAATGCAGATGGGTCATTGCACAGCTATATCACCAGTGGTTTTACAGTTGATAATCCAGCAGCCCCGCGACAAATCACGTTTACCACACCAGCCGCGGCAGTTTCCATAGCGCCG
>Ga0256834_1001057_pt1 | contig 19212 bp, 25 predicted proteins | sample 4281140metaG_FD_190536 | JGI IMG/M metagenome (GOLD analysis project Ga0256834, IMG submission 190536) | Hydrothermal vent microbial communities from East Pacific Rise, Pacific Ocean - 4281-140 | ecosystem: Environmental > Aquatic > Marine > Hydrothermal vents | place: Pacific Ocean: East...
TTCGCTGCTCTTTGTATATACCATTGTATCATGTGTGTAGCCCCAGACGTAAAAGCCATGCTGATTTGACGTCATCCACACCTTCCTCCTTGTTAACCAAGGCAGTCTCCTTAGACATAATAACTAAGGACATGGGTTGCGCTCGTTAACGGACTTAACCGAACACCTCAAGGCACGAGCTGACGACAACCATGCAGCACCTGTCATACCGCTCCAATAAAGGCACTCTTTTATTTCTAAAAGATTCGGTAGATGTCAAGTCTGGGTAAGGTTCCCCGTTTATTGTCGAATTAAACCACGTGATCCACTGCTTGTGTGGGTCCCCGTCTATTCCTTTGAGTTTTAATCTTGCGACCGTACTCCTCAGGTGGATAACTTAACGCGTTAGCTACAGCACTGGGACAGTTCCCAACACTTAGTTATCATCGTTTAGGGCGTGGACTACGAGGGTATCTAATCCTCTTCGCTCCCCACGCTTTCGTTCCTCAGCGTCAATATAGTTCCAGTAAGCTGCCTTCGCTTTTGGTGTTCTTCTTAGTATCTACGGATTGCACCCCTACACTAAGAATTCCGCTTACCTCTCCCTAATTCTAGGTTATCAGTTTTGAATACCAACACGAGGTTGAGCCTCGGTCTTTCATATTCAACTTAATAACCCGCCTACGAACCCTTTACACCCAATAATTCCGAGTAACGCTTGGGACTTACGTATTACCGCGGCTGCTGGCACGTAATTAGCCGTCCCTTATTCCTGAGGTACTCTCATTTGTGCTCCCTCAGAAAAGAAGTTTACAATCGTTAGACCTTCATCCTTCACGCGGTGTCGCTCCATCAGACTTTCGTCCATTGTGGAAGATTCCTCACTGCTGCCTCCCGTAGGAGTATGGACCGTGTCTCAGTTCCATTGTGACTGATCATCCTCTCAGACCAGTTATCCGTCATAGCCTTGGTGGTCTATTACACCACCAACTAGCTGATAGAACGCAGGCTCCTCCCCAAGCAATAAATTTTTACTCCGAAGAGACTATCCGGTATTAATCATCGTTTCCAATGGCTATCCCTGACTTGGGGGCAGATACCAACGTGTTACTCACCCGTTCGCCGCTTTCTTCTTTTTTAGCAAGCTAAAAAAGTTTCTCGCTCGACTTGCATGTGTTAGGCGCACCGCTAGCGTTCACTCTGAGCTAGGATCAAACTCTTTTTAACGTAATGCCATATAATTGAATAAATTCAAAAGTATGGACTTTTAATTTTTTTGAGTTTTCCTAATATATAAGTAGGTTCACTTTTTTCTAATATTCTGTTTATTTTAAAGAACAAAGGTATGTCTTTTTTTGGTGCTTCTTTTTTATAAAGCCGGCTTATTCTATGATTTATATTTTGTAAGTCAAAACTTTTTTAAAGTTTTTTCTAAAAAGCTATATATCGTCTATTTTAAGCCATAACATTAGAACTGTTTTTTCATCTTACTCTCGCTTGATGTAACTTTTCCTTATAGTACATTATTTTTACTTACCACAGGAGAAATTTATTGGTGGGCCTGGTTGGAATTGAACCAACGACAAATCGGTTATGAGCCGACTGCTCTAACCCCTGAGCTACAGGCCCGAAAATCAAAGTTGTAGTCTGGTTTTAAAGACTTTATTTTTATATTTATTTTTCTGAAACATAATTGGCGGAAGGGATGGGATTCGTCGCCCTTCGGGTCGGACATCCGTTTTGAAAACTCTTGTTCATCGCTTTCAAATTTTCCTTTCAGGAAAAACCTCCTTTCGAATCCGAAACATTTTAATGGCGGAAGGGATGGGATTCGAACCCACGGAACCCGGAGGTTCACTCCCTTAGCAGGGGAGCCCGTTCAGCCACTCTGGCACCCTTCCAATTTTTGGTATTTTTTCTGAAAAAAAATGGCGGAGAGACAGGGATTCGAACCCTGGGTGACTTGCGCCACGACGGTTTTCAAGACCGTTCCATTCGTCCACTCTGGCATCTCTCCGAATGATATAAGGTAGAGAACTTCTCTACCTTATATACGTGTTATTTTAATGGCTCCCCCGGCTGGATTCGAACCAGCGACCAAACGATTAACAGTCGTCTACTCTACCGCTGAGCTACGGAGGAATGTAATACTTTATATAAAAAGCTTCAGGATTTTATAATTATTTACAGCAAAGTCAAACTTTTCTTGATGAAATCTTTGTAGGGTTTTTAAGAAGTTTTTAACAGTGTAAATACAAAAAAGTTGAACAAGAAACAGGTCTTTATTCTGAAATTCAGAAAACCTATAGTTCCTTAATATAGAACATCTCCTTTCCATGAGGCATATCAAGTATGCCTATTTTTGTGAATTCGAGTTTTTGGTGGAATTTTTGAGAAAGAGTATTAGTCACTTCTGTTGAACTTAGGTACTTCGTGTATCATTTGTCTTTTATTATCTCTTCAAGATTTTTCACAAGTTGAGTGCCGAATCCTCTTCATTGATATTTTGGAAGAATCTTCACCAACGCAAGAAGTGGAGTATTTCCCCAGATGTTTTGATAAAGACTATATCATGCAACCTGTTCTTCTACTATACATACAGAAATCCTTCATGCGAGAATAGACTCTAACATAAACTCTTCTGGGTTTTTATAATCAATAATTTCGTTGATTTGTAGAATACTTGGTAGATGTTCCTTTGTTGCTTGAATTATTTTGGACATGTATTTTTCGTACAAGAATCTAAAAGATAGAAGCCGTGGATACTTGTTGTTCTTTGAGGAAAGAGTACCCTCTTTCTTTATCGCGTGATAAAATTGCCACAAGTTCTGTTTGGCTTGAGAAAGTTACGGCTGGAGCATGTCATCACTCAGCTATACTTCCTGTTCCGATTATACCAACATCAAAATTCATAGATAAATTATCTTCTAAGAGCCTCAAAATATTCTCTCTCTAGTTGTTGAACTATTTCAGAAGAACCGAAGTTTGCATTTCATCACGATCAAAGGTTTGTATAGACAGATTTATTATCATCTCAAATGATGATATTTCATACATATTTTTCTGGTTTTTTATGAATACTTATAAGGCTTCTGCTTGATCCATCAAATGCCCTTATTTTAAAATTTCCTATTGCCTCATTATCAACTTCCCCTAAAATGTTCATAATCACAACTCATCACTTAGATACAAAATTCCTTATTAAATCGTGTAAAATTCAATTACCTAGAATCTCCTTATTAAGAAGTATCTGCACCTGCTTCTGTGAATACCTCATTAAGACCTGAGATGCTACTAGAAAATCATGAAAAGATTCTAATTCAAAATCTTGATCTTTTTTTCATTCAGCAACAGATTCTAAAAGTCATTTATAAGTTTCTTCTAATGTCAGAGGAGTAAACTCTGCTTGAGGGATAGTATTCGGGTCATATAATCAAAACATGCTTCTTCTTTAAGAAATATAACTACACATCCAAATTCTTCACCTGTTTCGCTCTGGATTGAATAAACCTCTTTCTTGGTGGAACATCTCCTCCCATGAGGATTTTGAATATCTCGTCAGCCGCTTCGGCATCCTCTATCCCAACTCTGTACATTTTGCGAGCTTGTGGATCCATGGTTGTTTCCCAGAGTTGTTCTGGATTCATCTCTCCAAGACCTTTGTAACGTTGGATATTTTCTCCTGTGATACTATGCTCATCTATAACTGCTTGTTTCTCTTCTTCAGTAAAAACATACCATGACTGTTTTCCTTTGGTCAGTTTATAGAGAGGTGGTTGAGCAATATAGAGGTATCCTCCATCAACAATTTCTTTCATATATCTGAAAAAGAACGTGAGAAGGAGTGTACGGATATGTGCTCCATCAACATCTGCATCCGTCATGATAACGATACGATGATAACGGAGTCTACTTGCGTCAAATGTCTCTCCGATAGAAGTTCCGAGCGCTATAATGAGGTTTTTTATTTGTTCGTTTGCAAATATCCTGTCGATACGAGCTTGTTCGGTGTTGAGTATTTTCCCTCTGAGTGGGAGGATAGCTTGTGTTTCTCTGTCACGTCCTTGTTTTGCAGAACCTCCAGCAGAATCACCCTCGACTATATAGAGTTCTGAAACAGCTGGGTCTTTGCTCGAACAATCTGCGAGTTTTCCTGGGAGAGTCATTCCTTCGAGAGCTCCTTTACGGATAACGGTATCACGAGCTGCACGAGCTGCAAGACGAGCTTTGGCTGCGAGGAAGACTTTTTCACAGATAGATTTTGCTGTTTTTGGGTCTTCTTCGAGAAACTCCATCAGTTTTTCAGAGAAAACACTATCAACAGCTCACCTCGCTTCTGCTGTTCCCAGTTTTGATTTGGTTTGTCCTTCGAATTGTGGGTCAATAACTTTGATAGAGATAACTGCGACCATTCCTTCTATTACATCATCATTGGTGAGATTTTGGTCCTTTTCTTTAAGGATTCCTTTATCACGAGCATATTTATTAATCGTTCTGGTGAGTGCTGTTCTGAAACCGGTAATATGTGTTCCTCCTTCTGGAGTATGGATATTGTTTACAAAAGGAATGATATTGTTGGAATACTCTCTATTGTATTGAAGTGAAACTTCTACGAGGATGTCGTTTTTTTCTTTTTCTGCATAAAACACAGCTCCTATAGTATGGTCATTTTTATTGAGGAAGTTCACGTATGACTTGATACCTCCTTCAAAGAAGAATTTGTAGTTTTTTCCTGATCTCTCATCATTGATAATTATTGTTATTCCTTTCGTAAGATACGCCTGTTGTCTGAGTCTTGTGATAATTGTTTTATAGTCAAACTCTGTGGTTATCTTGAAAATACTTGCGTCTGGATAAAACTTGATAGTTGTTCCAGTGATTTTTGTGGTATCTATTTCTTTGACATTTTCGAGTGGAACTCCTATTGCGTACTGTTGGTAAAATACCTTTCCTTCACGGTGAACCCACGCTTCCATCTTGGTTGAAAGGGCATTTACAACCGAAGAACCAACTCCATGAAGACCACCAGATACCTTGTATCATCCTCATCCAAATTTTCATCCAGCATGAAGAACTGTCAGAGTTGTCTCTAGAGCTGAAACTTTTGTTTTTGAATGAATCCCTGTTGGAATACCACGACCATTATCTGTGACACTACACGCTCCATCAGCATGGAGAACTATCGTGATAGTATCACAATGTCCAGCGATTGCTTCATCAATAGAGTTGTCTACGATTTCCCATACGAGATGGTGCAATCCTCTCTCATCGGTTGAACCGATATACATTCACGGACGTTTACGAACAGGTTCGAGTCATTCGAGAACCTGTATACTATCTGCTCCATAATCTTGGTTGTCTTTTTTTGCCATAACTTATTTTTTGGTGAAATATTACATAATACAATATACAGAGCCAAAAAACTATTACAAATTTATTTTCTCTTTAGACGAGAGGAAATCTAAAGTGTGTGAGAAGGCTAGTTTTTGGGTGAAAAATGATGTTTTTGAGAAAATGATGTTTTGGGGAGATTTTTTGGGAGGACGAGGAAAGAAAAACTTCACATCTGAGACGAAATTTTAGTAGAATCTATTTAATTAGATTATTGACAAATAATAATTTATATTTATATTAAACATCATGACTACTCCTTCTAAAGAAAATTACACCTCTAGCTCCCCTTCTATTGAAAAGCTTCTCAATGAACTTCAGCTTTTTTGAGACGAACGAAAAGAAGTACAGGAAAAAACATTGAATATTCTCAACTGGGAAGAGTGACAAGGATTCCCAACTTCCCTAGATGATATACTCCAAGGAATGCTGAGTATCGAGTCCCTTCCTCGATTTTGAATGACGGAAAATATGGTATATCGTGACTATGTAGGTATACACCAACAAAGGATTAGGCATCTGCATACCCAATCTCAGTATATGATAGACTTGTGTTTTCCAGAAAAATATGATTTTCGATACGCTTCCAGCTACGCATTCTCTCATGATATTATTGAATGAGTAAGTCCCTTTGGTGATATAATTACTCCCATAAAAGATGCTTTATCTCAAGATTCTTGGGACATCATAGATGTAGTAGAGAGAAGGCTTTCTGTGTTACTTATGGAGAAATTCTCTAGTAATTTTTTTGCGACCCTTCCTCCTGGTTTTTTAGCAAGAATCTTTGAGGATATATTTGAAAAGAAAACTATAGAGTCTCAAGTAGTATCATATCTCGATAAACTCGATGGACTTCTTACGTGCTTTCATGAGCTTGTTACTTGAAATAGAAACTTTATAGGGAATTTTAATAATTATATCTGAATTTTTCAAGATATTTCTGATGGGAAAAAAATGCCTGAACTTCAGAAATTATTTCAGACAAAGAGAAAAGAGTACCTGGGTTTTCTTGAAGAAGTTCACTGAGAGTCTCCTGAGGACATGAATCAATTCTCTGACTCTTATGATCTATTTGATATAAAAGCTATCTTGAAACAATGAGAAAGAATACAGGAGTTTTTCTGAAAATGTCCTAATGAAGAGAGTATGAGAGAGAAAATTGAAGATGATTTTGGTTTCCCAGCATACGGAAAATGGAAGAAAACTACGAGAGCATTTGTTTCTTTTATCGATGAAGCTGGAAAAACTCTTGCTAATGGAACTGAGTTTCTTGTAAAACCCAGAAACTAGTTATTTGTTATCTTCCCCCTCAAAATACCCTATCAATATCTCCATAAACTGTTCAAATATATCGTCCCCATCGAGAGTTTTATGAATTTCGCCTTTGACGTAGACAGGAATTTTGGGATTCTCTCCACTTCAGGGTAAAAATATACCTATATCCGCATTTTTAGCTTCTCCTGGTCCATTGACGATACAGCCCATAACGGCAATGTTGGTGGTGGTAAAGTTTGTGTATTTGTCTTTCCAAGTGCTGTAGTTTTTGTCTATCTCGTCGGTAATTTGTTTGGAGAGGATTTGGAATTTGTCAGAGGAAGTTCTTCCACATCCTGGACAAGAAGTAATCAGTGGTTGAAAGCTCCTGATTCCCATTGTTTGAAGGATGTATTTACACACCTCAACTTCAAGAGACCTCTTGGCTCCTGGTTCTGGAGTGAGAGAGACGCGAATCGTATCACCAATCCCCTCTTGAAGGAGGAGCCCGAGTGCGATAGAACTCGCCGTAATTCCCTTTGCGCTTCCACCAGCTTCTGTGAGACCGAGATGAAGGGGGATATCTGTTTTAGAACTGAGAAGTTTATAAGAAGAAACCATATCTTGGATATCCGACATCTTGACTGAAATCGTCATTCTATTTTTTGGGAGTCCGTACTGTTCTGCCTTTTCTACTGAAAGGAGAGCTGATTCTACCATAGAATCAACAAAGACTTCTTTTCCTGATTTTGGATTCTGAAGTTTTGAGTTTTCGTTCATATTCATCTGGAGTAAGTCATCATCCAGTGATCATCCATTGATTCCGATGCGAACGGGTTTTTGGTATTTGATAGCGCATTCGATAATAGACTTGAAGTTATCATCTCTTTTTTCTCACTTTCCGACATTTCCTGGATTGATTCTGTATTTCGCCAATGATTCAGCCATTTCTGGATATTTATTGAGGAGGATGTGACCGTTATAATGAAAGTCTCCAACAATAGGAGTTGAAATTCCGAGTGATATCAGGTTCTTGATAATTTTAGGGACAGCTTCAGCAGCTGCATCATCATTGACCGTGATTCTCACGAGTTCACTTCCTGCTTTTACAAGTTCCTGAATTTGTTTGGTCGTTGCTCCGATATCTGCTGTTGGAGTGTTCGTCATGGATTGGATAACAATAGGATTATCTCCTCACATGAGGACTCCTCAGATATTTATTTCGATAGTTTGTTTTCTGTGCATGATGTATATTTTAACTTTTATAAAATATATTATAGTGAATAATTCATAATACTTTTTATTATTCAGGAAATATATATTGACATATTTACAGGATGGATTATAAATATATTTATATAATATTCTTTTTATATCATTAATTAAATATTAATATAAAAAATCATGGTAGATATCACTAGAAGAAATTTCCTTATTTGATGAACGGCTACTGTAAGTTGAAGAATCCCTAGTTGGACTTTTTTAAAGTGAGTTTCTTCCATTTTGGATTCTAAAAGATTCCCAATAAAGATATTAGGAATTAGTAATCAAAATTTCAAAAGTACTATCTGAGAAAAACTAGCAAATCAATGAATCGCTCAAGGAACTATTGATGCATTTCTGAATAAAAGAACAAAACTTATAAATGACACATGTGACATCTGACAAAATATGTTGAGTATGCTAGGAGTAACTCCTGACAAAGGAGAGTTATTAATAACGAGAAAACTTCCTCAATATAATGAGAAAAAACCAGAATTTATATTGGATAGATTTTGATACCCAAAGATGACTTGGGAAAACTTCTTCAAATGGGAGTGAAGGCATAGTGTTAAGTGAGTCTATAAGCTAGAAAAATGAGTATCACTTGTTTGCAATAAGGAATGAGTAAGCGCAAAGTGAGATATCGATATAGAGTTTACCCCTGATTGACTTATTAAGTTAATATTATACATGAAAAAAAAGGAGAAGGTATATCGCACTGGTCCACTCAATGAATTGAGGTTATATTAAAGAATCCGCTAGAAGTTAAGAAACAGATATTCCAATGGAAATCAAGAGATTGGTCTCAAGAAATTATAAATGAACATAGATCCTTTCATAAAAGACTACGAAAAGTATTGCAAGAAAATTATGGAAAAGTAAACAAAAAACGAAAAGAAACCACAAATATCATCTCTCATATCTTGAAGTGAAGTACATACCTTACTCCCCCAGAACAAACCATTAAAAGCTATAAAAAGCTTTTTGAGAATACTTGAGAAAATATTAGCGATAACATCGCTAAAGAAAATATGAGAGAAGAATAATAGTTTTTTACTTCGCCCAAGTTCACTGAGAAAGGGCTATCTTCATATCCTCTATAAATTCTCATATATCCAATTCAAGCATCGTCTCACAATTACGAGCCTCTCATCTGTCTACTCCAGCAGCAAATCATTTGTCTTTAAGTTTTTTCTTTATAGATTTTGGTTTGATGTCCATGACATTGTCACTCGGAAGCATACGGAAGTATGCCCACATAAATCCAGAAAGTTCATCAACTGCATTCAGGTACTTTCTTACCAGCGTATCTGGTTGCTCAGTAATTCCTGGAAGAAAATGTCCATGAGAGCGGATGTCTCCCTTGATTTCTTCTGGCAAATCTATCTCTGAAGTTATCATATCAAACTCATCTTTGAGATGTTTATTCCCATCCTTTTCAATATAGTCCCAATCTACATCGTGAAGAACTCCTACAAGCCACCAGTAGTGAGAATCTTCTCAGAGTTTTTCTCAGAAGTATTTCATAATGGCTCCTACTTGGTAGAGATGTTGTTTGGTAGAAGTAGAGTATTTTTCTATCAGGTCACGTGCTTGTTGCTCAATTGGAAGTACCATGGTTGTTTAGTTAGGTAAAATCTTATTCTAAGACATTTAAGTCAAAAATCCATAAATAAGATTTTACGATATTCGATTCGTCATTATACTTATTTTTAATTTCTCACTCAAATACAAATGAGGAAAAAATACATCATCATCACAGGATGAGTTATATCCGGTATAGGTAAATGAGTAACAGGAGCCTGCACCGGTTTTTTCTTTGCGGAAAAACATAAAGTTGTGCCAATAAAGTTAGATGGATACCTAAACGTTGATCCAGGAACGATGAATCCAAAAGAGCATGGAGAAGTTTTTGTCTTGAGTGACGGAGCTGAGGTAGATATGGATTTTGGTCATTATGAGAGATTTCTTGGAGGAAAATGTAGAGGATCTCAGAGTATCTCAATGGGAAAGATATTTTCTGGAATTATTGAAAAAGAGAGAAGAGGAGAATATCTTGGGGAAGACGTTCAAATGATTCCTCACGTAACTGATTATATTGTTGAAAGAATCGAGCAGACGTTTAAAAACTCTGGATGAGATATCTGTATGATAGAGGTATGAGGAACAGTTGGAGATATAGAAGCCGAGCTGTATTACGAAGCCATTAGACAGATGCGTCATAGAAAAGAACGTGAAGATTTCTTACATATACATCTCACCTATGTTCCCGTTCCTGGTGGAGTTCAAGAACAAAAAACCAAACCAACACAACAATCTGTTCACTTACTCCAGTCTCGCTGACTCTTTCCTGATATCATCATTGCTCGTTCTATGGATACACTCGAGGACGAATCACGCAAAAAAATAGCTCTCTTTTCAAATCTCAGAGAAGAGAGAGTCTTTTCTATCCCTGATGTCTCTTCTATATATACTATCCCCAAGATTCTGAAAGAACAAAAAATAGATAGAATCACTCATGGGCTTCTTGGTGTTCCATTTGAAGAAAGCGCAAAGGGGGAACTCTGGGAGACTATACTCGCAAAACCTCAAAACAAGGAAATACAAATAGGTATTATCTGAAAATATACAGCACTTGAGGATTCATACTCGAGTGTCGTTGAAGCTCTGAAACACGTATGACACACGCTTGGAGTAAAAGTGAAGATAGTATTTATAAATACTCGTGAACATGATGGAATAGAAGACATGAAACAGTGTGATGGATGTATCATCCCTTGAGGATTTGGAGATACGGCTATAGAAAATATGGTAGAAACTCTTACCTATATCAGAGAAAAGAAAATTCCTTGCCTTGGGATATGTCTCGGAATGCAACTCATGAGTATAGAATTTGCGAGAAATATTCTCGATATCCCTCACGCAAATAGTCTTGAGTTTGACAAAGATTGTGCTCCGCATGATATCATCACTCTTCTAGATAGCCAGAAGGGTGTCGTCAATCTCGGAGGAACTATGAGGCTTGGAGAACAAGGAAGTCTCCTCAAAGATGGAATTATAGAATCACTCTATGAGACTTCGGGAAGGGCCACGCAAAGCAATGTTATATACGAGAGGTTCCGTCACAGATACGAAGTCCATCCAGAGTTTGCAAAGAAGCTCGAATGAACAGATTTACATATATCTGGAGTCAGTCAAAAGGAAGGAATCGTTCAATTCATAGAAATGGACAACAAGGTTCATCCATACTACGTGGGAACACAGGCTCATCCAGAGCTTACCAGCAAACTCGAGAATCCTGGACCATTATTTATGGGGTTGGTGAAAGCTTGTTTGAAATAGTTACTTACTGAGCTTCTTCCATTCTTCTTCTCAGAAATCCTCAAGAGAATCAAGGATTATATCTGCAATAGCGAATTTCGGATTGCCCTTGTTTACATCTTCTGGTACGGCAATACAGGTAATCTTTGCTGATTTTGCCGAGATGACTCCATTAAGAGAGTCCTCAAAAGTGATACATTCTTCTGGAATCACTCCTATCTTTTTGCATGCTGAGAGATAGACTGCAGGATGAGGTTTTCCATATTGCTCCTCTTCAGCTGAATGAATAATCGGAAAATATTTTTCTATATCCAGTCTCTCTACTACTTCTTGAATAATAGAATATTCCGAAGAAGAGGCTATTGCTATATTCGTCGTTTTTGTAGACAAGAACTTGAGGATTTGGATCACTCATTTCTTTGCTGTTCATTCCTCTCTTATAAGTTTTTTTACTTCTTCTACTATTTCTTGAGCAAGTGATTCTTTTGTATAATCAGATGTATCCCAAGGGTACTGCAGATACCAATGTTCTACAACTTCATCTACACGTAGCCCTGTTGTTTCAGAGGTTTGAGTCATCGTAAGCTCTATTCCTACTTTTTGAAAAGCATGTCTTTCTGCCTGTATCCATAAAGGTTCTGAATCTATCAAAAGTCCATCCATATCAAATATTATTCCATGTATCATAAGAAAGTTAGGGTTATATAGTAATCAACTAGGAGACTCATTATTTCTTTATCTTCACTTCTGCATCTATTGGGTATCACTGTTTTTCTAACATACATCTGAGGAATTTTCATTGGAGTCTTCCTGGAATAAAGTGTATGTGATAATGTTCTACGCTCCTATTTCCCATTGTTTCACGAGTTGCAGAGAAATAATCCTTTTCTCCTGCTTTTTCAAAGAAATCTTTCATAAAACGATAGATATCCTGTAATTCTGATATTTCTTCTTCTAAAAGTTCATACGAAAATGCTATATGACGTTTGGGAACAGCCATGAGGTGATGTTCATTTCATGAATATGGGTATTTATTGAACAAAATATCCCAGTATCAAAAGGAATGAATACATGTGTCCCTTGTTTGCCCTGAAAGACAGAACGGACAATCCTCTTTTCAGAGGATATTTTTTCCTATTTGCTTGTGATACTCTTGTCGTGTTCCTATTTTTTTCATAGTTCTCTAACTTTTACAAAACTAGATTCATATTATTTTCTAAAGATTCCACAAAAATTTATCTTCCCTTCCCAGCTTTCTCAAGCTTCATCTGTTGATCAGTTACAGCACAAGCATCGATGATAGGCCCAAGTCTTCCTCACATAACTTGAGGAATTCCTGAGAAATTTTGTCCGATACGATGGTCGGTGATACGGTCTTGTGGATAGTTATATGTCCTGATTTTCTCACTCCTGTCACCACTTCCTACTTGAGCAAGTCTCTCTTCTCCGAGTTCTTTGGCTCTTTTTTCTTCTTCAACTGCATAGATCTTTGCCCTGAGTATCTGATAGGCTTTGTCTTTGTTCTTGTGTTGACTACGACCATCCTGACAAAATACTGATATCCCTGTAGGAATATGTGTCATATGTATGGCTGAATCTGTAGTATTTACATGCTGTCCTCCCGCTCCTGAGGATTTGGTTGCTTTGATTTCTAGGTCTTCATCTTTGAGTTCTACATCAAACTCTTCAGCTTCTGGAAGAACGGCAACGGTTATTGCACTGGTGTGGACACGTCCTTTGTTTTCTGTTTCCGGTATACGTTGAACCCTATGAACTCCCGATTCGTATTTGAAACGGCTGTATGCCCCTTCTCATTTAACTTCAAAGATAATTTCTCTTACTCCTCCAGCTTCTCCATCTGTTTTTTCGGTAACTTCTACTTTGTATCATTCTTCTTCTGCAAAGAGGATATAACTGCGAGAAAGTTCTCCAGCAAAAAGAGCTGCCTCATCTCCTCCTGTTCCTGCTCTCACTTCGACCATGATATTCTTGTCATCATTTGGATCCTTAGGAAGAAGTGCCATCTTGAGTTTTTCTTCGAGTTCTGGTATTTTCCCTTCTGCTTCAGATATCTCCATTTTAATAAGGTCTTTCATCTCTGCATCTGACTCTTCTCAGAGCATAGTTTTGTTCTCCTCGACAGACTCACTCAAACTCTTGTATTCTAGATATAGTTCTACCGCTTCAGTAATCGATTTCTTTCTTCTGGAAACTTCTTTTACCTTTTTTTGGTCTTTAAATATTTCTGGATCTGAGAGTTCTATTTCCAGGTTTTTAAACTCTGTTACGAGAGTATCAAGGTTGAATTTCATAAAAATTTCTAAGAATTATATTTCGACAAAGTGTAGTGAGAATAGAGGAAATAGCAAGGAGATAGAAAAAATTGATTATTTTAAATAATAGTTTATAATAATTAAAATAATGCTGTAATATGGATCTATGAATAAAAAAAACGGGCTTACTATTCTTAGTATAAACAATAATTTCCAGATAAATACACAAAGTACTGTTTCTGAAACAAAAGTAAGAGTTTTTGTGATTTTTGTAAGAAGAAACTCTGCCACCTGATGCCCCCTCTGGAAAGTGAAAGATTTATCAAACGTAGAGGATATGGAAATAGAGTATATAGTTGATGGTAACGAGGAAAAAGAAAAACTAGATTTTCTCAAGAGATGAATTAAAAATTATTTTCATACGATATGAAGGCTCTGACCTTTGGATTTCTCGGATATAGATTGTGTAAAATTTACATGAATACTACACGACTTAAACTACTGTGAAGATAATCATACGTTTTATTGGGGTTGATCTCATTTATGAGAGAAGATAGATATTTGAGTGCTTAATGTTGGTGATATAATACTTACTGACTTGATTTGAAATCAAAACTCTGAACATATGAGTACTTATATTGGTAACGATTTATTTATTTTTAAGGCTTGATATAAAGGAGGGATATGTGTTGCTAACAGTTCAAATATATCAAAATGATACCCTTTTAACAGAGTTAAAAGGTGCACCGGTAGCAATAAAAAAGGAGTCCAATTTGGTCAATATTTACAAAACTGCTTGCCTTCCAGATAATTTAGAGCGTTTCTCGAAAGATTTGGAAATCTTGAGATACATCTTAGTATACAAGAGTTTATATATTAACTATCTCTCTATGCTTCATAAAATACTTGTATTCTTGTTGGTGTTTGTTTCTTTTTGAACATATACCTATGCTCAAGAAAATGGAAATAACCATTGATACAATGCTATGCAGCTTCTCCCTGATTTCAAGTTCAAAGCTGTCTACCAAGATGATATTGTCTACATGGACTGGGAAAAGTATTCTCTTAGTGAAAGTCTCAAGTACTACAAAGTAGTCAGGTCAATAAAAAATAGCAACCCTGTTTATCCTGAAGACGGTCATATCAAATACTCTAAAGATATAAACTTTACAGAGTACACCGATAAATGGCCTCCTTATGGGGATGTATATTACAGAGTTTGTGCTATTACAAAGGAAAAAAATAGATATTGTAGTAAGGTAGTAAAAGTAGATATCAAGAAACCTGAAAAAAATACTCAAAAAGTTTGTACTAGAGAATATGTTCCTGTGTGTGGGGAATATAAACATGAATGCTGCAGCACAAACAATAATCCAAAATGTAAAATAGTGAAGGTTAGTTGTACCCCAAAATTAAAAACATATTCAAATAAGTGTGTTATGGAAAACGCTGGTGCAGTATATAAATATAGTGGTAAATGTGAGGAAAAAGAGTCCCCAAAATCTACTTCTTACCAAGTATCAACAAAGATTAAAAAAAGAGCTCAGATACTTATAAATAATTTCATCAATAAGTTAGAGAAAAAAGGACTCACTGATTCTGAGATAATAAAAAAGATAGATACTATTACTCAGAGGTTGGAAAAACTCAAAAAGAAGAAACCTAAAGTTTCAAAGATTATTGATTATATCATCTTCCTCCTTGAAGAAAAAAGAGGAAAATATGAGGATGATTTTGGAGAGATAGAAAATATATTTAGTGAAGAGTAGGAAGATAAGTTACTCATTAAAAAGGAGTAGCCTATTCAAGAGATGATTTTTAGCATCCATAATATTTTTGACAAACCTACTAAAATAGTTATATATAGTATATAATTTGTAGAAAATGATTCATAATCAAACATCTAATATTCCTGGTGAAGGTAGTTTTTTCCTGGATTTTCTTCAATGATATGCTGAAACTCTCACTAACAGGAGCCTTCTCCATAAGGAGGCAGATATAAAACTTTTTTTGGAAGGATCTTTCAAAGAAATATGTGAAAATTGGGGGCGTTTTTTTGATGAATATGTGAATATTTTCTTTCGACATCCCAATATTGTCTTTTTTAAAAACTCAGTATCCCTAGCTAATTGATTAAGAAACGACAGAATGCTTAGCTTCGTTCCTATCGAAAATAATACCTATATAAACCTTGCAAAATTGGATCAAATCGTTGCTACTGGTCAAACGAAATTATGAATAGCTTTTTGTCTTGCGCATGAGATTTCCCATAGCATCCAAACACAGCTTCAGTTTAAAGAAAAAGAAACAAGGTATATAGAATACCACGCGCACTACCTTGCTTGATATATGCTTCAAAAGATGATTGATAGTAGCGATATAAAACTTTCATCTGAGGAAATAAGGGAGTTATTCACTATTTTTGAAATTCATGGAATTATGCATGAACTTGGGTGCTTTTTTGAGAAAAAAGAATTAACTCACCGGGATGGTAAAGAAGCTAAAAGAGCTATACGTGAATGATTTTCTGCTACAGAGATCGACATCATGAATACTTTTCCTCCTCAATACTCAAAAATAAATACATGAGAAATAATACGTCCTTACGAGGAAAGGGTTACGAACTGTACTTTCCCAGATAACTAAATATAGACGATTTTCTACAAATCATACTTCAGCTTCTCCAGTCCTATCTCTTTATCTCATACAAGTATTTTTGGACTAATATTCTCAGCATCATTTCCTTCAAAGAAGAAACTATTATCGATATCTTGATCTTTGAGTATTTTTTTGAGCCTCTTTTCTACCTCACGAACCACTCCCATCTTATCAAGAACATCATAAACTCTCATAACTGCTTCTGAGTTTTCGAAGTCAGTCATACGAACGATTTGCTCAAGCCTCTTTCCTTCGGTCTTAAATAAGAGATTTCCAAGGTAGGAAACATTGACTTGTCTTGGGTCTTGTTTTGATTTGAGATCGTATATTTTGACTTCTTCTTCGATCTCTTCTTCTAAAGAAACAAGAGTTTCTGAATAGTTGTCTACGAGAAAGTCCTTGAGTTCTTCTATCCCTTCTCCTGTCGCTGCTGATATAACAAAACACTTCTTGCTTGGGTACTTCGTTTGAAATTCTGAGACGATATGTTCTTTCATTTCTCTATCCAAAAGATCCCCTTTTGTAAAGATGATAACCTCTTCTTTAGAAATAAGGGTATTTTTTGATGATTCTCCATGACGAGCTCCAAATATATCAAGCTCATTTCTAATATCCTCATAGTCTGAGAGAAGATTATCAAGACGATAAAGATCCAGGAGATGAAAAAGAACCCCTGTTCTTTCTATATGTTTCAGAAACTCTATTCCGAGTCCCTTTCCTTCGCTCGCTCCAGGAATCAGCCCTGGAACATCTTCGAGAACGAGAGACTTTCCCTTATGCTCAAGAACTCCGAGGTTTGGAGTAAGTGTAGTAAATGGATAGTCTCCTATCTTTGGAGAGACATTACTGAGTTTTGAAATAAGTGTTGATTTTCCTGCTGAAGGGACTCCGATAATACCGATATCTGCAACCAGTTTGAGTTCGAGATGTAAATCTCTCTCTCCTGGGATATCTCCAAGTTCTGCAAATGCTGGAGCTTGTCTGGTACTCGAACAGAAGTGAGCATTTCCATATCATCCCCTTCCTCCTTCAGCCATGAGAACTTTTGTATTTTTCTCATCCAGATCAAAGATAATTTCCTGCGTTTCTGCGTCACGAATAATCGTTCCTGTAGGAACTCTGAGAATAGTATCTTCTCCATTCGCTCCATGCATAAGTTGTTTTCATCCTCTTTCTCCTTTTTCTGCTGTTATTACTTTTTTATGTCTAAAATCACTCAGAGTATTGAGGTTGTCATCAGATTGTATGTACACATGTCCTCCATTTCCTCCATCTCATCCCCGAGGTCCTCATTTTGGTATGTACTTTTCTCTTCTCCATGAAACAAGACCGTCACCTCATTTTCCAGCGCTGATATGTATTTTGACTTCGTCTATAAACATTTTTACTTTTTAGTATTTTTATTGTCTTATGGTATCCCCAGCAGGAATCGGCTCGTCTTAATTGTTCTTATTCATCACAATCAAATTTTTCTCTTCAGAGAAAAAACCTCCATTCACTTCCTTTTTTTATTGTCTTATGGTATCCCCAGCAGGAATCGAACCTACATCTACCCCTTAGGAGGGGGTTGTTCTATCCGTTGAACTATAAGGACAAAAAGCGACAGTACTATAGGAGAAAAGAAGAAAAAGGCAAATCTGTTTATAGGTTTCCTCTTCTTATCCCAGGAGGAAACCTACTAAGGAAAAACTATATCTTTACAAACCAAACAAACGCAAGGGTTAAGAAAAGAATTACTACAAAAGTTATAAGTATATAATTCGTACTTTTCTCATACTTGAGCTTCTTTTCTAGGTCGTCTTTTGCTTCCTTTATATCCTCTACCTCTCTCCCAAGATATCCCTTAGATTCTTCGAGAAGAAACTGTGACTTCTTGAATTCAACCAAGGTCACAGAGTTTCTTGCTACTTCTTTCGCCTCTCCGAGTTGAACTGAAAGATTTTGTATGAGTGTATCTTTCTTTTGTATTTCAGATCTCAGGTCTGCATATATTTTCTCAAGAGTTCCTCAGTTTTGTGACGGAGAGGAAATAGATGTCGAAGGACTTTCTACTGTTGAATTTGTTCTGGGGATAATAACCTCTTGTTTCGATGCTTCTTTTCCACTTATTGAGTTGATATCTCCTCTATGTATATAAATGATTTTTCCTTCTTTTTTTGATCTGAGCTTTCCAGATTTTACATATCTGTCAACACTTCTTGTAGAAACATTGAGTAAATCTGCAGCTTGTTGTCTCGTAATATCGTACATAAAAATTGATTCTTTTAAGATTTATTTTTGTCTACAATACCTTAATAAAAAAGCCTTACAGAGCAAAAGTTTTTGTCCACTTTATTGTTGACAAATAAAAAGACTTAGAAAATATTTGACTAATCTTTTATATCTATATAATACCCGAGCTATTTGCGGCTATCGTCTAGTGGTTAGGACACCTGGTTTTCATCCAGGCAACCGGAGTTCGATTCTCCGTAGCCGTACCAAATGTATCGCGGAGTGGAGAAGTGGTATCTCGCCAGGCTCATAACCTGGAGGTCATTGGTTCGATTCCAATCTCCGCAACCAAATAAATAGCAAAAAGCTGAGGACTGATGCTTTTCAGCACTCAGCTTTTTTTATATGTCAGTATAGCTCAGTCGGTTAGAGCGCAGGATTCATATCCCTGAGGTCGCAGGTTCAATTCCCGCTACTGACACCAATTTAAAATACAATTTTCAGTAAGGGGATTGAATGGAGAGTAAAATTGTAAAACAATTTTAAAAAGACACGTTTGTGTCTTTTGGCTCGGATGTCCGACTCGTAGAGCGACAATTCCCGCTACTAACACCAATTTAAAAACAAAGAAAAAATCTCTCAAGAGCAATCTCGGGAGGTTTTTTATGTAGAAATGTTACTAAAAGTCACTAGAGAAGGGATTGACTTTCAATGCCGATAAAATAGAATCAATACTATTGAAATTATTACTTTAATTATTTATATAAAAATATATGTCTAAAAAAGGAAGCTCTCAGAACAATAGCATGTTCTTTATTATTATTGTTCTTCTCCTCATTGTTATAGGAATCCTTGCTTTCTT
>Ga0256834_1001058_pt1 | contig 19166 bp, 19 predicted proteins | sample 4281140metaG_FD_190536 | JGI IMG/M metagenome (GOLD analysis project Ga0256834, IMG submission 190536) | Hydrothermal vent microbial communities from East Pacific Rise, Pacific Ocean - 4281-140 | ecosystem: Environmental > Aquatic > Marine > Hydrothermal vents | place: Pacific Ocean: East...
ATTTAAGTAAATATGAACGCCCAGAATGAGCAGCATCTTCATTCATCCAAATAAGATGCGCCTGAAATTGGTCAGACATTTGAGGAGTTTCACCTAATAAAGACAAAACATCACCACGTGAAATATCAATTTCTTTATCAAGTGTAATTGTTATTGCTTGCCCAGAAGCTGCATTATTCAAATTCTCACCTAAGGTAATAATATTTGAAACAATAGCCGTTTTTTTCGATGATGACACCACCAGTTCATCACCTACAGACATTTGCCCAGAAACTAGAGTTCCACAAAAACCTCGAAAATCAAGATCAGCTCGATTCACCCATTGCACAGGAAATCGCATTTTTTTTAATGAGCTATCTTTGCTTACATCAATAGTTTCAAGGTATGAAAGTAATTGCGTCCCTTTATACCATTTGGTATTCTCACTTGGCGCAACTATATTGTCACCTTTTAGAGAAGAAACAGGAATTGCCGCAATAGAGTTAAACCCTAAATCTTTAGCAAAATCTCGATAATCTTGTTCTATTCTTTTAAAAACCTGCTCATCATAATTAACTAAATCAATTTTATTAACTACCAAAACAACATGGCGAACCCCGATAAGTGAGAGGATATAGCTATGCCGTTTTGTTTGCGTCAACAACCCTTTACGAGCATCAACTAGCACTAAGGCTAAGTCTGAGTTTGAAGCTCCTGTTGCCATATTTCTGGTATATTGCTCATGCCCTGGTGTATCGGCGACAATAAATTTACGCTTGTTGGTAGAAAAAAATCGATAAGCAACATCAATAGTAATACCCTGCTCACGCTCAGCACTTAAACCATCAACTAAAAGCGAAAAATCTATCCCCTCATCTCCAACTATACGATTATGACTCTCTTTTTTTAGAGTAGCTAACTGATCCTCAAGTATAAGCTGACTATCATAAAGCAAACGACCAATAAGCGTTGATTTACCATCATCAACCGAACCGCAGGTTAAAAACTTTAACATTCCCTTTGATGTTTGTGACTTCAACCAACTAGCAAGATCTTTATCTAAATTATTATTATTCATATCAGAAATAGCCCTCTTGCTTTTTTTTCTCCATTGAAGCTGATTGATCACTATCAATCAGTCGCCCTTCACGCTCAGACGTTTTGCTTGCTTGCATCTCCATAATGATTGATGGCAAATCACAAGCATCAGACTGAATTGCTCCAGTTAATGGATAACAACCAAGAGTTCTAAAGCGCACCATTTTTTCTTGCGGCTTTTCTCCCTTATTAAACTTAAAGCGCTCATCATCAACCATAATAAGCACTCCTTCGCGCTCAACTACTGGTCGGTTTTTAGCAAAATATAGTGGAACAATCGGAATATTTTCAAAATATATATAAGTCCAAATATCTAACTCAGTCCAATTTGAAAGTGGAAAGACGCGCATATTCTCACCCAAATTTATCCTTGTATTATAAATATGCCAAAGTTCCGGTCGTTGATTTTTAGGATTCCAGACATGCTGAGCATTACGGTGCGAAAAAACACGCTCCTTTGCACGAGACTTTTCTTCATCGCGTCGTGCGCCACCAATCGCTGCATCATAATTACCCATCTTAAGTGCTTGGCGAAGAGCTTGAGTTTTCATTATATCAGTATAGCGAGATGAGCCACAATCAAATGGATTAATATTGTTTTCAACCCCTTGGTTATTTGTATGAACAATTAAATCAAGGTCATATTTTTTTTTAACTTGCTCACGAAACTTAATCATCTCTGCAAATTTCCAAGTTGTGTCTATATGCAATATAGGAAAGGGTATTTTTGAAGGAAAAAAAGCTTTTCTAGCTAAATGTAATAAAACACTCGAATCCTTGCCAATAGAATACATCATTACTGGACGTTCAAAACATGCGGCAACCTCACGAAAAATCTCAATGCTTTCAGCCTCAAGCTTTTGCAAATATGAGAGTTTTGGGTGAAGGTCATTCATGATAATTCTTCCAACTTAAATTTTGTAATTACTTAATGTTTTTTAGCAATAAATTATTTGTACTTTTTAAGCAATTATTTAAGCAAATATATTTTAAGAGGCGGGATTATTCGATCAAATATGTGTTGGAACGATTGGGAGTATTACCCTTCAACATAGGAATGCCCTACTAAAAAGTTACACCATTCATCTGTTAAATTGCAGTCCTAAATAATTTCTAGCACAATTTCATATCATGCATATTTAGTTCATAAACACTTGTTTAGTTCATAAACACTTGCAAGACAGTTTAGTTTTTTCTAATATACACGCTGATATTGGACGTAACACTATTTACGATTAAACTAAGGCAAATAAATGCAAAAACAAATTTTAGACATTCTTAAGAAAATTCCAGTTCCAAGCCTCAATAAAGATATTGTTTCGCTTGGTCTAATTTCTAAAATTGTTATCAAAGGGCAAAAGGTTATATTTTCAATTACCGTGCCTAAGGGGCTTGAAAATGAATTAGCTTATGTGCGTGATCAAGCAGAACAAAATGTTGCAAAGCTTGATGGTATTGAAAGAGTTCTTATTGCTTTAACGGCACAAGTTGAAAAACAACCCCCCGCCGTTCAGCCAAAACTTAAAACTAAAAAAGACCGCCCAGTTGGCCCCGATATGCGCCCCGATGCAGGCGCAATACCTAACGTTAAATCTGTGCTTGCGATTGCCTCTGGAAAGGGCGGCGTTGGCAAATCTACCACTGCGGTAAATATAGCATTAGGGCTAAGATCGCTTGGCTTAAAAGTTGGCTTGCTAGATGCCGATATTTATGGCCCCTCAATTCCTCGCCTAATGGGACTTGGCGGCGCACGCCCCGAAATAAAAAATGAAAAAATAATTCCGCTTGAGCAATATGGCATTAAAGTCATGTCGATGGGATTTTTAATGGAAGAAGAATCTCCTGTTATTTGGCGTGGCCCAATGGTGGTTTCTGCCCTAATGCAAATGGTGCGTGAAGTTGAATGGGGCGAGCTTGATGTGCTGGTGCTTGATATGCCTCCGGGAACTGGTGACACGCAATTAACAATGGCGCAACAAGTACCGCTTGCTGGCGCAGTAATTGTCTCTACTCCGCAAGATTTAGCACTTATTGATGCTCGTAAAGGTCTGAAAATGTTTAAGTCTGTTGATGTACCAATTCTTGGCATTGTTGAGAATATGAGCAATTTTATTTGCCCAAAATGCGGAGAAATATCAGAAATTTTTGGTCATGGCGGCGCAAAAGACGAAGCATTAAAACTCCACGTTACATTTCTTGGCGCAATTCCCCTGCACATGGATATTCGCAAATTCTCAGATGAGGGCAACCCAATTATCATTGCTGACGCTGAGGGTGAACATGCAAAAATATATAAAAATATCGCACTAAGAATTGCCGCACAATTAGAAAATGACGGATAAAAAGATTTTAGACAACCAATAAGATTTTTGGAGGTCATAATTTAAGAGGATACGCAACACATGTTTGAATATTCTATTATCCACTGGACGACTTTTCTCACTGCAGCAGTTCTATTAAATCTTGCCCCAGGCCCTGATATTGCGTTCATTCTTGGTCAGACAATTCGAGGTGGTAAACCATCTGGCTTCGCAGCAATGTTCGGAATATGGACAGGTGCTTTTGGTCATGTGCTAATGGCAGCTGCTGGTCTTTCTGCAATATTAGCAACTTCAGCAATTGCATTCTCTATCGTAAAATGGGGAGGCGCAATTTATCTTATTTGGCTTGGCATCAATGCTCTGAGGTCCAAGGGCAGTTCATTCATTTCACAAGACTTAAAGCCTAACTTTGATTATTTTTCAATTTATAAGCAGGGCATTTTGGTTGCATTATTAAATCCAAAGGTCGCAATCTTTTTTCTCGCCTTTCTCCCTCAATTCGTTGTTATTGGATCTGGTCCTATTTGGGCGCAATTATTTCTTCATGGTTTGCTAATAATTATTGTTGCAGCTTTAATTGAACCGCCATTGGTTATTATAGGGGGGAAATTAACCGCAAATTTGCGAAATAATACTCGTTTTGGATTGTGGCTTGGTAGAAGTTTAGGTGCAATTTTTATTGCACTTGGCATACGACTTGCACTCGAAAAACAATAAATTTTAGATTTTATAAATTACAAATATAAGCTTTAACCCACTGTTGTTTTGCCTTTCACAAATGTAAGAAATTGCCTAACCCAAGAATTATCTTCACAATTTCTTAAATGGCAAAAGCCAGCCATCAAATTATATTTAATTATGCCGTCATTCTGCCCATCAATTCCATGACCACGTTTAATAATGCGAGCAAATTCCGTATCAGGTTTTAAACCTTCAATGCTGGCATAATGAAATTCATGTGCTGCAAAGTTTTGCCCCTCCCCACCCCAAAGATGATTATCCTTCACTTCAAAACTAGTATATCCCCTGCCCTGTGGACGCTCATTCATTATAGCTTTTGCCTCAATCACCCCAACCATATCAAATTCTTTTTTGCCCCATTTTATTGCATTACAAAGATACATCAAACCGCCGCACTCAGCATAAGTTGGCAATCCATTTTCTATTGCTTTTTTGATATTTGCTCGTAGCATCTCATTTGCCGATAATCTTTCCATATAAATTTCAGGAAAACCGCCGCCAATAAAAAAGCCATCAATTTGTGGCAACTCCTGATCTTGCAAACTATCTATAAAAATCAGTTTTGCCCCTGCTTTCTCGAACGCTTCTAAATCATCAGCATAATAAAAGCCAAAAGCACTATCTTTAATAACTCCAATTTTTATGCCCAAAGCAAATTTCTCGCTTTTAACTATTGCTGGCAAAGCCATATTGGACGCATTGCTTGCAATATTTTGCAATTTATCTAAATCCACTGCCCCTCCTACAATACGTCCAATTTGAGCAATTTTTTCACTTAACGCATTATTCTCATTAGGTGTAACCAAACCCAAATGCCGCTCACCAATATCAAGAATTTTATTACGCCCAATCGCACCAATAACTGTTATATCACTATAATATTCAACCGCCCTTATCAGCTTTTCTTCATGGCGAGAGCCGCCAACTTTATTCAATATTACGCCTGCAATATTTATATCTTCATCAAAAGCCTGATAACCTAATAACAGCGGCGCAATGCCTCGTGTCATGCCAGTCGTATCAATCACCAAAACAACAGGAAGTTGCAATAATTTTGCTAATTGCGCATTTGAATCAATCCCCGACAAATCAATCCCATCATAAAGCCCTTTATTTGCTTCAACCAGTGAAATGTCCGCCCCTTGCAATTTCAAAGCATAAAGATTTTTGATCTCACATTCATTCATTGCGTTAAAATCTAAATTATAACAGGTGTGTTTACTAGCAGAGCTAAGCCACATCGGGTCAATATAATCGGGTCCTTTTTTGAAGGTCTGAACCCTAAGCCCACGTCCCGACAAAGCCGCACTTAGACCAATCGAAATAGTAGTTTTACCTGAGGATTTATGCGCGGCGGCAATCATAAAGCTGGGCATAAAATCCTCATCAAAATTATTGTAAAGCCGAAGGTTCTACATTGTCATCACTTAGATTGACTGGCAAGATGCGTAAGAATTTCATTCCCAAAACCGTAATAAGAAGTGCTAGAGCTACTCCGCCAAATCCCAAAACCAGTTCCAAAATTGAAGGGGTATAGCTATTTATCACACCATCAGAAAAACTGCTTGAAACTTCATATCCGGGGAAAATTTCTAGCGGGAAAGCCTGCCCACCGATAATAATTACATAAAGCTGAGCAAAGCCGCCCAACACCACCAAAAATGCCGCAAAAATAACCAAATGTCTTTTTGTATCTAGCTTTGGATGAAACAATAAAATAAGCGGAATAATTGAGCCAAGAAAAACATGTCCAATCCAAAATACTGCAGTATAAATTCCACCATTCAGCAATATGAATTTCTCAAATGCCTGATGCTCGCTTACATACATATTGCTCAAATGTTGCACCACAGTGAAATATAAAACCACCGCCACAAATAAACCAAGCAATCTCGCCTGACGGGTGCGAAGTTCGGGCGAATAAATACGCCTAGTCATGGTGCAAGTGCCAATCATCACCAAAATAAACATCGCCAGACCAAAAGAAAAAGACATAGCAATAAACATCGGCGCCATAATCGCCGCATCATATCCCTGCCTTGCAACCAACCAGCCAAAAATAGACCCCGTGCCTGTGGTCAATGCAAGCCGCCATAAAAACGCAATCAAGCCAGCAGTTTTAAGCGCAAACACATGCACTCCTCGTGCCATTTGCGCATAAAGATAAATCGCCACTATGCCCAGAAAACCAGTATAAAGTAACACATTCCAAGCAAAAATTGACTTAAAATTATATGTTGTCATCGCAATTAACAACCTGTCAGGTCGCCCTAAATCTAGCACCAAAACCGCCAACCCGCCCATCAAAAGCGCCATCGCCAAAAGTGAGGAAACCCGAGCGGTTGGTTTATATGCCTGCTTGCCAAAAACCGAGCCGATTGAGGAAACATTAAGCGCACCAGAGGCGGCAACTATCAAAAAAATTGCAAAAATATGCGGCACGCCCCAAACAATCTGGTTATTCATGCCAGTAACAATATGCCCATGATGTTCAATATATAAGACCGTAGCACCAGCGGCAGCAACAAATCCTGCTAGCAAAACAACCAGCGACCACAACTTTTTGGTAGATCTTAATTCGCTATATTTAATTCGTTGCATAAAACACCCCTATATATTTTTATAACGAACGCCAAGATTTAGGCGAAGATCATCACGCAATTCTACGCTTGGATAATTTGCCAGAGCCAGCGAGATTTCACTGTTAGCATCATTGAGATCACCAAAAATCATTGCGCCATTTCCGCTTGTTTCACACGCTTGGGTGCAAGCAGTTGTGCCTTCCCCCGCATCAAGTTTATGCACACACATATTACAGCCCTCAACCGTGCCTTTGCCTCGAGGCGAAGAAGTCTTTTGCCCCTCAATTTTTTCATGCACAAATGAGCGAGCCTTAAATGGACAAGCCATCATACAATAACGACAACCAATGCAAATATGCCTATCAACCAGCACAATGCCATCAGCCCGTTTGAACGAAGCCCCCGTTGGACAAACATCAACACAGGGCGGCTTTTCGCAATGCTGACACATCAAGGGAAGCGACGTTTCACGCCCCGTATTTTTATTCTTTAGAGTGACTTTTCTAATCCATTGTGGATCAGTATCAAGCCCTGTATCTTCCCATCCATGTTCGTTTGAGCAGGCACTGATACAAGCGTTGCAATCGCTAGGGCATTTATTCGCATCAATTAATAACCCCCAACGAATATTTGGGTTAGCGCTAGCCGCCGCCCCTTGGCTTAGCGCCATTAGGGTAACACCAGAAGCAAGGGTAACGCTGGCTAATGCCGCACCTTTTTTCAAAAACTCACGCCGATGAAAATCTGCGCCTTTCATCTTATTTTTCTCAAACATACTCATTTTTTTTCTTTCAAAAGATATGCCCGCATCATTTCAATTTGCTTATCTGAAATCCCAGAATTTGGATTATATTGTGCCAATGCTTCTTCTAAGAAATTTACATCTGGATCAGACGTATGACAAGAAAAACAGTCAATTTTCACTGCCGCAAATTCATGGCAGGTAGCGCAGAAAAACTGTTCACTATCAGCTTTAACAGGCTTTTCATCATCACCAAAAACTGCATGACAAGTGACACACTGCTTAATGCTGGCATCAATTTTTCGCTCCCCATCACGCACAACTTTATCTCTATCATGTCTGAGCAAATCAGGGTGGTTAATCCGCCAATATTCACTACCCTCAGGGTGTGGATTACCAATCGCTTTTGCCACATTTGGAAAAAGAGAATTCACGCTATTTTCTTGCGCCAATGAGCCAATAAAACTCAATGGAAAAATGATAAAAAAAGCAAGAAATAGCGCCCTCATTTTATTCTCCTAAACCCATATTGATATAACCAGTTGGGCAAACATCGGCGCAAACATGACAGCCGATACATTTTGAATAATCGGTTTCAACATAACGCCCAACAATTCTATCAGATTTTTTAACTCTTGATACGGCATCTTGCGGACAATAAATTACGCAATTATCGCACTCAAAGCACATGCCACAAGACATACATCTTTCGCCCTCTTTTTGCGCCTGCTCTTCGCTATAAGCAATGATACGTTCTTCAAAATTGCCCAAAACATCATCGCCCTCAATTCTAACTTCATCACGAATACCACGAGCTTCATACGAGAAATGCCCTAAAAATAAATCCGTATGTTTGATAATTTGCGAACCTGATCTATCGTCATAATTATGAATAGCAAAATCTGAGTTATCAGTGCCACGAGTTGGCTGATGATTATATTCACTTGGATCTTTGCCATGCTCGTGTAATTCTTCAAGCAAGTTAAAATGATGCACATCAACTTTGGGGCGTTTTTCAATCTCGCCATCATCTAAAAAGTCAGAAATAGTTTGCGCCGCAATCCTCCCATGCCCAATAGCAGTGGTTAATAAATGCGGCTTAAGAATATCTCCACCAGCAAAATGTTTATCTTTGCCTTTCACTTTATAACCAGCTTCAATAGCAATAAATCCATTACCAGAATCCATCGCCTCCACACCTTCAAAATCACCAAACTGCCCAATCGCAGAAATAATCACATCGCAATCAATAGAAAATTCAGTGCCTTCTCGAGCAATCGGTGTCATGCCTTTCATGTCACATTCGCACATTTTAAGCGCAATCGCCTTGCCGCTATCATCTTTTATAACTTCAAGCGGCATAACCGAGCCAACAATATCAACACCCTCACGTTTAGCGTCTTCTCTCTCATGCTCCGCCGCCGTCATTTCTTCAATCGGAAACAGCGAGGTTAATGTCGCACTAACCCCCTCACGATCAAGCGCTTCGGCGGCATCATCAGCAGTAAAATTTATATCCTTTTTAGCAGCTTTTGCCTCAGTTGAAACATGCCCCAAACGACGAGCGACTGAGGCAACATCAACCGAAGTATCACCACCCCCAACAACCACAACTTTAAGCTCACTATCAACAATATGACCTTTGTTAAACGCATCTAAAAACTCAATTCCATTGATGCAATTTTTAGTGCCTTCCCAACCCTTTATCGGCAACGGACGACCATTTTGCGCCCCAAGCGCCCAAAAAATAGCATCATATCCAGCTTCAATTTTATCAATCGAAATATCTTTGCCAACCTTAGTATTAAGATGAACATCAACCCCTAAATCAATAATGCGCCCAATCTCTTTATCAAGCATATCACGAGGCGTACGATAGCCCGGAATACCAAACCTCATCATGCCGCCCAACTCATTATGAGCCTCAAAAATACTCACCCCATGACCCATTTTACGCAAGAAAAAAGCCGCCGCCAAACCCGCAGGCCCACCACCAATGATTGCAATTTTACGACCAGTATCAGCACCAGCTTTAACATGCTTTAATTCATTCTCATTCGCCCAATCACCAACATATTGCTCAACCCCATTAATGCCGACATAATCATCAACTTCATTACGGTTACAACCATCTTCACAAGGCGCAGGGCAAACCCTGCCCATTGTTGCAGGAAACGGATTTGCTTCACTCATTCTAGCAAAGGCATATTCTTGCCAAACCATGCCATCAACCACAGGTTTTTCCATACCCCGAGCAATGGCTAACCAACCACGAATATCATGACCCGATGGGCATGACCCCTGACAGGGCGGAGTTTTATGAATATAGGTTGGGCATTTATAAGATTTATCTTGGGTGAAGATTTTTTCTTCAAGATCCCAATCATCTGGAGTTTCACCATCTTCAAAACGTCTGAATGTTAAATTTTCACTCATTATTCGCCTCCGCTTCACTATCTTTTTTTACCGCATCATTATCGGCATTATCAGTTTTTGGTTTATCTAAAATTATTGCGTTTGATACAAGTTGATGCACCGATAAAATCGAGTCCATTTCATATCCAAATTTCGGCATTATTTTACTAAATTGCGTTTTACAAATCGCACAAATCGCAACCATATGACTTACACCATGATCCTCTGTCACTTGTTGTAATGCTGTCATTCTGGGGCTTGCGCCTTTGGTGCGTAAATCCATCAATTCATCGGTAAGCAAACCACCGCCACCACCACAACAAAGCGTGCTTTCTTTAATCGTATCACGCTCCATATCATAATAATAATTACAGCAGGCCTTTATCACTTCACGTGGAAATTCAAATTGTCCTCCCGGAATATCACCCATGTTTGAGCCACGAGCAACATTGCAACTATCGTGAAATGTTAAGCGGTATTCATCATTTTTAGACTTATCAAATTTGAGATCACCCTTTTGAATCATATCATGGGTAAATTCCATAATATGTTGCGGAATTGGATAATTTTGATCCAGAAAATCAAATGGACCCGCCAGCGTATTGAGGAAACTATAAGCCACCCGCCAAGCATGCCCACATTCACCAAAAATAATCCGCTTAACCCCAAGGTCTTTTGCTGCTTTTTTGATTCTAAGGCTTAACTCACGCATGTTTTCATACGAGCCAATAAACATGCCAAAATTAGCCGCCTCAGAAGCATAAGAACTTATCGTCCAACTCACCCCTGCTTGATGAAACACTTTAGCATAGCCCAATAATCCTTCAATATGAGGTTCTGCAAAAAAATCAGCCGATGGTGTAATGAGCAAAATATCTGCGCCCTTTTCATCGAGCGGCAAACGAATAGGAATCCCAGTCTCTTCTTCAAGATCCTCTTCTAAATCTTCAAGCGTAGCCCGTAAGGCTTTAGGATTCAGCCCAAGATTATTTCCAATTTTTTCAGCTTTAGCAATAATCTCATTACAATATTTCTGCCCCTTGCCAACGCTATTAAGAATCTCACGTGCCGCCATAGAAATCTCAGCGGTATCAATTCCATAAGGACAGAAAACCGAACAACGCCGACATTGTGAACATTGGTGATAATAAGTATACCATTCCTCAAGCACTTCTTTAGTGAGATCACGAGCGCCAACTAACCAAGGGAAATATTTCCCCGCAAATGTATAATAACGCCGATATACTGAGCGCAATAAATCTTGGCGAGCAACAGGCATGTTTTTAGGGTCACCCGTACCAAGAAAATAATGGCATTTATCGGTGCAAGCACCGCATTTTACGCAAGTATCCAAATAGACTTGAAAAGCACGATTTTTCTTTGCCAACTCGCCAATCTTAGCAATCGCAACTTCTTTCCAATTATCAATCAATTCAGGCGGAAAACCAATATCCTCATTATGCTGAGGGTGTGCAGCATATGTCTGCAAATCAGCCATTGCACCACAGGCAAGTTTTGGAATTTCAAGCGGATCACCAACAAATTTAGGGTTATGTTTTTTATGGCTAATATCAAGTTCTACCATTGCCTTACCCCTCATCTTCTAATTTTTTTGCCCAAGGGGCAATATGGCGTTTTTTACGTGAATCATCGACCTGATTACGAGTTGGGCTGAAAAATATTCCAACCCCATGCAATAGTTTTGAAATTGGAAATATAATCATCAAAATAATTACCAAGCCCAAATGAATTAACAATGCTGGGTGAGTTGGCAATGTGCCAATTTGAAAAGTTAGCAAACCAAGCATATAGACTTTCACCGCAATAATATCGGTGTGCGACACAAATTTCATCGCTAAACCAGAAGCCGCAATACCCAATAATAAAGCTAACATTAAATGATCTGAAGGGTTTGAAATATAGCGTATTCTTTCGACCAAAAACCGCCTCGCCCAAAGCCCTACTAGACCAATCGCCATAGCAAAACCAGCATAAATGCCAAACGGTTGCACAATCTCAACCCACCACCAAACGTCTTTAGTGAAATAACGCAAGTGACGAAGCAAAACTAATAACATGCCAAAATGAAATAAATAGGCAAAAATCCAAATCCATTTATTCGACTTAAACAAGCTTTCAAATAAAAACACTTCACGTAACATGCGAAACACAACCCCGCCCTTTGTCATTGGCGCAGGCATAGTTGGAATTTTAAGAGGCGCAGGAGTTTTTGCATAAATCCAAATCTTCCTTGTTACTCCAACAATGAGTATCAAGGTCGCAAGATAAAACATTATTGCATAGATTACGGATAGCATTTTAGTCCTCCCAAATTCTCTCTCCTTGTCATTCTAAACACCCCTCCGTGTCATTCTAAACACCCCTCCGTGTCATTCTAAACACCCCTCCGTGTCATTCTGAACGAAGTGAAGAATCTTGTGCTTAAGAGTTAAAGATGCTTAGGCTTCGCTCAGCATGACATCTAACTTCAACTCTGGCGCACTATCGCAATAGGTCATTCAGCATGACATAATGCTTTTTAATTCCCACGTCAGCTGCTCTCCCTCGCAATGACGAAGCTAATATTACACGCAGCCAGCAGGCTCTCCTTACACACAGCCAGTAGGCTTGGGCAGACCAGCAATTTTACAAGCCTGTTTTGCAGGACCATAAGGAAATAACTCATACATATATTTATTATTACCAATTTCAGGGCCCAAAGATTTTTTGATTGATTTAATCAACACCCGCACCGCTGGCGCAATTTGATATTCCTCGTAATAATCACGCAAGAAATTTACTACCGCCCAATGCTCTTCACCCAACTCAACTTCTTCAGCCTTTGCAATCACATCAGCAAGTTCTTTGCTCCAATCGCTAAGATTGGTGATATAACCCTCTTCATCATGCTCAACACTAGTTCCGTTTACTTCATATGCCATTTAGTTTCCTTTCAAAATAATCTTTTATAGCCAAGCATTCGCCAAATCATGTTTAGCAGCAAGCTCCACAAATCCTACATAATCTACAATTTTTATACCCTCAATTAGCTTAGCTTCATCAATTCCACGAGCCGCCAAATCGCCCTTAAGCGCATAGATTTCTATCTCGCCATTTTTTGCCGCAACTGCCGCACTCATTGCACTGCCTTTACTTGCGCCATAAACCCCATCTTCAATCATTAAAACCGCATCACCCTTAATAGTGTGACTTAGGCAACTCTGCATTGAAGAGTTAGCAAAGGGAGATTTATTCACTGTGTGTAATGTTGACATATCTTAACCCCCTAAAAATTCAAAACTACGTCTTGGTCAGCCATAATTTTGGCCATTTCTGATCGATCAACAATACGAATAGAAGGCTTTTCTGCCCAATCATCATCTTCATCTTCATAAGTGATTTCTTGCAAGTCATCAGCACTAAGCCCACGTTCCTCTAGCGATTCTTTTTCGACATAAAATTTAGTAACATCATAGTCACCAAGCGCCCGAAAAGTTGGCGAGAAATTCTTTACTCCAATTTCTTTAGTGTCCTGACCTTTGGTGAGCTGAAACACACCATCATCTAAAAAAGCCAAACTTACATCTTGCTCAAATGCCGCCCCTATCAAAACAACCTCAAGGCTTTCAAGCGCATAAATTGTGCCATAAGGCGCTTTACGATTAACATATAGAAATCTTTTAGCTTCACTCATATCTAATCTCCAAATGTCATCAGGCGATCACTAAGAATGCCCATTTCAATTAACTGACCAAGACCTGAAATTCTAAAACCATCAGCAATATTATTAGCATCTTTGCCTTGTCGTTTTGCTTCATTTTCATCAAGCAGACCACGGCGTTGCGCCGCTGCAATACAAATCACTAAATCAATATTATGTTCTTTAGCCAAAGCAGACCAATTTTGCTGCAAATTGCGCTCATCTTGTGGTGGCACAGCAAGCCGTGTTCCAACATTCACCCCATCATGATAAAAGAAAACCCGAGCAACTTCATGCCCATTCTCTAATGCCGCTTTGGTAAAATGATAAGCACTATCCGCCGCCTGATGCGTATAGGGCCCCTCACTAACTACAATTCCAAATTTCATTTTTTATAAACTCCTAAAAATGAATATGCGCAGAAGCATTCATAGATTTACGAGAACCCGTCCAAGTATCAATATGATGTTTGGTAAATGCCAAGCCAGTCATATCAAAAAACCGCTTCCAACCAATCCGATCAATCCACTCGCCCATACGCTCCCAATCTTTTGCATCAGCCTTATAAGTTTCCAAAATCTTACGAACCACGTCAGCAACTTCAGGCCAATGCGGAGGATTATTTGGCAGATTAGCAATCGCCAATTTATGGAAAGTTGGCTTAGTTCGGGCATTTGAATGTTTACCACCAACCCAAATCGCAATCTTGGTAGATTCAGCGGAGTTAATTTGCATTGGCGGGCATGGTGGATAACAAGCACCACAGCAAATACATTTTTTCTCATCAATCTCAAGCGAGGGTTTACCATCAACCATTGCAGGGCGAATTGCCGCAACAGGGCAACGAGCAACAACCGCAGGACGCTCGCAAACATTGGCTACCAGATCATGATTAATTTTTGGCGGTTTGGTATATTGCACATTAATCGCAATATCGCCCTGCCCACCACAATTTATCTGACAACATGAAGTGGTAATACGAACCCGATTTGGCATTCTTTCTTGAATAAATTCTTTATGCAAATAATCCATAAGACTTTTCACAACGCCAGACGCATCCGTGCCAGGAATATCGCAATGCAACCAACCTTGAGTGTGCGAAATCATAGAAACAGAAGCACCCGTGCCACCAACAGGAAAACCCTCTTCGCCCAATTTTGCAATCAATGGTGCAACTTTTGCCTCATTAGCAACCATAAATTCAATGTTTGAGCGAGTAGTAAAACGCACATGACCATCAGCAAATTCATCGCCAATGTCGCATAATTTACGAATAGTGAAAACGTCCATCTGGCGCTGAGTACCAGCCCTTACAGTAAAAATCACATCGCCACTTTTGCTAACATGGCGCAAAACACCAGCACGAGGGCGATCATGGTAATCCCAATTACCGTGATTTTCTCTCATCACTGGATGCATATATTGAAAATGATCAGGAACACCAATCTCATCGGCTGTTCTTGGTTTCTGTTTTGTCGAACTCATCTTTTTCCTCCCTCTAAAACTTTTTTAGCTATCAACATTCAAACCAGCCTCAGCCGCTTGACGTTCAAACCATTTGGCCGCCTCTTCATCAAAATCATCTGTTCTAACATAACTAGATGTTCTTGGGTGATTGACCATATTTGGATCTGCTGGCACACCAACCGCCTCCAAAAATGCAGGCAAACCAATGCGATCAATCGTCTCACCAATTCTTTCATGCTCAAGCGCATTATCGGCGAAAAACTCAATACAAGTCTCTGCAAAATCTTCTAATTTTTTATAATCTTCATCAGTTTCAAGTTTAATAAAAGGCAATAACATTGTCCCCATTAAATCCCCAACTTTAAGCGATCTTTTGCCACCAATCATTACAGAAGCACCACGATCATCACCGGGCGAAAGTGCCTTTGTCATCACATTTATACAGTGCATACAACGAACACAGCTCTTATTATCAACGTCCAAAGTATCATCATCATTAAGCGAAAGCGCACGGGTTGGACACATAGCAATCACGGTATCAATTGTATATTTACGACCCTTTTTAGCGATATGTTTTTTCACTTCTTCTTGGTTGACTTTCATATCATCACGCCAAGTGCCAATCACTGCAAAATCAGCTCTTTGAATCGAGTTTACACAATCATTACCACAACCAGAAAACTTAAACTTAAATTTATATGGCAACGAAGGACGGTGCATTTCATCTAAGAATTTATTGATAATGCCACGATGCGCACGAGCTTCATCATAACAAGATTGCTCACAACGAGCTTTACCAACACAAGACATTGCCGTGCGTAAAGCAGGCCCTGCACCACCCAAATCAAAACCTAATTTATTAAATTCATCAAAAGCAATTTGTGTATTTTCTGTGGTGCAACCCTGTAGCATAATATCACCAGATTGACCATGAAAGGCAATTAAACCCGAGCCATGTTTCTCCCAAATATCGCACATTTTGCGTAAAATATCGGTGGTATAATGAAATCCGGGAGGCGGCATAATGCGTAATGTATGAAACTCTTTTGAATTAGGAAATTTATCAGCAATTTCAGAATAACGAGGAATAACACCACCGCCATAACCATAAACCGAGACAACACCGCCCTTCCAAAAACCCTTACGCTCTTCATAAGATTGCTCCAATTGACCCAAAAGATCATTCATCATTGGCGCATACTGCTCGCCCTTAGCATCACGAAGTCTTTTAATACCCGTAACAAAACTAGGCCATTTCCCGCCCTCTAACTCATCAAGAATCGGGGTTGGGTGCGCACCATTTTCGCCTGATTTACTGCCCCCAGCTTCCTTATCACTCATCAAAAACCTCCCTAAACAAAAATACAATCCCCCAAATAAAAACAATCAGTTTCAAAATTGATTCTTCTTATTTTTAGAATATATAACATATTCCATTTTTTACATATATAAAATATTTTTCTTCTTGTATATAGTTGAGCAAAGTTTTTTAGTTGAAATGTGAAAATTAGTTTTGAAGCGAAAATAAGAAGCGATAATAAAATGAATAAAAACTCGAACTGGAATCTCTCCTCAAAGCAAAGCTATAAACTTTGGCGCAAGGAAAAATTGCGTCAAGCGCAACAGCGCCTTAAAGCGCCAATCATTGAGATAAAAGATATTGCAAATATCAGTGAGAGTGAAAAAAAAGCAATTTTAGCTAGTTGTAAAAAAACCAACATGGCAATTTATCAAAGCGCAAAAATTACTAGCCCCAATGAAACCCGCATCGCTTTAAGAAACTTTGCCCAAAGTTTTAACCTTGAAATTGCAGAAAAGCATCGCTCGGCTGGAGAAAATGGTATTGTCGCAATTACCCCCTCAAATGCCAAAGGGCAAAAAGGGTATATGCCCTATTCAAACCGCCCAATGAATTGGCATACAGATGGATATTATAACGCACCTAATGAGCAAATTCGTGCAATGGTGCTTCATTGCGTAATTCCCTCAACTGATGGCGGAAAAAGTCAGTTTTTTGACAATGATATCGCCTATATTCGCCTTAGAGATCATAACCCAGATTTCATCAAGGCCCTTATGCACGAACAAGCGATGTCTATCCCTGAAAACCGTGAGGAAAATGGCAATATTCGCCCCATCAGCATTGGTCCTGTTTTTAGTTTTGATGAAAAAGACGAAAACCTAATCATGCGCTATACTGCCAGAGTTAAATCTATTATTTGGCGAGATGACGAGATAACCAAACAAGCGGTTGCATTTTTGCAAAATCTTTTAGAAACTGGTGATGAGTTCATGCAAAGCCTTACATTAAAAGCGGGGCAAGGCGTATTGTGCAATAACTCACTTCATAATAGAACAGGTTTTAACGACAAGTCTGAGGACGAAAATAAGCGCATGTTATTTCGTGTTCGTTTTCATAATAGAATAAAAGGAAGCTAATTATGACAAGACTTAGCGAGTTGATTATTTCTCACCCAGAAGTAGATAATTTTGCCGCTTTAGAAAACCTAATCGCCCATGCAGGAGAATCAGGTCACATGTTTTTAGAATTTGACGTAAAGCCAGATTATCGTGATACTCCCAAAAAATGGGAATGGATATTAGAAGCCGCCTTCACTCGTGGAGTTAAATATGAATAATTTAGACGAGCAAAATTTGCCATTTAATAAATCTATTTCATTCAAAACTCTTTCATTTGAGAATAGCGATATGCAATTTTTACGCCTGACTATTCGTGAAGGACGGCGTTTTACCATGATAGATTTAGATCAAAATAGCGCAAAAACCCTTGGCTCAAAACTAATAAATTGGGCAAATGAGCAAACCACAGAATAAGAGATAAAATGAGATTCTTACCAATATTTTTAGATGTTAAAAACCGCTTTATTCTGGTAGATGGCGGTGGCACAATCGCCGCACGCCGAGTAGAAGCCGCATTAAAAGCCAACGCCAATGTTATAGTTTTTAATGACGAGTTAAACGAAGAATTTTTGCCATTTTTAGACAATCCCAATTTCAAACATATCGCCCGCATGCCAAAGCCATCAGATTTCAAAAACTGCTTCATTGCTTATGGCGCATCAGAAGATAAAAAGCGTGATAAAACATTATTCAATGCCGCCCACGAAGTTGGAGCATTAGTAAATGTTGCCGATGTAGCAAAATATTGCGATTTCATCACCCCCTCAATAGTCGATAGATCACCAATGATTGTCGCCATTTCTTCATCTGGCAAAACCCCCGTAATTGCAAGAATTTTACGAGCCAGAATCGAAAGCCTAATTCCCCCCGCTTATGGTAAATTAGCAGAATTTTTAGGATCATTTAGAGGAAAAATTGCTACAAAAATAAACAGCCATGTTAAACGCCGTCATTTTTGGGAGAATATTATTGAGGGCAAGGTTTCTGATTTATTCTTATTAGGAGATGAACAAGGAGCGATAAAACAACTCAATAACGAGTTAGAGATTTTAGCTAGCAATAATGATAAAACTCAAACTGGCGAAGTATTTCTAGTTGGCGCAGGGCCGGGCGACCCAGACTTGCTCACCTTTCGTGCATTAAGGCTAATGCAACGCTGCGATATTGTGCTTTATGATAGATTAGTAAGCGCCGATATTCTTAATCTTGTCAGGCGAGATGCGAAAAGAATTAATGTTGGTAAACGGCTAAATAATCACACCATGGCGCAAGAAGAAATTAGCCAATTAATGGTAGATTTAGCTAAAGAGGGCAAACGAGTTTTGCGTCTTAAAGGCGGCGATCCATTTTTATTTGGTCGTGGCGGAGAAGAAATCGAGCTTCTTGGCATAAACAATATCCCATTTCAAATTATTCCCGGAATCACCGCCGCCACGGGCTGTTCTGCCTATGCAGGCATTCCCCTCACCCATCGTGACTATGCACAATCTTGCATTTTCATCACTGCACATGGCAAAGATGGAGCGTTAGATTTAGACTGGAAAACCTTGCTCCGCCCCTCACAAACTATCGTGGTATATATGGGGCTAAATAACCTTAAAAAGCTGAGCGAAGAATTTATTGCCCATGGCGCAGATATAAATATTCCTGTTGCATTGATAGAGAATGGCACAAGGCGAGATCAAAGGGTAATAACTGGC
>Ga0256834_1001059_pt1 | contig 19160 bp, 13 predicted proteins | sample 4281140metaG_FD_190536 | JGI IMG/M metagenome (GOLD analysis project Ga0256834, IMG submission 190536) | Hydrothermal vent microbial communities from East Pacific Rise, Pacific Ocean - 4281-140 | ecosystem: Environmental > Aquatic > Marine > Hydrothermal vents | place: Pacific Ocean: East...
TGGAATGTAAGTAGTGTAACTAATATGTCGTTTATGTTTGGTTTGACTTCTTTTAACCAGCCTATTGATAGCTGGGATGTAAGCGGTGTGACTGAAATGCGTTATATCTTTCGATGGGCAGATTCTTTTAATCAGCCTATTGGTAACTGGGATGTGAGCAATATAAATAATATAGAAGGCTTATTTGAAGGTGCATCTTCTTTTAATCAACCTCTTGATAGTTGGAATGTAAGCAACGCTACTAATATGAGCAATATGTTTGCTTCTTCTGCTTTTAATCAACCTGTTAACAGCTGGAATGTTAGTAATGTAACTAATATGGGAGGAATGTTTGGTGGCGGATCTTCTTTTAATCAGAATATTAGCAGTTGGAACGTGAGTAGAGTTACTAACATGTCGTATATGTTTAGTTCGACCCCTTTTAATCAGCCTATTGAAAATTGGGACGTTAGCAAAGTAACCGATATGACTGGTATGTTTACTTTAGCTTCTTCTTTTAACCAACCCATTAATAACTGGAATGTGAGTAGTGCAACTAATATGGAACGCATGTTTGATGGGGCATCTTCTTTTAATCAGAACATTGGTAGTTGGGAAGTCTATAATGTAGTAGACATGACGAATATGCTAAGAGGAACAAATTTATCAGTTATCAATTATGACAAAATTTTAATAGATTGGGCCTCATTACCCAATCTCCAACCAAATGTAACATTAGGCACGCAAGGGCTAACATATTGCCTTGGAGCAAATGCAAGACAAATATTAATAGACACTTATAACTGGAGTATTGGTACCGATATGCAAGAATGCAATTTAGAAGCAATTAACAGGTCAGGTGCCATAAATTTTGTAATTGACACAGATTCTTATATAGGATTAGGCATAAATAGCACAAGTTTTTATAATGATTTTTTCAAAATGAATGAAGTCACAGGAGAAATACAGGCATTGGCAAATTTTCCAGGCGTTGCCAGAAAAAATGCTGTTGTATTTACTATAAACGACATTGCTTACGTTGGAACTGGCCTTGATGAGAATGGAAATGTATTGAATGATTTTTATGCCTATGATGCTAGTACTAACCAATGGACAGCCATCGCAGGTCTAGATATATCTAACGCAAGAAGTTCGGCTGTTGCTTTTGCTATTAATGGCAATGGGTATGTAGGCACAGGTAATGGAGCCACATCTGAACTAAATGATTTTTGGAAATATGATCCTGCACTAAATACTTGGACTGAACTTAATGGTTTTACGGGAAACAAAAGAAAATCTGCAGTAGCATTTGTAATTGACAACAAAGCCTATGTATCTGGTGGTTATTTAATTGAAGGTTTTTCTCTTCAGCAAATGACTGATGTACAAGAATTTGACCCTTCAACTGGAGTTTGGACTGAAAAAGTGTTTGCAGATATTAATTTAGGTTTTCAAACAGCAACGGCATTTGTCTTAAAAAATCAAGCTTTTATTGCTTATGGCAATCAACCCTATATTACTCGTTACGATCCGTTAACCAATACAATTGAAAACTTAGGAGATACGTTAAACATTGATGATGGATCATTGGGTTATACAAGAGCCAACCCTGTTTCGTTTGTGATAGCTGATACCGCCTATTTTGGTTTTGGTTCTTCTGGTTTTTCAACAACAATTTATCACTCTAATTTACAAAGTTTCTACTTTACAAACACTCCACCAACAGAAATTCTACTTAGTATAAATGAACTAGCCGAAAACCAACCCATAGGTACAATAATTGGAAATTTCACCTCTACCGATCTTTATGATGACGGAGCACATACCTATACAATGACTACAGGTGATGGTTTGAATGATGCAGACAATTTCAATTTCAGCATTATAGGGACCGATTTAGTCAGCTCAGAAATATTTGACTATGAATCTAAAACAGAATTTTTTCTTTATATAAGAAGCACAGACGAATACGGGGATTTTTACGAAAAGTCTTTTACTATTTACATAACAAATATAAATGAATCACCAATAACCCAAAATTTTAGTTTCATATTAGACGAAAGTAGCCCAATAGGAACAGTAGTAGGCAGTGTAACTGCAAGTGACCCTGACGGTGATGACCTTACATTTAGTATAGAATCTGGTAATACATCAGATGCTTTTTCAATCGACCCCAATGGAGAAATTGCAGTAAGTAATTCTGCCGCAATAAGTTTTAAATTAAACCCCACTTTTAATTTAATAATAAATGCTAATGACAGTGGGTTGTCATCTAGCTTTGAAACTGAAATAGTGTTAAATCAAGTATTAGGGATTGATAACTTCAAAGAGCTGACTTTCTATCCTAATCCAGCAAAAAATAGACTGTTTATCAATTATGGTTCATCCCAAAAAGAGTTGTATTCGGTAGAAATAATTAACACCACCGGAAACATAGTAGTTTCTGAGACAAGAAGTGATGAAATAAATATTTCATCACTTAAATCAGGATTTTATCTACTCCGAGTTAAAAATGATGGGTTGTATAAAATTTATAAATTTCTCAAAAAATAAGATTCACTTTTACTTATAACACAAAGTTTAAAGGAGATTTATCGGGTTAATTAACTTCGTTCTTCTTAAGAAAGTTGAAGTTAATTAACCTGATAACTAATCCTATAAATCACATCTGCATAATCATCAGAAACGAGTAAAGAGCCATCGGCCATAGTTATTATATCCACTGGTCTGCCCCAAGATTTTTGAGTTACTTTATTAAGCCAGCCCGAAGCAAACACTTTTGCATTATTTACTCTATTACCTGTATGGTCTAACACCATAACTACATAGCCAGATTTAGTTGAGCGGTTCCAGGAACCATGTTGTGCCACAAAAATGTCATTATCATAACTTTCAGGAAACATCTTACCTTCATAAAAACTCATCCCAAGTGGTGCCACATGAGCACCAAACTTCCATACAGGTTTTGTATAATCATCACAGATTTTTCCCTTGCCAAACTTAGGGTCTAAAATTTCACCACCATGGCAATATGGAAACCCAAAATGCAGTCCATTGCTTGAAATATGATTTAACTCACAAGGCGGAATATCATCGCCCATCATATCTCTGCCATTATCGGTAAACCACATATCACCAGTTAATGGATCCCAATCGAACCCAACCGAATTACGAACTCCTTTAGCCACCACTTCAGGTGTAGGGTTGCCAACATCTATTCTAGTAATAGAGGCATAAATTGGCTCTTCTTTTTCGCACACATTACACGGTGCACCTACTGGCACATATAATAAGCCGTCCGGCCCAAAGGCAATATATTTCCATCCATGATGCCTTTCTGTTGGAAAGTCGTCAAAAATTACTGTGGGTTCAGGTGGATTATCGAGATGAGCTTCAATGTTTTTATACACCAATATTTTATTAACAGCAGCAACGTACAAGTTTCCATTTTTTAGTGCAACTCCATTCGGCATGTTAAGGTTTTCATCAATAACATAAACCTTATTCCCAATATTATCCCCATTGGTGTCAACCACAGCATACACCTTGTCTTCAGACCTATTTCCAACAAACAGCACCCCATTTTCGTTAAGCACCATGGATCTGGCATTAGGCACATTAGCATATATTGAGATAGAAAACCCTTCTGGTAGTTTTATATCCTCGAGAGGCAATTGGTTTTGTGCAATTACCGAAGAAAAGGAAAGCATCAATGAAATAATAGCCGATATACACACTCTTTTGTTTTTCATAGGGCAAACAGGTTAGACAGTTCTGTATAAAGATATACTTTTGCGGCTATGTTATCAATAAACAACCTATCGTATTTAATTGGAGGCCGTACCTTATTCGAGGAAGCTTCTTTGCATATAAAACCAAAAGATAAAATTGGACTTATCGGGCTCAATGGTAAAGGAAAATCCACCTTATTAAAACTTATCAATAAGGATATCTTCCCCGATAAAGGTTCTATTTCTAGGGCCAAAGATTGCACCATAGGTTTCTTAAACCAAGATTTACTATCCTACTTAACAGAAGATAGCATACTTACGGTAGCAATGTCGGCCTTTGACGAAGCAGTAGATACCCAACGTAAAATCGATGCCATTTTACATAAAATGGAAACGGAGTATACCGATAATTTGGTTGATAAGCTCACAAAACTGCAAGAGCGATTTGAACAATTGGATGGCTACACTATGCAAGCCAAGGCAGAGGAAATTTTAGAAGGAATAGGATTTACTACCGCTCAACTTACAAAACCTTTAAAAGAATTTTCTGGTGGATGGAGAATGCGTGTAATGCTAGCCAAGCTTTTGTTAGAAAAGCCAGCATTGCTAATGCTAGATGAACCTACCAACCACTTGGACTTACCTTCTATTGAATGGGTTGAAAATTACTTGCGTAATTACGAAGGCTCTGTAGTGGTGGTTTCTCATGATAGGCAATTTTTAAATAATACCATTAGCAAAACAGTAGAAGTAGCCAACTCGGAACTTACCCTCTACGAAGGAAACTTTGATTTTTATATACAAGAAAAAGAGCTTAGAACTGAAATTCAGAATAATGCGTTTGCCAACCAGCAACAACAAATAAAGCAAACAGAAAAGTTTATTGAACGCTTTCGATCTAAATCTACAAAAGCAAGGCAAGTACAATCAAAAGTTAAATCACTTAATAGGCTCGATCGGATAGAAGAGGTGATAGATGAAAATGCAGTGGTTAATTTCAAGTTCGACTTTTCGCAAAAACCAGGCAGGTTTATTACCCAGCTTAATAATATTTCAAAATCGTATGGGGATTTAGAAATATTAAAAAACACCACCGCCACCATAGAACGAGGAGATAAAATTGCGTTGATTGGCGCCAATGGGAAAGGTAAGTCAACACTACTTCGAATTATTTCTGGCAACGAGCCTATTGAAGGAGAACGTGTAGATGGATTTAATGTAATTACTGCGTTTTATGCACAGCACCAATTAGAATCATTGGGTGTTAATAACGAAATACTAGAAGAGCTAAAGCAAGCAGGCAGCACTAAAACCGAACAAGAGTTAAGAGGAGTATTAGGGTGTTTCTTATTTAGTGGAGACGATGTATTTAAGAAGGTAAAAGTACTTTCAGGAGGAGAAAAGTCTAGGGTAGCCTTGGCCAGAACTTTAATCTCTGAAGCCAATTTTCTAATGCTAGATGAACCTACCAACCACTTAGATATGCAATCGGAAAATATCCTTATTCAAGCTTTACAGCAGTATAAAGGCTCTTTTGTTGTGGTTTCGCATAATAGGCATTTTGTAAATCAGGTGGCCAATAAAATTTGGTATATTGAAGATAAGGAAATAAAAGAATACCCTGGTACGTTTCAAGAATACGAGTATTGGAGATCGAAGCAAGTTCCTCAAGAAGAGGTTAAGTCCTCTACTAAAAAGAACGGAACTAAACCTAAAAGCACAAAGCCAAAACTCGTAGATACGAACGAGCTAAAATCACTAGAAAAAGAATTAGAAGGCATTGAAGCTAAAATTGAGAAAATGGAAGCACAGGTAAAAAAAGAAGAAAATGAAATGGCCAAACCAGAAGTATATTCAAACCCGGAACGGTTGACCGAAACCAATTTAGCCTTTGAAAACTCGAAACAAGCATTGGAAAAGCTACAGTCTTTATGGGAAGATGTGGCCGACCAAATTGACGCCATACAAAGCAATGAATAAGCTAATTTTAGCCATACTACTTGTTGCAACCCAAAGCTTGGCTCAGGTACAGTTGGAGCTTACCAACAAAGTATATGACCCATACATAAAAACAGTGCAATTATATCCTATAGGATTAAAATCGAATGCCCAATTATTAAGTGCTGCCATTCCTTTACGAGGTAATCAGCAGCTTATGTTAGAATTTGATGAGCTTTTTAACGATGCGTTTACCTACCAAGTAAAATACATTAGGTGCGATAAAGATTGGCAAAAATCGAGCTTGGCCGATTTGGAGTTTCTTAATACCTATAATGAATTTACCATTGACGAATACGAATATTCGTTTAAAACCAAAACGCCCTATGTACATTATAGGGCTTTACTCCCTAAACCAACGCTTTCAGGCAATTATGTATTAGTAGTTTATGCCGATGGAGATGAAAATGATATAATTATTAGCAGAAGATTTATTGTGTATGAAAATAGTGTGATTTTTACAGATCAGTATGGATTTAATGGTGTAAATAATGCCTCAAGATTTAACCAACAATTGCAGTTTGAAATAAATTATAAAGGAATACAATTACAAAGTCCAAGAGATCAAATATCTGTTTCAATACTTCAAAACCAACGTTGGGATGTAGCACATACGAATCTAAAACCTACATTTATTAGAGAAGGTGACTATCAATTAGAGTACCGGTATTTTACAGAAGAAACGATGTTTCCTGGGGGAAATGAATTTAGATTCTTCGACCTACGTTCTATCAAATATTTTGGAGAAAACGTAAAGACAGTACATATTGAAAAAGATCAAAACTTTGTTTGGATAGAAGATGATAGGCGAAAATCTGAGTTTGCCTACTCAACGGTACTAATGGATTTAAACGGGCAATATGTAATTGATAATGTAGAGGGGTTTAATCCCATAATTGAAAATGATTACTCCAAAGTAGAATTTACTCTTGAAAGCCCTAAAATTAATGGTAAGGTATATATTGTTGGGGCTTTAAACGATTGGGCTCGCACAAAGGATAATGCCTTAACTTATGATAAAGAATTAGAGGCCTATAAAGGATCGTTAATTTTAAAACAGGGTTGGTATAATTATCAATACCTTGTGGTTAGCCCCTCGCTTCCCTTAAATTACTTTGAGGGCAATTGGAGTGCCACCAAAAATCAGTATCAAATAATTGTGTACTACCGACCCTACGATTTAGCTACCGATTTAATCATCGGTTATTTGGATATCATTCCACAGTGAAATTTTACAACCCGGGAATTTCATACTCAACCGCTCGTACATTTGGATCTTGATTGGCAATATCAATCATACCAAACCCTTTATGAGTTAAGGCTCCTATTCCATTTAAAAACACAAAGTTCTTAACCTCAGGAGCAGCATAAAAGGTAAAGGGAAATGTATAGCCCCTCAATTCAAACTTTACATCCTGATCAAAAAGTGGATATATTCTAGAGAATTTTTTATTAGCATTGCTGAGTTTGTCTAAATAAGCTTTATCGGGCACAACCTGAAATTCATTAAAACTCGATAATCTATTGGTATCGAATAATGAGCAAGCCTCCATACGTTGGAGGGTTACATCGTACACTAAATCTGAAAATTCATCTTTCTCAGGATCAATAAATTCCTTCGAAGATTCATCCATTATTTTAGGCTCTATTAGTACCATAGGCGAAATGCAAATAAATTTTTCACTCTCAGCTACATTGTCCAAATTTTCAACTTCTACTTTCTCAGGTTGCAAAACCAACCCTCCAATTTCAATTTGTGGCAGTTGAAACATCTGTAATAGCAGGTAGTCAATAAATGACTTATTTAAGGATGAAACAACCAAAGTAACTCGGGTGGAGTAATAATGTAATCCCTTTCGGCTTGGTTTAGTTTGACCCTTAAGTCCTGAAAAATTATAGATATTAAATGATGTAAAATTAGGATCACCTCCTTTTAACACAACTCCTTTAATAACTTGTGCTAATAAAAACTGATGGTGAAAAGGAAGATAAGCACCGCGGTTTTTGAGCAAAAATACTATCCTGGCTCTCAATTGATTAGGTTTTGGATTAATAAAAAATTTACAAGCTAACTACCTCTTAAACTCTAACTAGTTAAAGTAGTTATATAAATTTAAACCATATTTAAAAATATACAAACAAATGTTTAGACAATTAAATGAAAATGATTCATTATACATTAAATCTAAAATGCATAATATCGCCATCATTTACCACATAGTCTTTTCCTTCTATCGATAATTTACCTGCTTCTTTGCACGCTTGCTCTGAGCCAAGTTCTTTAAAGTGCTCAAGCTTAATTACTTCGGCTTTAATAAAGCCTTTTTCAAAATCAGTATGAATTACGCTAGCTGCTTTGGGTGCCTTCCATCCTTTTTCGATAGTCCAAGCCCTAACTTCTTGCACACCTGCAGTAAAATAAGTTATTAGGTTAAGGAGGTCGTACGATGCCTTTATCAATCGATCCAAGCCCGAGTCTGCAAGGCCATATTCCTCTAAGAACATGTGTCGTTCTTCAATATCTTCAATCTCAGCTATATCTGCCTCTATAGAAGCTGAAATAATAACTACAGCGGCATTTTCATCAGCAATATCCTTTTTAAGGGCTTCTACAAATGGGTTACCACTCGTTACCGATGCCTCATCTACATTGGCCACATAAATAACTGGTTTTGCTGTTAACAAAAGCAGGTCTTCATACGCTTTTGCCTCATCTTCTGTATGTTGTAAACTTCGAACATTTTTTCCTCCTTCAAGTACTTCTTTTACTAAGGTTAGCACTTGAATATGAGCTCGTGCTTCTGCATCTCCAGTTTTAGCTATCTTTTGCAGCTTTTGTATTTTTTTATCAACCGCCTCTAAATCTTTATATTGAAGCTCCGTATCAATTACTTCTTTATCAAATACGGGGTCAACACTTCCAGCCACGTGTACTACGTTCTCATCTTCGAAACATCGAACCACATGTATAATGGCATCTACCTCTCTTATATTTCCTAAAAACTTATTCCCAAGCCCCTCTCCCTTACTTGCTCCTTTTACTAAACCTGCAATATCAACAAACTCAATAGTAGTTGGCATTACCCTTTGAGGGTTCACCAATTTTTCTAAAATTTGGAGTCGTTCATCTGGTACTGTAACAATACCTACATTAGGCTCAATTGTACAAAAAGGAAAATTTGCTGCTTCTGCTTTATTATTAGAAAGCGCATTGAAAAGTGTTGACTTTCCTACATTTGGCAGTCCCACTATTCCACACTTAAGTGCCATATTATTTACGTTTTAAAAATGCGATATTGTCTATATCCGCTGCTTAGCTCGTTTACAGAAACCCTAAGGATAGTGTAAACAGGGATGGCTAGTATCATACCTACAACCCCTGCTAGCGTTGCGGCTGCAAATATAATAACAAATATTTCCAATGGATGAGCCTTTACACTTTTGGAAAAAATAAGTGGTTGAGTTAATACATTATCGGTTATTTGAACTACTGCAAACACCCCTCCTATTTTTAGTAATAACATAAGTAGGCTGTTCACAGAATCTACTTCTGGCCCTGATTGAACAGTGGTAATTATAATAGCAAAACTTGCACCAAGCATAGGACCCAAATAAGGAATTAGATTTGCAACAGCCGCAAAAAGTGCAATAGTCATAGCATAAGGTACATTAAATATAGTTAGACCAATGGCTACCATTGCAAAAATCACTGACATTTGAATGATTAAACCCACCAAATAGTTTGAGAGCAAATGTTCTATTTTAGTGAGCGCAGAAATCGAAACTTCAAAGTATTTATTCGGAATAAGAGAAATTATTTTTCGCCTAAACAATCCAAAATCAACTAGTAAAAAGAATGTAATAAAGCTAATAGCTAGCAGTCCTACAAAAATATTTCCTGTATAAGTTATAACCGAATTAAAAATATTAGAAAAGTTTATATCCTTCACAAATCTTATCCCAGCTTTCTTAATATCTTCCGTAATAAACCCTTCTCCCCTAGATGAAAGGTTATTTTCTAAGAGTACCTTTTCGAGTTTTGAAACAGGCACAGCAAGTCGATCTACCAGAGATGAATAATCGATACTACCAATTACTTGAATTTGCTTTGTTATAAGTGGAGAAAAAATTAATGAAAAAGTTATTATCAATAATCCAAGTACTGAAAAGGATAGAATAGCACTAATCCCTTTGGGCATTCTTAACCCAAAAAATCTATTTCTTAAAAAGTACTTATTTATTGGCCTTAAAACAGCAGCTATTATTATTGAAATAATTATGTAAATGTATATATCGGTAAAAATCCAACCTAATAGAAGGAATAAGGATATGCTAAATATGATAAACCCCAAAAACCGATTCATAGTATGTTAGTTAAAGGATTAGCTCATATCTAATCCCATTTTAACTCGGTAGAGTCATCAGAGGTACTACCATTGGTTGATGAGCTCTCATTATTCTCAAAATTGTCTTTATCAAACTTATCAAAGTCAACGCCTGGCAAAAGTTCTTCTTTTACATAATCAACAGATTGATTTAATGCCGCCACAAACTTATTAAAATCTTCTTTGTATAAGAACAATTTATGCTTTTCATACGTAAAGCTACCATCATCTTTATACCTTCTTTTACTTTCTGTAATGGTTAAATAATAATCGTTTGAACGTGTCGCTTTTACGTCAAAAAAGTAGGTTCTTTTCCCCGCTCTCACACGTTCTGAAAATATTTCCTTTTGCTCTTTATTTAAAAAATCATCCACAATCTTAATTTTATCTGTCTTCTCCTAATATTTACTTCTAAATAGAACAATAGATTTGACTATTGCAAGTGAAAATAATTTTTCTTTCTTAAACAGAATTAATCTAGCCGACTTAACTTAGGATTTTATAAAATATGAAGCTCGACCTTAAGACCGTACGTGAGAACAATTTACCTATAGATTTTTTGGCAAAGAAACTAGTGGAAGGGTTTATTACTGGTTTGCACAAATCTCCTTATCATGGTTTCTCGGTAGAATTTGCAGAACATAGAATATATAACACAGGGGAAAGTACACGCTATATTGACTGGAAAGTGTATGCAAAAACCGATAAACTTTTTACTAAAACTTTTGAGGAGGAAACCAACCTTCGTTGCCATTTACTTATAGATGTATCTAACTCTATGTGGTATCCTAACACAGGAGTATCAAAACTATATTTTAGTGTTTATGCTGCAGCTGCGCTTACTTGGCTATTATACAAACAGCGTGATGCTATTGCTATTACTACATTTAGTAGTGAAATTAAAGAACAAACTGCTGTAAAATCAACATCAACTCATATTCAAAAACTTTTTGCGCTTTTAGAAAATACCTTAGAAAACCGACCGGAAAAAGATAGTACCAATTTGGCCAATGTAATTCACGAAATATCGAATACTATCCACAAAAGATCATTGGTCATACTTTTTTCAGATATGATAAACACATCTGATAGTGAAAAAGAGTTTACTGAGGCTCTAATGCATTTGAAACATAATAAGCATGAGATTATTATGTTTCATGTTACTGACAAGAAAACTGAAGAAGAGTTTGATTTTCAAGAACTACCTCATGTTTTTATAGACTTAGAGTCTGGTGAAAAAGTAAAATTACGACCCTCTGAAATTAGGGAGCATTATCAATCAGCCGCTAGAGCCAGAACTGAGAAACTGAAAATTCTTTGCGGAGAATTGAAAATAGATTTAGTTGAAGTTGATACGGCAGAGGATATAAATCATGTATTGAATACCTTCCTTATAAAAAGGAGTAAAATGGGGTAAGGTGTTGTGAGATGCTGAAAGAGTCGAATCATAACAGGGATAGTTCAACATCTTTTGAATTAACCGTGCAATGCTTCCTTGCGATCCAGTAACACTTCTTCAGACTCCACACGGTCTGGGTCGGGTAAGCAACAATCTACAGGGCAAACAGCCGCACATTGAGGTTCATCATGAAAACCTTTACATTCTGTACATTTACTTGGAACAATAAAGTAGAACTCTTCTGAAATAGGGTCGTGTCTTTGATCGTCATTCAAGTTGGTTCCTTCGCTCATCGACCAATCTACATCACTTTCATAAATCGCATTATTAGGGCACTCAGGTTCGCAAGCGCCACAATTAATGCAATCATCGGTTATTATAATTGCCATAATTTGTTATTTTACTAAAAATATAAAATAGTATTAAATTTAAGATTTTGTCACTCAATAATTTTAGATTTCTTAGGCATAACTACTTGTAACGCAATGGCAATAAAAACTACCAATAAAGCTCCTATTGGATTAAACCATAAATAGGAAATCCCTAACTCTCCTGATCGAGTTAAAAAATAAAGCCAAATAATGATTCCTTCGGATACAAAAGTGGCGATAAAAACAGCATTTGCTTTTACATATTTTACACCAAATGCAACTATGAAAATTCCTAGAATTGGGCCATAAAATACAGAGCCAAGAATATTTACTGCTTGTATTAAATTATCCAACTGCGAAGCAAACATGGCAAAAAGCAAGGCGAGTACACCCCAAAAAGCAGTAAAAAGTCTGGTCATAAATAGATAGTGCGTATCAGAGCCCGTACTATTAACCATTCGTTTATAAAAATCGATTACAGTAGTGGAAGCTAAGGCGTTTAACTCTGAAGAAGTTGAGCTCATAGCGGCAGAAAAAATAACCGCAATGAGCAGCCCAATAAGGCCATGTGGCAAATAATTCATTACAAAGGTTATAAACACATAATCGGAATCTTTTGCATCCAAGTCTTCGTTTACTTGCTGCATTAATCCAACAGTATTTGCTTTAATGGCATCCTGTTTGGCATTAAGGGCATTTATATCTTGAGACAAAGCATCAGCTTTACTATCATCACCTGCTTTATCAGCCGCTACAAATGCCTCGAGTTTAGCTCTTTTAGCTTCAAAAACGACTTGGTGTTCTTTTTTTAGAACCAAATACTCTTGTTCGTACTTACTATTTTCGAGTTTATCCAACTCCGATTGATTAAAGAACATGGGCGGCATCGTAAACTGGTAAAATATAAATACCAATACTCCCACCAATAAAATGGAAAATTGCATAGGTATTTTAAACACCCCATTAAACAAAAGGCCTAGCCTTATTTCCTTAATGCTCTTACCAGATAAATACCGTTGTACTTGCGATTGGTCAGTTCCGAAATAAGCCAGAAATAAAAACAATGCAGCAACCATGCCTGACCAAATATTATAACGATTTGCTGGGTCAAACTCCCAGTCAATCACATCCATCTTACCCATTTTACCTGCTACTGTTAAGGCTTCGTTTAAACCTACATTTTCGGGTAATTTCATAAGGAGAACAATAAATGCAATAAACATACCTCCCATAATCACAAACATTTGTTGTTTTTGGGTTTCTGCCACAGCTTTGGTTCCTCCAGACACAGTGTAAATAATTACAATCACGCCTATGATTAAAATAGTAATGTTGATATCCCAATTAAGGATAGAAGTTAGAATTATAGCAGGGGCATAAATGGTGATTCCTGCAGCCAACCCTCTCGATATTAGAAATAGAAATGCCGTTAATACCCTCGATTTTAAATCAAACCGCTGCTCTAAAAATTCATAAGCGGTAAATACTTTAAGCTTATAATAAAGAGGTACAACCACAGCAGAAAGAATAATCATAGCCAAAGGCATACCAAAGTAAAATTGAACAAAACCCATGCCATCTTGGTAGGCTTGCCCTGGTGTAGATAAAAAGGTAATGGCACTTGCTTGAGTTGCCATTACGGAAAGGCCAATGGTGCCCCATTTCATAGAGTTATCACCAAGTAAATATCCTTGAAGGTCGTGGCTTTTTCGCGTTTTCCAAATTCCGTAAAGTACGATGCTAAGCATGGTGCCAAACAGAACAATAAAATCGATACTATTCATTTAATAGGTGGCTAATAAGAATGTAAATAAAAGAACTTCTGAAATAAATAAGCCCACGGAAACAATATAATATGCTTTCCAAGTACCTAATAACCTGAGTTCGGGTGTTTTTAAAAATTAGAACAAATTATTTTGATTTAATACTTGTATTAGGGTTACTACTCAAAGAAATAATATTAGCAAACAATCGGTAAGCACCAGGAACCCCAGCAGGTAATTCTCTAAAGAAACTAAGGCCTGTATATACATAATGACCTTTACCGTATTGGGCAATAAGCAAGCTTCCATTATGAACTTTCTCACCTGTATCTTGCATAGCCAATGGTGCTTCATATTGACTGTCCCAGCCACTTGGAAAATATAAACCTCGCTCCTGCACCCAACCTTCAAAATCGTTCCTTGAAATGGCATTAGGGTAATTTAGTACTGCTGATTTAGTATCAGTAATAATTACTTCAGCATTTTCTTCGGCCACTCTGCTACCTGCAGAACCACCAGAAAATGTAAGCTCGTAAGGCGCAAACGTATGCCAATCTATCCTACGAATAGTGTTATATTGAGTAACCACTGTTCCTCCTTGCTCAACATAATTAAGTAAAATTTGTTTTTTATTCTTTAGATAAGACTGCGTGTTAATGGCTCTTACCCCTAATATAACAGCATCTAAGGTTTTAAGATTTTCAGACGTGATATCAGCTTCACTCATTACCCAAACCTTTACGCCCATTTGCTCCAAAGCCTGAGGTACTTCATCGCCAGCACCCATAATATACCCAACTGTTTTTGCGCCAACAGCCACTTGTAAACTGACGGCTTTGGCCTTCGCTTCTGGCAAAAGCACTTGGTACGGAATATGTTCATAAGCAATTATTTGCATCGAATGGTGATAGGATTTGCCATTTACATTCATTTTAATACCAATCTCATCAACAGAAGACTCTGAATTTACAGGTACAACTTTAAATGCAATGCGTTTGCTAACTCCTGCTTTTAAGTTGGTAACCTCCATTTGTTCAGGAATAGATGTCCAACCTTTTGGCAAATTCAATTTAATTTTTGAATTTATAATAGACTTGTTCGACTTTACGTTCACCCCAATCATTTTCGAATTCCCATTTTTAAATATCAAAACAGGGTCGTCAAATGAAGCAACCACAGGAGGTACAACAGTTAGTGGTCTGTAGGATTCTCCTACTACCCTATCTGTCCATTTGTATTCCACAGGAATTTTATACCTAAGTTCCATATTATTTATAGCTAAATTAAGGGAAACATTATACACAGGATTATTCTCAGGCGTACCTCTTAGCAATTGATTTTCAACAGAATACATACCAATAGTTGCTTGGTTATTTAACCAATAAGGGTCTGAATAAGGCTTAGATTTAGATGTTTTAAAATTTATTTCGTGAATTTGTTTTTTGTTATTATCAAGAATAATTGGGTCTAGGGATTTATAATTATTTGCTACAGACGTTTCATTAATGGTAATAGGAGTTCCACTTCGGTTTACCAACTCCAATTTAATATGCAATGAATCTCCAGGCACAATCAATGGGCTCGTAGTAGTAGCCTCCATAAATAGACCAGCACATTGCATAATTAAATTATCAACCTCTTGAAGCTTTTTTAACCTCCAAAACTCATCTTTTACATTTTGGATATTAGCTCTTAATTCAATCAATTCATTTATTGAATTAGAAGGTTGAGAAGGATTATAGTTTTCAATAATTACATCAACCTCTTTACTCAACTTGGCCTCACCAACCCTACCCCAAGATAAATCAACACCTTCAAACAAATCCGATTCAACTGATTCACCAAGCACAGGTTTCAAATATTCTATTTGTGAACCTCTAAAATGGGTAGCTCCAAACCCCTGGCTTTTATGTTGCGATCGGCTTATAGCAGCCATTTCAGTATAAGATAGCCCTAAATTTGAGCTATACGTACCCACATCTATTTTGATGGTGTTGAGCTGCTTTTCAATTTCCTTATCCCACCATCGTCCAGAATTAATCATTAATCGGGTGGGTTGCCAAACAGAAACATACTTTAATTGTTCTGAATATGCATTCTTATCTCCAGCCAATTTAAAGGCTTCTTCCGCTAAAATAGCTGAGCTAGCATGGTGCCCATGTCCTGCTCTTTTATCAGGAGGAAAGCGAGTAATAATCACATCTGGTCTAAACTTACGAATGACCCATACCATGTCTGATAACACCTTGTCTTTATCCCAAATTTTAAGTGTTTCATCCGCAGTTTTGGAATAACCAAAATCATTGGCTCTTGTAAAAAATTGTTGACCACCATCCACATCACGAGCCGCTAATAACTCTTGAGTTCGAATTACTCCGAGACCATCTCTTAGCTCAGAGCCAATTAAATTCTGACCTCCATCACCTCTGGTAGCCGCTAAATAAGCTGTATTTACCAATACTTCGTTGCTAAAATAAGCTATGAGACGTGTGTTTTCGTCATCGGGGTGAGCTGCCCAATACAATACATTACCCAATACATTGAGCTTTTTAAGGTCATTTAATAGCTGAGATGAGTTTTTTTGAATATGTTGAGCCCTTGCAGTTGACGCAACTACGAATAAGCTTAAAAGCAGAATAGCGGTTTTTCTCATAAATCTACTAGTGTTGAACGATGTTTAAACGAATATAGCTTGCAATTATAGATGATTGGTTGCTTATTCTTGGTAGAGTCGATTATGATTATATGAACGGTAAAGAATAAATATTTTTTGTAATTTGTGGGCATATTAATCAAACTCAGTTTTATGAAAGTTATTTTATCTATTTTCTTAATAACGTCATCAAGTATTGTTGGAGCACAAATGCTCACAGGTATTTGGCATGGCAAGATATATGACAATAATAATGAGCCAACTACTTATGTTAATGTATCCTTTAATGAAAGTGAAGATCAACAAATAGCTCATATTAGATATTTTGATAAAAGTTCACAGGAATGGCTTGAACAGAAACATGACAAAATCAATTATATAAGTTTAAATTCTCTTGGTATTCTAAGCATCTTAGATGCTAAAGAAAAAAGTACAGAATCTAAGATTTATTTATTTTCATTTATTGATGCAAAAAGAGTTGCTGTAGAATGGATTAGTCAAATTAAGGATTTAAATGATTCTGATAATTTATTAATTAAAAAGGGGTTTGGTTATTTAGAGCCATTTTATAATGGGAAAATTTATGAAAACCTATCCATAGGTGGAACTTCAACCAATAGGGTTTCCATTGATAAAGTTGAAATAGCCAAAGAGGTTACAGTTGTTACGTTTTCGTATCACAACACCTCCTTTGATCAAGTATTAATGCGATTATCGAAACCTGGCGAAGTTGGTGCCTATTATATTACTCCTGCCGATAGGTCTAAAAAGTACTACATTACGGATAAAGATAACATTGCTTTTGAGCCTGACAATACCTTAGTACGACCCAATAGCTACCATACTTTTAAAATTTACTTTGAGCCTTTGCCCGAAACTCTAACAAGTTTTTCTATTTTAGAAGGCAATCCGGAAACTCAAACTGGGAAGGAATGGAATTTTTATGATATACAGTTGAAGTAAGGGTAAAGCACTATAAACTTATGGGTTACTAGGCCAACCCAATAACCCATAAGTAGTACATCTGAATGATAATTAATTAGTTAGCACAAATTCTAAACTAGAGGAAACCGTTTGTCCTCTACCACCAGTGGTAAAGATATTTTCATCAAATTTAAATAAGAGGGAGAGAGGACTATCATCTAACACCACATCTATAATTACTTCATCGTCCCTTACCACCTGTGTTGATTTACCTTCCACAAATTGCCAAGTACCTGAAGCTGGCCATAAATGTGCTCCACTTTGAGTACTATAATTTTGCTTACCGATGGTAAGTTTAAAGTTGGTAAACTCTGCCGTAGCATCTAATCCATCTCGCTTAAAATTTGTTATCTGCCATGTGCTTGCACTCAACTTAGCTAGCATATCTTGTTGGGCTTTTTCAAGGTCACTCGTAATAACATCGGGTTTAACTTCCTTATCGCATTGCATAAGGCTTAGCACCAAAATGACTATTACTGCTGTTTTGTATATAAATTTTATAGATTTCATAATTTCATTATTTAGTGTCTTTTTTTACTATTCCCCTTATCTCTTAATCACTTTTTGAACATATACATCTTCGCCATGTTGTAAGATTAATGTATAAGTACCTTGAGGCAACTCATTTACATTTACTTCTTTACGTACATTAGTTTGGATGCTTATACGTTTATCCAATTGAGATTTACCAACCATATCCACTATTCTTAATTGATACTCTCCACTCGCCAAGTTCTTAGTATCAATGGTGAGGTTTGTACTAACTGGCATCGGATAAATATTTAATGAATTCGTTAATGAATTATCTCTAATTTCAGTCAGTATTAAGTCAACAGTGTTAGATACACCTTCACAACCTTCAATATTAACTTCTACCCGAAATAAGCCTCCTTTATCAGGATCATATTCCTGATTGGTGGCACCATCAATGGCCACATCATTTATAAACCATTGGTTGCCATTTACATAATTAGAGGAAAGTGTAACAGCTGTTACCCCATCAAAAGTAAACGTAGCTTCTGGCACAGGATTTACACAAAATGTATGAACCACATTCTCTGCAGCCAAATAGCGCTCATTACCAGACTGAGTAGCAGAAACTGAAATACTGCCTACACCTGTAATTGAAAGGGTTGAACCCTCAATTATTGCTGGGCCAGTTACCTCATAGCTTATCGCTAACTGCGAGGTGGTAGTTGCCACCAATACTATGTCACCATTCCCATCATCCACATCATTTAAAGATTCGAACGTAATGGTTTGTACTACTTTATCAATTTCACCATCACAATCATTGTCTTTACCATCTGGTAAAGCAGGTGCTGTTGGGTATACATCCGCATCCGCATCCAAACAATCATCAGAATTTGCAACATAGCCTGTAGGTTGTGTACAACTTGTAGTAGTATTGATAGCATCTCCATATCCATCACCATCGGTATCTGCATACCAAATAGTAGTTGGGTTAAGGCCTACATCGGTATCATCACAATCCGTATTGTCAAGCACATAATTTGCGGGTTGAACGCATTGGGTTAAACTTGTGCTTGCATCTCCATATCCATCACTATCGGCATCTGCATACCAAATAGTAGTTGGGTTAAGGCTTCCATTAGTATCATCACAATCCGTATTGTCAAGCACATAATTTGTGGGTTGTACACATTGGGTTAAACTTGTGCTTGCATCTCCATATCCATCACTATCGGCATCTGCATACCAAATAGTAGTTGGGTTAAGGCTTCCATTAGTATCATCACAATCTGTATTGTCAAGCACATAATTTGCAGGTTGAACACATTGGGTTACGCTTGTGCTTGCATCTCCATATCCATCACTATCGGTATCGGCATACCAAACAGTAGTTGGGTTAAGGCTTCCATTAGTATCATCACAA
>Ga0256834_1001060_pt1 | contig 19149 bp, 16 predicted proteins | sample 4281140metaG_FD_190536 | JGI IMG/M metagenome (GOLD analysis project Ga0256834, IMG submission 190536) | Hydrothermal vent microbial communities from East Pacific Rise, Pacific Ocean - 4281-140 | ecosystem: Environmental > Aquatic > Marine > Hydrothermal vents | place: Pacific Ocean: East...
TGTTGGTCGTCGTTGGTATGTAACTACGGTTTATCGTGCTTTAAAAAATAATAATAGGTTAGAAGATGCTTTGCGTATTTATAAAAAAGCACGACCTAATTATCATTCGGTTACTGTTGGTAGTGTGGATGAAATGTTGGGATTTGAGGAATAGGTAACTATAAAATTAAATCATTAGTAAGAAGTTGCTATTTTAAAAAATAACCAATGAATTGGAGAATTAAAGCCATTTTACAAAAAGTATTATCGTTTAGTAATATTGGAAATAGAATAAATCATCTAGCAGTTATTTATAAAAAAGATTACTACAAACATGTTTTACAATATCAATTTTATGAATGTATTAGAAAATTTAAACTTTCAAAAATTGATTTAACCAATAACAAACTAAATGCTTTAGAAATCGGAACAGGTTATTCTATAGTTGCGCCAATAACACTTTATTTATTGGGGTTTGACAAAATAATAACTGTTGATATTAGTAACGATATTAGTTTAAAATCATTCAAAAAGCAAATATTACATCTTTATTCAAAAAAGCAACTTAATGTCTTACTAAAAGAAAGTATTTATACTGAAATAGAATTAATTAACAAAATTGATAAAATAATATCGTTTAATAGTTTAACGGAAATATTTAGTTTTTGTAATATTATATACATACCTAATTATAATTTTGATGATATTGATACTTTAGGATACAACTATGATTATATATATTCTCAAGTAGTTTTTGAACATATTCAACCTAAGATATTAGTAGAGTTATTTTCTAAAATTAAAAAATGGTTAAAACCAAAAGGACAATCTGTTCATACTATAAATTTTATAGATCATTTTGCAAACCCTGGTTTTTTTCAAGATAAAAGTATTTCAGAATTTAATTTTTTACAGTACTCAGATAACTATTGGAAATCTTGGACAAATAATGATATTGCTTATACTAATAGACTTTCTTATTTGTTTTATGTTAATTTATGTACAACAAACAATTTTAATGATATTAATTTTATTGGAGAAAATTATCGAATAGGAATGGATTTTTCAACTAAATTAATTCACAATGATGTTTTAAATAAATACAAAAATCTCAAAAATTTAGAGGAATTGATAAAATATCAAAGAGGAACATTGGTTTTTCAGAATTAAAATGGAAGAGTTAAATAATCATTAGGTTATAGATTATTGTTGGATTTTAAGAATAAAATGTCTTTGTACTGACATTTTAATTATATTTTATATCTTTGTACTGACATAAATATAATGATATGGAAGAATTGCAACAAAAATTTTATAATAAATACGCAGTAATACAATTAGATTTAGTGCGTAATTATATAAATGAAATAGATTGGACTAATAGGTTGATTGGCATTAAAGGAAGTCGTGGAATTGGAAAAACCACTTTAATTCTTCAATATATAAAACAGCAGTATAAACCTACTAAAGAAGTTTTGTATATCAGTTTAGATGACTTGTACTTTACCGAACATACTTTATATAATTTAGCGGATACCTTTTATAAAAAAGGAGGTGTTTTTTTAGCAATTGATGAAGTACATCGGTATAAAAATTGGGCAATTGAGATTAAAAATATTTATGATGATATGCCAAATTTAAAAGTTGCTTTTACAGGTTCGTCTTTACTACATATACAAGATGCAAAAGCAGATTTAAGCAGAAGAGCAGTAATTTATACTATGCAAGGTCTTTCGTTAAGAGAATTTATTCAATTTGAAACCCAAATAGAATTGCCAATATTTACCTTAGAAGAGATTCTTAAAAACCATATTAGTATTGCAATAGATTTAAAAAAGCACAAAATATTACCTTATTTTGATGATTATTTAGATTATGGTTATTATCCTTTTTACAAAGAAAATAAAACGGTTTTTCATCAAAAATTAAGCGAAGTAATGTTAACCATTTTAGAAATAGACATTACACAATTTGCGGACATTAAAACATCTAATATTATATACTTAAAAAAATTATTGCAAATTATTAGTCATTCCGTACCATTTAAACCAAATATGAATGCTTTAAGTCAGCGAACAGGTATTACGGTAAATACCATGAAAAATTACATAAAATTATTGCATGATGCCGAATTATTACAACTATTATATGTACCAAATAAAAGTCTAAATAGTTTAAATAAACCAGAAAAAATATATTTAAATAATACAAATTTAATGTATAATCAGGTAGGCAACCAAGCAAATATTGGTAATATTCGAGAAACCTTTTTTTTAAATCAAGTAAGTAAAAAGCATAAAATAAATGCTTCAAAAGAAGCAGATTTTTTAATTGCAAATACAATTACTTTTGAAATTGGTGGAAAAAGTAAAACTAGAAAACAAATTAAAGATTTAGAAAATGCTTATGTAGTAAAAGATACCATAGAAATTGGTAGTGATAATATTATACCGCTTTGGCTGTTTGGGTTTATGTATTAAAAACCTTTGTCAAAGTTTAAAACTTTGACAAAGGTATATTTTAGTTAAGGAGATTAATTTTTAATAATTTTTTTCATAACAACATTCCCATTATTAAGTACTGCTTTTAAGAAATAAACACCTTCTGGTAGATTAGACATATTTATTTGAGTATTTTCTAATTCTTTTTGCGAAACTAATATACTTCTACCTAAAGTATTATATAAAATCCAGCTTGTCGTTTTATCTGTAATATTTAAAACATCTTTAGTTGGATTTGGATAAACATTTAAAGATTCTGAAATTTCAAATTCATTAGTTGCTAAAACTGAGGAACTACCAAAACAACTTAAACCTATAACTGCATCTTCACCTAAATTAAGGTCAGCAGCATTTCTTAATATAGAATCTTCAGAAGGTATACAAAAATCAGAATCTGTATAATCAAAAGATAAAATTTCTGGATCATCAAAGATATTAAAAAAGGAATCTGAATCAGTTCCATTTGAATTAGTTCCAACAATAATTCCTACTGCATTTGGCAAATTATTACCAATATCATTATTATCATAAAAAGCATTAAACTTAACTACAGAAGGCATGTGGTTTTCTTCAGAATAGATTCCAATATTATTAGAAATAAACAAATTAGAATTTATTATAGGAGTTGGAGTAAAACTGTCTATTAAATTAATTGCCTTTGTGTTTGAGTGAAATGTGTTTAACTTTATATTTGGTTCTTGTGCGCCAATAGTTAAACCGCTACCATTATTAGAAATAATATTACCTTCAATAATAATTTCTGCCCATGATTGAATACCTGCATAAGAACAATTTCTAATAATATTGCAACTAATAAAAGATTCGTTAGGAATAAAACCAATATTTATACCTATTAATTCTATATCGTATATTTTATTATTAAAAACTTGAATAATGGAAGAACTATCACTAGATAAAACAATGCCATTTGGGCAATCATAAATTTCATTATCATTGATTGTAACAATACCATTATTTAAAACATTAATTGCAACATCTTCTGAATTTCTTATAATACTATTTGATAAATTAAGTTCACTATTTATTTCTATCATTCCATTAAATCCTCCAGCATATTCAACTATACAAAAATCCATAATAGACTTTGAATTTGTACTATTAATAAAATGAATTCTTTCCCAATCGTGATTAGTTGGTGAAGAAAAATTAGAAGTAAAAGTAATGTAGTTATCTTCATTTCCTTCTGCAAGTAAAGTACCTGATACGGTTAATGAATAATAACCATTAAATTTTACTTCAACATTTGGTTCGATGGTTAATGTAGAACCTTCAGGAATTGTAATGTCACCATTTACTTTATAAGTATTACCGCTTTCCCAAACACCACTTACGTTACCTATAACGTCTATTACTGGTGTAGAAGATAATGTTATATCACCAAGTGTTACCGAACCATTTAAAAAAACATCTAACAACTCGTAAGTTTGATAAGTGTCTTTTTGGTAAGTAATATTATAGGTTCCGTTTTCTACAGTAGCGTTAAAACTGCCATCTACATTTGAAATTACTTGATGAAATACAGCAGTTGGCGAAATAGGATTAAAAGTAATCGTAATACCACTATGGTTAGATTGATTGTCTAGAAAAGCATTCCCAGTAATTGTAGCGCTAAACAAAGTTGTTGTTACTAAAATTATAATTGAAAATATTATTAATTTTTTCATGATTTTAATTTTTAAAGTTAATATTAATAGTTTATTAAATATAATAGACAGCAAAAGTCTAATTATTATTTGATGTATGAAATACCATATTTATGGTGTTTCTATCAATAATGACAATAAACATTTAAAAGGTTGCGTTAATTAATACCATATTTGTGGTATTTTAAATGATTTCCTTTCTTATAAAATTTTTAAGTACCACAAATATGGTATTTTTGATTAATCTTATTTTTTATGGTAAAATATATTCTACTTTGTTTAATCTCCATTAATTTATATACTCAAAATATAAATAATGAAATTATTAATCTCCATAAATCATTCAAAAAAGTTGTGTATACAGACTTTGAAAAAGCATTATTTAATGCAGAAAAATCTGTTAAAAAAAGCAATCTAATAAAAAATAATGATTTACTTCTAACTTCATATTTAAATCTAAGCGAAATATATTTACTTCAAAGAAAATTTAATGATTCCAAAACTATAATTCTAAAGGCTTTAAAAATTGCTAATGATTTAAATTATATAAATATTAAGTGTAAATTAAATATTAACCTTGGTCACATATATACTTATGAAGATAAACTAAATAAAGCTCTAACTGTTTTTGAAAATAATTTGGTTATCGCAAAAAAAAACAATTTAAATAAAAGAACTTGTGACCTCTATATTAATTTAGCAAATTTATATCGCATTAATAAAAAGTCTATTAAAGCAATTAACACTTATAAAAAATCTATTACATTATCTTCTAAAGCAAATTATTATAAAGGTCTTGCAAAAGCATATAATGGTTTGGCATATCTAAAAAGAGCAACCAATATAGATAGTGCATTTATTTACCATAAAAAAGCACTAGAAATAGCAAAAAGAACTAATAACAAATATTTAGAAAGTGTGATTTCGTTAAATTTAGGTGATTTGTATTTAACACAAAATCAATATAATAATGGTTTAAAAAATTTAAAACAATCTGAAGAGGTTATTAACAAAGTAAAAAATTATTATTTGTTACATTATCTATATTTATCTAAAGGTATTTATTATGAAAAAAAACACAATAATGTAAAAGCCATAGAAAATTATGAACTCGCAATAAATAAATATGGTAAATATATTGATGGTCATCAGTTAATGCATTCTTATTGGCTTGTTTCGGGTGTTTATGAACATACTAATGATTTTGAAAAAGCAAATTTTTACTTAAATAAACATATAGAATTGAACGATAGTTTAATGAATATAACAAGAATTAAGGAGTTTGAACAATTAAGAACCAAATACGAAGTAGAAAAAAAAGACAACAAAATAATTTTATTAACCAAAGAAAAGCAGCTAGAAAAATCAAAAAAAAATAACATTATTATTGGTGCTTCTGGTGTTTTAGCGATTTTATTACTACTAACTTACTTTTTAAGAAACAAAATAAAAACCCAAAAAATAGTACAAAAAAACAGACAAAAATTATTCACCCAAGAACTAAAAACAAAAAAAGCGCTAAGTTTGATTGAAGGTCAAGAAAACGAACGTAATCGATTAGCAAAAGAATTACATGATGGTTTGGGTGGCCAATTAGCAGGTGTTAAATCTATCATACAAACCATAAGTACCGATAATATACAAGAGAAAACTATAATTGTAAATAAACATTTATCAAGTTCTATTAAAAGTTTACGAAATATTTCACACGATTTAAGTGCTACATTTTTAAAAAATAAAGATTTTGATGTGTTAATTCAGCAATTAATAAAACAGTCTTTTGAGAACAAAACTATTCAAACAGAAATTTCTATATTTCCCTCGCAAAAAATAAATGAGTTGTCAGAACGTTATAAACTAAATATATATAGAGTTTTACAAGAAAGTTTTCAAAATATAATAAAACATGCAAAAGCAAATTTTGTGTCGGTTTCTATACTAATAGACGAAGAAATTAACATGCTTATAGAAGATAATGGCATCGGTTTTAACACCAATATAAAAACCAACGGAATTGGTTTACAAAATATAAAAGACAGAATACAAAGTCTTAACGGAACGCTACATGTTGATAGTGAACTTAATAAAGGCACAACGTTAAATATAAACATCCCTTATAATGATTAAAAATATAGTTATTGTAGACGATCATCAATTGTTTTTAGATGGTATTTGTGCATTATTTAATAAACATGATGATATTAAAGTATTATTGGCGACGACCAATATTAAAGATGCAATTAATTGTATAGATAGTGAAAATCCACATTTGGTAATTACAGATATTTCGATGCCAGAAATGAGTGGTATAGAACTTATTGCATTATTAAAAAAGAAACAACCAAAAATTAAAATAATGGTCTTGAGTATGTTTGCCAACATACAATCTTACAAAGATATTGATGCTTATTTACTAAAAGAAACCAATGAAGAAGAGTTGATTTTTGCTATAAATGAAGTAGTTGAAAAAAACAGAAAGTATCTTAAAATTATTGAAGATAAAGAAGAAAATATTATTTTAAGAGATAACAATGTACTGCTTACTACAAGAGAAAAAGAAATCATTAGATTAATTATAAAAGAACACAATACAACTGCTATTGCCGAAAAATTATTTATAAGTACGCATACAGTCATGACACATCGTAAAAATATATTTTTTAAATTAGAAGTTACTAATATTGCTGGTTTAACTAAAAAAGCATTTCAACTAGGAATCATTTAAAATAGTTAGTGTGTTTTTAAGGTTTTAAATTTACAAACCCTTACAAACACTTTGTTTTATACTTAAAGTATTTAACATTTTATTATTAAAGTAAAACTTTAGATTTTTTTGAAGTAATTATAGTAAATTAAAAAAACCACTTTACAAATTCTTAAGTAATTCAATAGTTTTTGTAGGATCATCCGATTTAAAAACATAAGATCCAGCAACTAAAACATCCGCACCAGCAGATAATAATTTTGCACCTGTTTTATCATTTACGCCACCATCGATTTCAATTAGTGCTTTAGAACCACTTTTTTCTATTAAATCTTTAAGTTGAATTACTTTTTTATAGGTGTTTTCTATAAAACTTTGTCCGCCAAAACCAGGATTAACACTCATTAATAAAACTACATCAATATCACGTATTACATCTTCTAAAACGGAAATTGGTGTATGTGGATTTAAAGCAACTCCTGCTAACATTTCTTCGTCTTTTATTGCCTGAATAGTTCTATGTAAATGTGGGCAAGCTTCATAATGAACCGTTAAAACATCTGCACCAATTTTTTTGAAGTTTTTAATGAACTTGTCTGGATTAACAATCATTAAATGAACATCTAACGTTTTTTTAGCATGTTTTTTTATTGCTGTGATTACTGGCATTCCGTAAGATATGTTTGGTACAAAAACACCATCCATTACATCTATATGAAACCAATCTGCGTTACTGTTGTTTACCATTTCTATATCTCGTTGAAGATTTCCGAAATCTGCTGCTAAGATAGATGGTGCTATTTTATGTTTCATAATTAATGTTTTTTATTAATGTAATGACTTAGAGTCATATATATTTTTCAAAAATACCATAAAAAAACTCGCACAATGTGCGAGTTTTATATTTTATTAAATTACTTATTAACCTAAATAAGTTCTTAATATTTTAGATCTAGAAGTATGTTTTAATCTTCTAATTGCTTTTTCTTTAATTTGTCTAACTCTTTCTCTAGTTAAATCAAACGTTTCGCCAATTTCCTCTAAAGTCATCGGATGTTGTTCGCCTAAACCAAAGTAAAGTAACACTACATCTGCTTCTCTAGGTGTTAGGGTATCTAATGCTCTTAAAATTTCTGTTTTTAGAGATTCGTGCATTAAATTTCTATCAGGAATTGGTGATTCACCAGAACGCAATACATCATATAAATTAGAATCTTCACCTTGAATTAATGGTGCATCCATAGATACATGACGACCAGAATTTTTGATAGATTCTTTTACATCAGAAATAGTCATGTCTAATTCTTTAGCAATTTCTTCTGGTGATGGCGGTCTTTCGTTTTCTTGCTCTAAACGAGCAAACATTTTATTAATTTTGTTAATAGAACCAATTTTATTTAATGGCAATCTAACAATTCTTGATTGTTCTGCCAATGCTTGTAAAATAGATTGTCTAATCCACCAAACTGCATAAGAAATAAATTTAAAACCACGAGTTTCATCAAAACGTCTTGCTGCTTTAATTAAACCTAAATTACCTTCGTTAATTAAATCGGGTAATGTTAAACCTTGGTTTTGATATTGTTTTGCAACAGAAACCACAAAACGCAAATTTGCTTTAACTAAACGATCTAAAGCTCTTTCATCACCTGCTTTTATTCTTTGTGCTAATTCTACTTCAATATCTGCAGTAATTAGATCTACTTTACCTATTTCTTGTAAGTATTTATCTAAGGAAGCGGTTTCACGATTAGTTACTTGTTTTGTAATCTTAAGTTGTCTCATATTCTATTATATTTTGCTTTACATATATTATACGTAAGCATTATAGAAAATGTTACAAAAAAGTAAAATTATTTTAAAGGAAATTGTCTTATTAGCTCAATTCTATCTTTTAATTTTATAATTCGATCTTTTTTTGGCTTAAAAAACAACATGGTTTCTTTTATAGAAGTTTCAGAAATTAATTTTGAAAAACCTATTTGCTCGTTCATAAATGTTTCAAATTTATCACAGGTTTTTTGATCTTCAATTAAATAATATCTTAGAAGTGAATAAGGAGAAATAAGTGTTTTCTGATCTTTCGTTTTGAGAAGGACATTATTATTTAATAATAATAATTCGTTGTGATATAAATTAAAGGTGGTTCTACTAGAATCCGATCTTTGTCCTAAATGCACTTCTTTTTCAATTTTATTAATAGTTTCCATTAAATCATCACAAATTCGCATTGCGTTAGTATAGTTTAATAATTTGGTTTCATAAAAATAAGATATTTGGTTTACAATACTATTTATAATTCCATAATTCCAAATTTCTGTAATTTTAATATTATTATAAGCTTTACCTGCATTTTGTGAAGCAATTAATAATGATGATGGAATAGTGAATTTTTCGAATGAAATATATTTATTTTCTGAATTATTATTTAATATATATAACCAAACATATAATTTAAATTTTGACAATAAATTGTTTTTTAGTGTGTAATATATTGGTAAATCTTTTGCACAATACAAAACCGAAGAGTTTTTATGGTCTTTTAAAAGACTTAAATTTTTTGATAATCTATTAAAATAATTTTTTAAATCTTCCGCAGTATTTATTTCTTTTGTTTTACTAATAATAAATTTATCTTGTTCATCATAATTATATAATTCAATTAGAGAAACATTAAAATGTTTCGACAACTTAATTGCGTCATCTAATGATATTTTAATTTTACAATTTACTCTTCTATATGCTGCATCATAATTAATATCTAGTACTGATGCCACTTCATCTATAAAAGATATGTTTTTATTACACTTGTTCTTTAATGCTTTAAGTAGTTGTTTATCAGTATTTTGCACATCTATACGTTTAAGTTTTGTGAAAAATACAAATAAAAATTCATTAATTTGTGTTTTTTGCAAAAAACCATCTATTTAATTTACATACATTTGTCATCTAAATGAAAAAGAAAAAGTCTTTAAAGTTGTTTTAAAGAAGTAGAAAAACTCTAATTTCCCCCTTAAAATTAGAGTTTTTTGTTGTTTAAAGAATTTTTTAAGTGTAATTATTTGATATATTGTTTTAAATAAATATACATAATACATTAAATAAAAAGGTATTAACCTCAAGGTAAGTCCGAACCCAATAAATGGAATCGACCCAACAAGGGTCGAGGTATTAAACCAATATCCCGCTAAAAAGCGGGATTAGTTCGACTAACTAAAAAATTGAAATAATTTTTTAGAGTCTCACCAATAAAAAAGCATCTCAATTAAATAATTGAGATGCTTTTTGTAAAAAACGAGAATTAAAGATTACTCTTTTCTTGCTGGTCTTTCTAAAAGTGCTTTTCTAGAAACTTTAGGTTTTCTAGTTCTTTTATCTATTCCGAAGTATTTTACTTCAAACTCATCACCCATATTAACAACGTCAGTAACTTTTTCTGTTCTTGCCCATGCTAATTCAGAAATGTGTAATAAGACTTCATTTCCTGGAGCATCTAGATATTCTACAACAGCACCAAAATCTAATAGTTTAATTACTTTTACTTTATAAACTTCGTTTACTGTAGGTTTAAAAGTGATAGAGTCAATCATTGCGATTACCTTATCAATTTTTTCTTGATTTGTACCTTGAATTTCAACTACACCATTTTCATCTTCATCTTCTGTAATTGCAATAACAGTATCTGTATCTTTTTGCATTTGCTGAATTACTTTTCCGCCAGGACCAATAATTGCACCAATAAATTCATTTGCAACAATTACTTGAACCATTTTAGGAGCGTGAGGTTTAACAGTTTCGTTAACCGAAGCAATAGTATCTGTTAATTTACCTAATATATGTAAACGACCATCACGTGCTTGTTCTAAAGCTTTCTCTAAAATTTCATATGATAATCCTTTTACTTTAATATCCATTTGACAAGCAGTAATTCCGTCTGCTGTACCAGTTACTTTAAAGTCCATATCGCCTAAGTGATCTTCATCACCTAAAATATCAGATAAAACGGCATATTTACCAGATTCTGTATCTGTTATTAATCCCATTGCAATACCCGAAACTGGTTTCTTTAAATCAACACCAGCATCCATTAATGCCATTGTACCAGCACAAACTGTTGCCATTGAAGACGAACCGTTAGATTCTAATACTTCAGAAACAACTCTTACTGTATAAGGACAATCTTCAGAAATCATACCTTTTAATGCACGTTGTGCTAAATTACCATGACCAACTTCTCTACGAGATGTACCACGTAATGGTCTTTCTTCACCTGTACAAAATGGAGGAAAGTTATAATGTAAATAGAAACGTTCTTCACCTTCGTAAGTTGGTAAATCAATTCTGTTTGCATCTCTAGAACCACCTAAAGTTACGGTTGCTAATGCTTGTGTTTCACCACGAGTAAATACAGCAGAACCATGAGTTGATGGTAAGTAATCTACTTCACACCAAATATCTCTAATTTCTGTAGTTTTTCTTCCGTCTAAACGAATTCCTTCGTCCATTGTTAAATTACGGATTGCTTCTTTTTGAGAAGCTTTAAAATATCTAGAAACTAATTTTCCTTTTTCTACTAATTCTTCTTCAGTAAATAAAGCTTTTACTTCATCTTTAATTTCAGAGAATTTTTCGCCTCTTTCTTTTTTTGAAGTTCCTAATTTTGCAACAGCATAACATTTATCATAAGCAAAATCATTTACTTTTTTCTGTGTTTCTTCGCAAGTTTCTTGTTGTTCGTATTCTCTAGTTTCTAAAACACGACCTGCTTTTTTTGCTAAGTTTAATTGTGCTTGACATTGTACTTTTATCGCTTCATGTGCAAATTTAATTGCATCTGCCATTTCTTTTTCAGAACATTCATCAAACTCACCTTCTACCATCATAACAGATTCTGCCGAAGCACCAACCATCATGTCCATATCTGCTTTTTCTAAATTTGCTCTACTTGGGTTGATAACAAATTCGCCATCAATTCTTGCAACTCTAACTTCAGAAATTGGATATTCAAAAGGAATGTCTGTTAATGCAATACAAGCCGAAGCTGCTAAACCTGCTAATGAATCTGGCATTACATCTTCATCAGAAGACATTAACTGAATCATTACTTGAGTTCCTGCATGATAATCTTTTGGAAATAATGGTCTTAAAACTCTATCGATTAGACGCATTACTAAAATTTCTTCGTTACTTGGTCTTGCTTCTCTTTTAAAGAAGCCACCTGGATAACGACCAGCAGCAGCAAATTTTTCTCTATAATCTACTGTTAATGGTAAGAAGTTTAATCCTTCTTTTGCTTCGTAAGAAGAAACCACAGTTGCCAATATCATGGTTTTACCTTGTCTTACTACTACTGAACCGTGTGCTTGTTTTGCTAAACGACCAGTTTCAATGGTGATGACTCTACCGTCATCTAATTTAATTTCTTCCGTAAATAATTCTGGAATCATAATTTTTTAATTTTTGTTTGCAGTCTTCAATCTGCAAACTGGTTAAACATTTTTTACTTTAGTTGTGTGTTTAAGTAACCAATGAAGTTTTCTGTTTCTCGCAAAGTCGCAAAACTGCGAAGTTGAAAGGGTTTTTTCGTGAGTTTTGTTTGCCACGAATGCACGAATACATTTCGAGACCTGATTTTTAATTCTAACGTTTTCCACAAAGCAAATTATTAGTGCATTCGTGACAAAACAATAATAAAACAAAAAAGAGGCAATTAGCCTCCCTTTTATTTATTTGAAATTATTTTCTAATTCCTAATTCTTTAATTATTGCACGATAACGTAATACATCTGTTTTAATTAGATAATCTAATAAACTTTTACGTTTCCCTACCAGTTTTACTAATGAACGCTCTGTATTATAATCTTTACGATTATTTTTTAAATGTCCAGATAAGTGATTAATTCTGTGTGTAAATAAAGCAATTTGACATTCTGAAGTACCAGTGTCAGTTGCTGATTTACCGTGCTTTGCGAAAATTTCCGCTTTAATTTCTTTTGTTAAATACATGCTAATATTTATTTAAATGATTTTTATGTATAACCTAATTGTATTAAGGTTTTGAGCGTGCAAATATACTTTATTTTTTTAATCTTACAATAACATGATAAAAGAAAACAGAATACTATGTATATTGTTGTTCTATAAAGGTAAATAGCGTTTCAATTTAAGACATAAAGCGATAAGATTAAATAATTTTGATGCAGATTTTGAACAATACTAATTAAAGTTGTTATCTTTGTAAGGTATAACTCTAAAAAATAAATAATGTCACAAACAGTTGAAGAAGGTAAAACCACAGCAATCATTTCTTATATTACCATTATAGGATTAATTATTGCTTTTGTAATGAATAGTAGTAAAAAGAATTCTTTTGCTTCTTTTCATATCAGACAAATGGTAGGAATAAGCATATTTGCTTTAATTAATAGTTTAGTTATTGGTAGATTTTCAGGTATAGCATCTATGGTAATTGGTGTAGGTTTATTCGTTTTATGGATTATTGCTTTTATTGGCGCAGTTCAAGGACAAGAAAAGAAAATACCTTTATTAGGTGATCAATTTCAAGATTGGTTTAAAAGTATTGGGTAATAACCTAATCACTACAAACAAAAAAGACTTGCAATTTGCAAGTCTTTTTTGTTTGTAATTAAGGTTGTTTTAAAAATATGCATTCTAAAACAAACCGTGAATTTGAGCGTCAATTTTATCGATAATAGTTCCTAAATCTTCTGGTTTATCTACAAAATTAAGATTATTTACATCAATAATAAGTAATTTTCCTTTGTCATATTGGGTAATCCAAGCTTCATAACGTTCGTTTAATCTACTTAAATAATCTATGCTTATGGTGTTTTCGTAATCACGACCTCTTTTGTGAATTTGACCTACTAAAGTCTGAATATCTGCACGCAAATAAATTAATAAATCTGGTGGCGTAACTAGGTTTTCCATTAACTCAAAAAGAGACCTGTAATTTTCAAAATCACGATTGGTCATTAATCCCATAGCGTGAAGATTTGGTGCAAAAATATTTGCATCTTCATAAATGGTGCGATCTTGAATTATTTTTTTGCCTGTTTCTCTTAATTCTAATATCTGACGAAATCGAGAATTTAAAAAATAAATTTGTAAGTTAAAAGACCATCGTTCCATTTGACCATAAAAATCGTCTAAATATGGATTTTCATCTACAGATTCATAATGTGGTTTCCACTTATAATGTTTTGCCAACAATTTAGTTAGTGTGGTTTTTCCTGCTCCGATGTTTCCTGCAATTGCTACGTGCATATTATTATAGATTTTGGATAATTTGATGTCGCTAAAGTACTTATTTTTTACGACTTCTTACCAATAAATACTATTCCGTTGAAAAAAGAAAAAGGTTTTATAAAATGCCTAATTATAAAATTAACTGAAATATTTTATTAAAACAATATCTGTTAATTATTTGATTGTCTATATTATATAAAAAATAAAGTATCATAAAAGTTACTTCTAAACTTAACTGTAAATAAAACTGTTTTTAAACTAGTTATTCAACATCAAATAAATCAGCAGCAATTCCGTCAATAAAAAACAAGCCTTTTTTAGTTGCTATTAATTTATTTTGTCTAATTTCTAAACTTTCATTATTTAAATGTTTTACTGTTTTTTTAAGTAAATATTCTAATTGAGATTCACCAAAATTAGTTTTTATTGCCTCTAAAGAAACTCCATATATAGTTCTTAATCCTATCATTATTGTTTCATTATATAAATCATTTTTAGATAATTTCTCTATTTGACTTGGTAACTTATTTTGTGCCAAGGATTTTATATATTTTGTGTTATTTGATACATTCCAACTTCGTTGTTTACCATTAAAGGAATGTGCGGAAGGTCCAATACCCAAATAATTTTTACCTAACCAATATGCTGTGTTGTGTTTAGAGAAATAATCTTGTTTTCCGAAATTAGAGATTTCATAATGTATAAAGTCATTTGCCTCTAAAGTTTGCTTTAAAACATAAAATTGATTTTGTGCTTTTTCTTCATCTAATGGTTTTATTTTTTTAGACTTAATTTGTTGTGATAGTAATGTTTTATCTTCCACAGTTAAAGCATAACTAGAAATATGATTTATACCTAAATCTATAGTAGTTTGAATGTTTTTTCGCCAATTATCATCGCTTAAAGTTGGCGTTCCGTAGATTAAATCGATGGTAATATTGTCAAAATAACGAATTGCTATAGACAAACTATTTATTGCTTCTTTTGAGTTATGAGCACGCTTCATGAATTTTAAATCTTCATCAAAAAATGATTGAATACCTATACTTAATCGGTTTATTCCTAATTTTTTATATTGTTGAAAGATATTAAGATTTTTTATCTTCTCTTCTTCCTTATTATGAATTGACATTACTAAAGAGTCTGATAAATCATCTGGGTTTGCTTCTAGCGTAATCTCAGGATTATTAATTACTATATAATTATCGTATATCGTCGATATGATGTGTTTAATTTCTTTTATTTCAAGAATGCTTGGTGTTCCACCGCCGAAATAAATAGTTTCAATTGGTTCTAAAATTTCATCTTTTCGGAGTATTAATTCTTTTACAATTGCTTGTATTAAATCTCCTTTCTTGTTTAACGAAGTCGAAAAATGGAAATCGCAATACGAACATGCTTGTTTACAAAATGGTATGTGTATGTATATTCCTGACATTTATTAACTCTTTGGATTTTTACCATATAAGGCATTCAAGTTCATATAAGGTTTGGTTTTAAACATTTTTATCATTAAGACTTAAGTTTATATAGGGTTTGGTATTTAAACTTTTTACCATTTAAGGCATTTAAGTTCATATAAGGTTGGGCGTTTGTCTGTTAATATTTAAATGTTTTGCATTAATAACGTGCTGTAAATGATGTTCACAATGCCAAGCGTAAATTGCAATATTTAATTTTAAGGTAACTATTTCGTTTCCGTCTGGATGAATAAAAGTTCGGTTTAATTGTTTATCTGTCAAACTTTCTAGTAGAAAAATCCATCTTTTATGAGTAAGTGAAAGTAATTCCAAATTTTCTTGAATATCATAAAACAATGTATCTACTAGTTTCGCCCATTCGCTTTCATTATATGGTCTTATTAGTGGATTTTCTTCCGTTAAGGCTAATTTAAATCTAATAATACTATTGGTATGACTATCTAAACAATGACCAACTATTTGTTTAATATTCCAGCCATCTGGTCTGTATTTATAATTTAATTCTACTGTTGATAATGTGGCTATTTCTGTTTTTAATTTATCTGGGAAGGTTTTTATTATGTTAATCCATTTTTTCACCTCTTTTGAAGTGATGTTGGTTGGTTCATTAAATTTACCAATTGGGTATTTTAGTTTTTCCGTGTTCATGATTTAATATAATATTCGCATTTTGAAAAATCTGGATTAAATTTTTTGTTTAAAACTAACCTTGCATAAACCATTACTTCTTAACCCGTTTTTCATTTTGTTTTACAAATGCTGACCAACCAGAATAATTTTTACCAATCGTAATTCTATCTTTATTATAAAAATGACAAACTGCAGCTGCCAAACCATCGGTTGAATCTAGGTTTTTGGGTAGTGTTTTTAAATTTAAAAGACTTTGTAACATTTTAGCAACTTGTTCTTTAGAGGCATTACCATTACCAGTAATTGCCATTTTTATTTTTTTAGGTGCATATTCGGTTATGGCAACTTCTTTTGCTAAACCTGCTGCCATTGCTACACCTTGAGCACGACCTAATTTTAACATAGATTGCACATTTTTACCAAAAAAAGGTGCTTCAATAGCAATTTCATCGGGATGATATTCTTCAATTAATTGTGTGGTTCTTTCAAAGATTTTTTTTAATCTTAAATAATGATCTGGATATTTTTTTAATTGTAATTCATTTAGAATAACAAATTCCATTTTTTTATTGACTACTTTTATAATACCAAAACCCATAATAGTAGTTCCTGGATCAATACCTAATATGATGGTTTCTTTGTTCAAATTATTTTATTGTTTCTTTGTAATATCAAAAGTACAATAAAATGTTTAATCGTTTATTTGTTAATTGGTGTTTATCTCGATTAAGCAAATTCATGAAAACAGGTGAATTAATGAATACATATCGTCAATTTTTATTTTTCCTTATAAAGTTAGCACTTGTTGTTGGTGCTTTTTATTTTATTTATAATAAAACAGTTCATAATTCTTCTATTTCATTAAATGACTTTGTTTTACAATTAGAGCAGACTTTTAAAACCAATTATAAAGCTATTTTAATACTATTAATCTTTACTTTTTTAAATTGGTTTTTTGAAATTTTAAAATGGAAGGTTTTAGTATCTTCTATAAAAAATATTTCTGTTTTAGAAGCTACTAAACAAAGTTTAGGTTCTTTAACAGCGTCATTATTTACACCTAACAGAATTGGGGAATATGGCGCAAAAGCAATGTGTTTTACTAAAAAATATCGAAAAAAAATAGTGCTTTTAAATTTAATTTCTAATATTTCGCAAATGCTAATTACGGTTGTATTTGGTATTGTTGGTTTATTGTTTTTTATCTTAAATTTTGAAGTTAATTTACCCACATTAAAATCAAGAAAACTAGTGTATTATCTACTTATTTTAGTGATAATTTTTTTAATCGGAAAATTCTTTATTTCTAAAAAAATTAGGGGTTTTTATCTAAAAAAAATAATCGCATTTATAAAAAAATTATCTAAAGTTTTAGTTCTAAAAACAATCTTATTTTCGGTTATTAGATATATCTTGTTTTCGCATCAATTTTATTTTTTATTGCAATTATTTGGTGTAGAAACCGATTATTTCACATTAATGTATTTAATTTTTACAATGTATTTAATTGCTTCAATAATACCTAGTTTACCTATGTTTGATTGGCTAATAAAAGGTTCTGTTGCCGTTTTTATATTTGGTTTTGTTGGTGTAAATGAATTGCTTATTGTAAGCATAACAACAATTATGTGGTTGCTTAATTTTGCTTTACCTAGTGTGATTGGTAGTTATTTTGTGATGAGTTTTAAAGTAGAAATTAATGAACTACCTACGAAGCAGAGCCATTGAGGTATCAAAAAAACATAAAATATGCCACGAATGCACGAATTATTTTGGAATGATTTCTTAAAACTGTTAGAATATTCGTGTATTAGTGGCAAAAGATTATTTCGCTACACTCGACATAGAGCGTCTAGGAATTCCTTAGATTAAATTTATTTTTAAACTATTTAGTGAAATTTTACCAACTAGCTCCTGCGCCACCACCACCAGAAGATCCGCCACCAAAACTTCCGCCGCCTGAAAAACCACCACCAAAACTAGAAGAACCAGAACTGCTTTTCGTTATCATTGGTATGGTAATACTTATAATATGTATATAATCACAATTTTTACATTTATGAGTTTCCTCTCTTAAACCAGAATTATATGTTGTTGCGTACGATATAGTATTTGTATATGCTTTATGATATGTTTTATAACTACATTCTGGACATTCTTTATATCGTGAAAATGGTTTTATGTAAGGCAAAATTAAAATATCATCTTCTTCTTTTGTAACCCAAACATCGTAATCTATAGTGTTTAATTCTTCTTCTATAACTTGTCCTCTTTTTAGGAAAAAATCGTCTTCAATTTCATCTTTTAAGAACATTTCTTTACCCGTGATTTTACTAAAACGTTTGTGTTTTCTGTATTTTGATAAACGATATTTTACAAATAATAATCTTAATAAAATGAATGGTAACGGAAATAAGATCATATAAATCCAATGTTTTATTTCAAATAAATCTTGGTATTTGTCGTAAAAATCTTCTTTATTCTTATTAATCTGTTTTGTATTTGAAAAATAATAAAACAGCACAAAAATCATCGCTATTAAGTAGGCAAATAAAACATACCATAACGGATTTGTTTCTTCTAGATAATTTACACTTACACCATCATCATAAATTTCGTTTATTGCTTCTGGTTTACTTAATATTTGTTTAATTTTAGTAATTCCTGAAATTAATCCTTTACCAAAATTTCCTTTTTTAAAATGTGGTACTAATTCTTGAGATGCAATTCTGTAACACATTGCATCTGTTAATATTGCTTCTAAACCATAACCTGTTTCAAATTCGGTTCTTCGCTGATCCATAATGGTTAAAATTAACAAACCATTGTCTTTTTTTGCTTTACCAATTTTCCATTTTTCAAATAGTTCAACAGCAAACATTTTTGGCACTTCTGTACCAATACTTGGCAAAATAACAATG
>Ga0256834_1001061_pt1 | contig 19132 bp, 21 predicted proteins | sample 4281140metaG_FD_190536 | JGI IMG/M metagenome (GOLD analysis project Ga0256834, IMG submission 190536) | Hydrothermal vent microbial communities from East Pacific Rise, Pacific Ocean - 4281-140 | ecosystem: Environmental > Aquatic > Marine > Hydrothermal vents | place: Pacific Ocean: East...
TGATATAAGACACAAAGTAGTTTATGATACGATAAAAAATCCAAAATACGTCCAAACCGACCCTTGGGACGTTTTGAAGTTTTGGGATGAGTTTAGAAAAAGAAGAGATTTATATAAATTCGCAAAAGAGCTTGATAGTCAAAAAAGCGAAGCTTTAAAAGCGCTGGTACTTGATAAAGCTCATCATTATAGAGTAAATTATTTCATAACTCCTAAAATGTATAGTGACCAAAACAAAAGTTTTCAAGCGTTCGTTTATGCTATCGCAAGACAAGAGAGTAGATTTATTCCGGCAAGCGTTAGCAGTAGTTATGCTCTTGGAACGATGCAGATAATGCCGTTTTTGGTAAGAGCGATGAAAGGTGACGTTTTTGGGCAGTTCGATTATAATCAAAACGTGCATCTTGGAGTAAAACATCTCAAATGGCTGTTTTCAAAGCTCCATAATCCTTTAATGGTAGCTTATGCTTACAACGGAGGAATCGGATTTGTAAAAAGAAGAGTAATTCCGGTATTTAAATACAAAGGTAAATACGAGCCTTTTTTAAGTATGGAAAAAGTACTTTATGACGAAAGTAGGGAATACGGGAAAAAGGTATTGGCTAATTATGTGATTTATTCTCATATTTTCGGAGATAAAAACGTAACTCTTCACGAGCTTTTAGGGAAGACTAAAAAGTAAAGTTTACGTCTCCCCAATGTTTTGAGTCGTATTCGATTTTAAAAGGTGCCGACGTATTTGTTTCTACCAAATAGTATTTCATCCAGCTGTTATAAAAAGGAAAATGTTTATATAATACGAATTTAGGGATATTTTGAGAGATTTTCGAAGGTTTTTCCCCGTTTATAGTCAAATTGAATTCGTCGTTGTTTAATGTGTTGTCGAAATTGTTATATACACCTACTAAAAATGTTGGATTTTTGAACTTATCTTGGTATAATGGATTTAGATATACGACGTCGATTAACGCTTTTGTTTCCAATGAATTTAAAATTTGTCCGCGCTGTGTGTAGCGTAGGGTTTTTTCGTAAAGCGGGTCTTGTTTAAAAGCCGTTTTTATACTACAAGCGGTAAATAACACCATAAACGGCAAAAGTAAAAATGCGAATTTTTTCATTAAAGCCCTTTTTTAAGTAATTATATCAAATAAAGGTAAAAGATGAAGTTTAACGTAATCGGAATAGGGGATTATAAAGGCAGATGTATTTATGATGAAGCGGAAGACGCTTTGATGATTGACGATGAGGTTGTTGTCGATTTTAAGAAAAAATACAAAGACTATCTAAGATATACGAAATTTTTGATAAATAATCCTTGGGGTAGAGAGTGGATAAGCTTTCAATTTATTCCGAGCAAAAAAAGCGTATTACAAAGGCCTTTTGCAATAATTACTGCTCACAATCCGAAAAATTTGATTCTTAACGATTTTTTGAATTTTATAAAAAATACCGAGCTTGAGGGTGTAATTAAGACGCTCGGGTATGAATATATGACAAGTATCGGCGAGCTTTTCGATTATAAAGAAGAGTCTTTTATAATTTATGATATTGATAAGGACGAGGCTATTAGAATTGCAAATATGTTCGACCAAGATTCTATTTTTTATAACAGCGGAAGTGAAATAACTATTACGAAATGTGAAACTAAAGAGGATATTTTAAAATATAATTACGAAGTTCATTTTAAAGGAGCGTAATGAGCGAAGATTATAAAGACAGAAAATTAACGCCTGCCGAAAAAGCCGGAGTAACGGCTGCGCTTTTGATGTTTTTCGGGATTGGAATGATAATGGGCGGAAGTGCTGCGGGAAATAACGGGCTTTTTTGGAGCGGGACAGGTATTTTTGCGGTAGGTAGCGCTATTGCTTTATATCTGCTTTTTAAATATAAACCGAAGGATGAGGGAGATTTTTAGTTGTATAAAATGCGGGGATTTTTCTTTTGAAATCGTATGTAAAAATTGTCAAAAAAAATTCCTTACTCCCTCTTTTTATGAAGAAGACGGAATAGTCAGTTTTTACGATTATTATGCTATTGAGGATTTTATAAAATACAAATATCATAAATTCGGAAGTTTCGTTTATAAAATCCTTGCGAAAAATTCGTTTAATGTTTTTGCAAAAAAGTTCGAGTTAAAAAGAAATTTTTTTGCAATTCCTATCGATGATAAAATCGAAAAAGGTTTTTCTCACACCGCTATTTTAGCAAATGCCTTAAAACCTGCCTTTAAACCGCTTTTTTCAACACTACACGCAAAAAACGAAGTAAAATATGCCGGTAAAAGCTTGGAATTCAGACTCAAAAACCCAAGAGACTTTATATATAAAGGCAAACAAAACATAAGCGTAGTTTTAGTCGATGACGTTGTAACTACCGGTATGACGATAAACGAAGCAAAAGAGATTTTAAGTAAAAATGGGGTGGATGTGGCTTTTAGTTTGGTTTTGTCGAATTTGAAAGCTTAATTTGGTATAATCTACCTTAAAAACTTCCAAAAAAAGGATATTAATGCAAGTTATTCCGGTTAAGATTGAAGAGACGTTAGCGAAAAGTTATCTTGAATATTCAATGAGTGTAATTGTGGGAAGGGCGCTTCCCGATGTAAGAGACGGACTAAAACCCGTTCACAGGAGAATTTTATACGCTATGTATAAAATGGGTATCACTTCAAGCAGCGCATATAAAAAGAGTGCGAGAATCGTCGGGGATGTTATAGGTAAATATCACCCTCACGGAGATAGTGCGGTTTATGAAGCGCTTGTCAGAATGGCGCAGGATTTTTCAATGAGAATGCCTCTAATCGACGGGCAAGGAAACTTCGGTAGTATCGACGGCGACAATGCGGCGGCGATGAGATATACGGAAGCCAGACTTACAAAAATAGCCGAAGAGCTTTTAAAAGATATCGATAAAGATACGGTCGATTTCGTACCGAACTACGACGGGACTGAAAAAGAGCCGGTAGTACTTCCTGCGAGATTTCCGAATCTTCTTGTAAACGGAAGTAGCGGTATTGCCGTAGGGATGGCTACAAACATTCCGCCGCACAACCTAACGGAGCTGCTTGATGCGTTGATTTATATGATTGACAACAAAGAAGCGACTCTTGATGATATTTTGCAATTCGTAAAAGGTCCTGATTTTCCGACAGGCGGTATAATTTTCGGAAGAAGCGGAATAATCGAAGCTTATAAAACCGGAAGAGGAAGTATAAAAATAAGAGCAAAACACCATATCGAACATAGAGGAAACAGAGAAATTATCGTAATAGACGAGCTTCCTTATCAAGTTAATAAAGCGAAGCTTATCGAAAAAATAAGCGACCTTGTTAAAGATAAAATTGTTGAAGGAATCAGCGAAATTAGAGACGAGAGTGACAGAGAAGGTATCAGGGTCGTAATAGAGTTAAAAAAAGATGCGATGAGCGAAATAGTACTAAATAACTTATACAAACATACTCAAATGCAAGTAAGTTTCGGTATCAATATGCTTGCGATTATCGATAAAGAACCTAAACTTTTCAATTTAATGGAGATTTTAAATACGTTTATCAAATTCAGAAAAACCGTAGTTATCAGAAGAACGATTTACGAACTTGAAGAGGCTAAAAGAAGAGCTCATATTTTAGAAGGATTGTTAATCGCTCTTGCGAATATCGATGAGGTTGTAGAGATTATTAAAAAATCGGCCGATGCTAAAGAAGCAAAAGCAAAACTTATGGATAGATTCTCGCTATCTGAAGTGCAAGCTCAAGCGATTCTTGATATGAAACTAAGCCGCTTGACTTCACTCGAAACTGAAAAACTTCAAAAAGAGTATGACGAATTAATGGAAAAAATTGCATATTTGACGTCTATCTTAAAAGAAGAGAGCGTACTAAACGGCGTAATTAAAGAAGAGTTTATCGAAATTAAAAACAAATATCATTCTGATAGACTTACTGAAATAGAAGACGACTATGACGCGATAGATATCGAAGATTTGATTCCTAATGAAGATATGGTCGTAACAATTACTCACAGAGGGTATGTAAAAAGAGTACCTCTAAAAACATACGAAAGACAAAATAGAGGTGGAAAAGGTAAAAAAGCTCTCACTACGTACGAAGACGACTTTATCGAAGATTTTTATATCGCAAAAGCTCACGATACGCTTATGATTATTACGGATAAAGGTCAGCTTCATTGGCTAAAAGTTTATAAAATCCCTGAAGGTAGCAGAACGAGCAAGGGTAAAGCGATTGTGAATCTGATTAATCTTGATAAAGACGAAAAAATCCAAACAATTATAAAAACGAGCGATTTTGACGAAAACAAATCTTTAGCGTTTTTTACTAAAAACGGAGTGGTAAAAAGAACGAATTTAAGTGAATTCAAAAATATAAGAAGTACTGGAGTTAGAGCTATTACTATCGATGAAAACGACGAACTCGTAACGGCTAAAATCGTAAAACCTGAAGATAAAGAGCTCTTTATCGTAACAAAAAAAGGTATGGCGATAAGATTTCCTGTCGATACCGTAAGAGAGATGGGAAGAAGTGCGAGAGGTGTTAGAGGTATTACGTTTAAGATAGAAGGTGACGAGGTTGTAGGAGCGTTGAGTTTAAGAGATGAAAATCAAGAAATATTAACTGTTAGCGAAAAAGGTTTCGGAAAAAGAACCGAAGCTAACGCGTATCGTCTCACAAATAGGGGCGGTAAAGGTGTGATAGCTATGAAACTTACCAATAAAACCGGTGATTTGGTAGGTGTGGTAGCTACTGAAAAAGATCATGATTTAATGCTTTTGACAAGTAAAGGAAAAATGATAAGAACTGCGATTGAGAGTATCAGCAAAACGGGTAAAAACACTCAAGGTGTAAGAATAGTGAAACTTGATAGTGATGATAAAGTCGTAAGCGTTGCAAAAACTCCTTCTGAAAAATCTCTTGAAGAATCGGAACTTCCTTTAGAAAACGATTAAGTTTTCCTCTCCTTTTTCCGATATAAAAGAAAAAGGAGTTGGAATGAATAAAATCTATAAAATAGCAGGGATGCTAAGCGGGACAATGTTACTTGCGGGGTGTTGTTGTGTGCAGCCTCAAAGCCAATGTAATAGCTGTAACGATACAAAACCTAATCCAATAAATTATCAAGCGGTAAATAATCCGGTGATTCCTCAGTACGAACTACCACAAAAGCCTCAAACTTCAAAAGTTGAAAAGAAACTTTCCGGTGCGTGTGCTATAACCAATATTCCCGGACTTCAAAAAAATTGTGTCTTAAGAGTGGAAGCGGTGGGTGTAGGTGTTGCACCGGCTGAAGGAATGGAATCTACGGCGCAAGCTATGGCGATGGCAAGAAGAGCCGCGATTTTGGAAGCGTATAAGGCTCTTGCCGAAAAATTATACGGAATCAAAATCAACGGACGTGAAACTCTAAAAAATATGATGTTGCAAAACGAGTCTCTTAGAGCATATATCCAAGGCGTGATAAGAGGCGCAAATATCGAAGAGGAATCTTATAACAACGGAATGTATAAGGTTGTTATGAGTTTGAAAGTAAATGTTAAAGAATGGAATAAATACCTTGAAGAGAATCCTCCTTATTCTCTTAGCAGTATGTAGTTTTGCAAGAGATTATTATATCTCTTTTGATTTCGTCTCGAAAAACGGGCAATTAAGAGCGGAGCATTTCAACTGCTCCGAAGCTCTTTTTAATACCGATTCTTCAAAAAAACTTTTTTTGATTCTTCCTTTACATAAAGACATCAAATCTACCTGTTTGCGATATAAAGATGAAATAATTTCAAAACTTTTAAAAAAAGAGATAATTATTTCCGGTAGTGACGATTTTTCTTCAAAAATTAAGATGAAAACCAAACTCGTCTTTTTGCCTCAAAGATTTGATATTATTATAAAAGGTGATGAAGTATATTTTTATATAAAGGAAGAGGAGTGAAAATAGCTATTGTCGAAGACGATATAAATATGAGAAAATCGTTGTCTCTCGCACTAAAAAGCGAAGGATATGACGTAATTGAATTTAGAAACGCCGTTGATGCTTTGAAAAAACTCGATGAGAGTGTCGATTTGGTAATTACGGATATAACTATGCCTAAAATGGATGGTATCGATTTTGTTAAAGAGTTAAACGGAAAATACGAAGTGATTATGATTACGGGAAATGCCACTTTAAATAGAGCTATTGAAGCTTTGAGGCTTGGGGTTAAGGACTTTTTGACGAAACCTTTTGAAATAGAGGATTTGCTTGGAGCTATTAAAAGAAACGTTATTGTTAAGGAAAAAACGAAAACGAAAAATAAAAACGTAAAACACAAATTCGTCGCAAATGACGAAAATACTAAAAAAGTTCTTGAAATGGCGAAAAAAGTGGCTCCGACAAATGCTAACGTTATGCTTCTTGGTGAAAGCGGAGTGGGGAAAGAGGAATTTGCAAAGTTTATTCACGAAAACAGCGGGAAAAAAGGAAAGTTTATTGCGATAAATATGAGCGCAATTCCCGAAAACTTGATTGAAAGCGAGCTTTTCGGGTATGTTAAAGGGGCTTTTACCGATGCGACGAGTGATAAAAAAGGACTTTTCGAATTAGCCGAAGAGGGGACTTTGTTTTTGGACGAGATTGCCGAAATGCCTTATAATTTGCAAGCTAAGCTTTTGAGGGTGTTGCAAGAGAGGGAATTTTATCCTTTAGGAGCTACTAAGCCGAAGAAATTAAACGTAAGAATAATAAGTGCCACCAATCAAGATATCGATAAGTTAATCAAAGAAAACAAATTCAGAGAGGATTTGTATTATAGATTAAATACGATACCGATTAAAATTCCTCCACTAAGAGAGAGAAAAGACGATATAATTCCAATTGCAAAAGAGATACTCAAAAAAACTATAAAAGAGTACTCTTTGGAAGATAAGAAATTTAGCGATGATGCTATTGAGAGATTGCTTGAATACGATTGGCCCGGAAATATCAGAGAATTAATAAACGTTGTAGATAGGGCTGCGATTTTGAGCGAAGGAAACTTGATAAAAAAAGAGGATTTATATATTTAAAGGAGTGCGAATGTATAATGTAGCAATTGCCGGTGCTACCGGAGCTGTAGGTGAAGAGCTGTTAAGAATTTTGGAAGAGAGAAATTTTCCGGTTAAAAAATTAGTGCCTCTTGCAAGCGCAAGAAGTGTGGGAAGAGAAGTTGAATTTAAAGGCGAGGTTTTAAAAGTAAAAGAGCTAACTTGCGATGTCTTTAAAGAAGAAGAAATCGATATCGCATTTTTCAGTGCGGGTGGAAGCGTAAGTGCGAAATTTGCTCCGTGTGCGGCTGAAGCGGGTGCCGTTGTTATTGATAATACGAGTTATTTTAGAATGGACCCGGACGTACCTTTAGTAGTACCAGAGGTGAATCCGGAAGATATTGCGCTATGGAATAAAAAAGGGATTATCGCAAATCCGAATTGTTCAACAATTCAAATGGTAATCTCTCTTGCTCCGCTTCATAAAGAGTTCGGAATTAAAAGAGTGGATGTTGCGACTTATCAAGCTGTAAGCGGTGCGGGTAAAAAAGGTATGGAAGAGCTTTTTGAGCAAATGAGAGCTCTATTTAATTTCAAACTTGATAAAAAAGTAGAAGAAAGAGAAGTTTTCCAACACCAAATCGCTCTTAACGTAATTCCGCATATCGATAAATTTATGGACGGTGGCTGGACTAAAGAAGAGCTTAAAATGGTAAACGAAACCAAAAAAATTATGCACGCCGATATTCAAGTGGCTCCGACATGTGTGAGAGTACCGGTACTTAGAAGTCACAGCGAAGCTATTACGATTTATTGTGAAAAAGATGTTGATGTCGATAGAGCAAGAGAAGTGTTAGCGAATTTCGAAGATGTAAAAGTTATCGACAATCCTGAAAAAAACGAATATCCTATGCCGATAATCGCAACGGATACGGATTATGTTTATGTCGGTAGAATCAGAAAAGATTTATATGACCCTAAAGTGTTGCATTTCTTTAACGTTGCAGATCAAATCAGAGTCGGTGCCGCGACAAATGCTGTTAGAATTGCTGAAAAATGGATTGAAATGGAGGGGAAATAAATGGAACACAAGAAAAATTCGAACCATGAAAGAAACGAAGGGTTTTTATTAAAAAATCACGACCACAAAAGAGGAATTATCGAAGCTATTTTTGAAGCGAGTTTGTGGAAGAGTAGATTAATCGCGATTCTTGCGGTTATTTTCGGAATGATAGGTGCGGTTTCTTTGTTTTTGATAGCGAGTGCGGATGTTTGGCATATGGCCGTTATTACTTATAAATATTTCTTTATGCATTATCACCCTGAAAACTTCCACGAAGAGTTGATAGGCGGAATTATCGGGGCTGTGGATTTATATTTGATAGCCGTTGTGCTTTTAATCTTTTCATTCGGTATTTACGAGCTGTTTATTAGTGAAATTGATGATGCGGAAAATAGCGAAATCGGAGCGAAAATTCTTGCGATTCACAGTCTTGACGAGTTAAAAGACAAACTCGGAAAAGTCGTTGTAATGGTATTGATCGTTAGTTTCTTTAAAAAAGTTATTCATATGGATTTCAATACTCCGCTATCGATGCTTTATCTTGCGGGAAGTATTTTAGCGCTTGCGCTTGCTCTTTATTTTATGCATAAAGGCGAACATTAATTTAAAGGATACGGATGAAATATATTTTCGGCCCCGTTGCTTCCAGACGCTTTGGAATGAGTCTGGGAGTCGACCTCTCTCCTGATAAAAAAAGATGCAATTTCGATTGTATTTATTGTGAGCTTGAGCCAGAAAAACCTGTCGATTTTTATGATAATCCGCCAGAAGTTGAAGAGATAATGGAGGATATTAAAAGAGCTGTAAAGAGGTATGATTTTGATTTTTTAACAATTACGAGCAACGGTGAGCCGACCTTGTATCCATATTTAAGCGAGCTTATCGATGAGATAGATAAAATCAAACAATTTAAAACGCTTATTTTGAGTAATTCATCGACGATAAATAAAAAAGAGATACAAGAAGCTCTTAAAAAACTTGATATCGTAAAACTTTCTCTTGATGCGGTCACACCGTCTATTTTTAAAAAAATAGACAGACCTCACAAAAGTATAAAAATCGAAGATATAATCGAAGGAATAAAAAATTTTAGAAAAATTTACGATAAAGAGCTTATTATCGAGATTTTGGTTGTCAAAGGTATTAACGACAAAGAGGACGAGTTTAAAAAATTAAACGACGTATTAAAAGATATCAATCCGGATAGAGTGGATATTTCTACTATAGATAGACCTCCGGCTTATAATGTGGAGGGTGTGAGTACCGATAGATTGTTTGAGCTGTCGAAATATATAGAAAATCAAAATATTTTTATTCCTACAAGAGAAAAATTGGATTTTAAAATTGAAAATTTAACAAAAGAAGAGCTTTTAACGACTCTAAAAAAGAGACCTTTTAGCGAGAGTGACGTAAAAAATATTTTTGACGAGCATACTCAAAGAATATTTAACGATTTGTTAAAAGAGAATTTGATTGAAGAAGTGTGGGTTGGGGGAATAAAATTTTATAAGGCGTACGTATGAGGGAACTTCTTAATTTAATAAGAGTTTTAATATCTGTGGATGTGGGAATAGTGGTGTTTTGTTATTTGGAAGATAATCAAATATGGCTGTATAACACGCAAATAGCCTTTTTTGCCACTTCATTAATCGTACTTGGTAGTTTTATCGGGTATTCTAATATGGTAAGACGCCAAATAGAAAACGGAAACGTCGGAGAAGACATACTCAAAAAATATGACGATCAGTTTGATTTATATGATGAAGAAGACGAAATAAATGAAAAAGAGCTTGAAAAATATAAGAAAAAAAAGTTAAAATGGTACGAAGCTTTACTGTTTTCATTCAAAGGCGGGTTTAATCTTATAAGAATTTTAGGTTATGTTGCCCTAATAGCCGGATTTTTATGGTTGAAAAACGCAGGAATATTTGATACTATGAGCTTTTTATTCGGTGTGAGTGTAGTACCGGCTGTAAGCTTGGTATATTTGTTTATAACCTCAAGAAAATATAAATCTCAATAATAACCTCTTTTTCTCATAACCGATAGATGATTTTTTTATTTTGGAAAAGGGAAAGTATGGGAAAAACTTTTTATTGTATTTGTAAAAATCCGGAGTCAGAGGCATATCATGTTTTTGTTTGCAAACTTAATTTATTAACTAAAAAATGTTATTTTGTAAATACAACTTCTATTTGTAAAAGTTATATTTTAGCGAGTGATCATAGTTGTGTTATTGATTGTATGAGCGCAAAAGAGGCAAGAGAAGAGTGTGCTATCTTAGCGAATAAAGGACAATTGATATGTCCCGAGTGTGTTTCTAATTTGTATAGATAATTCAGGTTTGTTTATTGACATCCCCTCAACTTTTGTTATATAATAATTAAAAGAAAATTAAATCAAAAGTTTTTAAGGAGGGGATGATGGCAAGAATCTACGGAAGAGTGGAATCAGTAGAGGATATCAGAAGAATTAATTGTATTATTAGAGACGAAATGTTAAACGTAAAAGAAGCGGCGGAACTTACCGACCTTAAAAAAAGAAGTGACTATTTATGTACTCTCACTTATTCTCCTTTTTGGCAAAAAAAATTCGGTGATAAAATAGAAGAATTAAGAAATGTAGCTTTGGAAGAAAACAGAGTAACTGTAAAAACTGCAAACTACATAGCAAAATATAAAAACTTCGATAGAAGCTACGAACCTTGGAAAAGCGAAATCAATATCGAAGACGAACTCAAAAAAATTCCTGAAAAAATCGTCGAAGAGCTTACTAATTCACTATTTAGCTTGAAACTTGGCGTAGATATTTTAGAAGAGCTTAGAAAAGAATTCTGTGATATTAGAAAAGGTATGGTTTTATGCAAAAATGTCGAATGTTTGGATAAATTAAAAAAAGCTGTCGATATCTTATCTACATTGCCTTATCTTGAAAGTTTCGAAGAACATTTTGATGAAGGAGTTTTAGCAGCTATCGATAAACTTATAAATGCCGAAAAAGAAAGAAGTGTGGAACTTGCGAATATCGTAGCGGAAGTAAACGGATGGGATAGATTTTACGAATCAATCAGCGACCAAGATTTCGAAACTACGGCTGAGGATTATTTGGCTAAACTCCTTGAAGAAGAAGAAAAAGCAAGTACATACGTTCCGACAGAGCTCAGATATAAAGGCGGCGCAAAAGTATTGTGGCTTGTATATTATCATCCTGGTAAAAAAAGAGAGTATGCTAAAAGATTATATTTCCCTGCCGATGCGTTTGATTTGAGAGTGGAAGGGCCTGGCGAATTTAAAAACAGATTCGGAAATAAAGTATACGGCGTAAAAATTACATATAAAATGACAATAAGACCGACAATAATCCACGTAAGAGGTCATGAAATTCACTTGCCACAAAGAGTGGTAACTAAAACAAAAGTGGTACCGATTCCACAAATTGCACAAAATGTAAGAATAGTAGAAGAAAAACCGAGCTCAGCGATGGATATCGCCTAAGCCTCGGTGCTTAGGTGTGCAAAATAAGCACTGAAAAACGTATAGTAAGTAAGAATCGTAGTAATTCCCACTAAAATAGGAATAATGATAAGCCCTAAATTCGGATTGTTAACAATTGCCGGGAAAATTACAAAAAGATAAGTAAAACCGATAAGCGTGTAAATAACCGAAATGATGATACTCCAAACCAAATAGATTACGAAATATTTTAGATTAAACGTATTTATCCAATATTTGAAATCAATTAAAGAAGATATCATACTCAAAAACGCTCCTCTAAATGTTTCTTGAGATAGAGCTTCTCCGAATTTTCCTAAGAATACATAAGAATAAAACATCAAATAAATAGAATAAAATCCCAAAAGTATTTGTGTTAAAACCGGAGAATTTTCTACTGAAACGATTATTTGATGTGGGTTGGCGATAATATACATTGTGTTAGTGAATTGTAAAATAAGAACGAAAAACATAATCCAAAACGTCAAAATAATCAAAAGAGCGACCAAAATACCGCTGGCAGTTGGAATGAAATGAAATAAAAACGTAGAAAAAGAGTTTCTTTTTAGGTTGTCAAAATAGCTTTCGATATCTTTTGAGCGAGTGACTAAAAAAATTAAAAACGCCCCGATACTCAGATAAATTAGCTTTTCAAACAAAAACGCTACAATGCTGATTACAGGAAAAGCTTCGATAACGGTTAGAATCGAGACGGTTAAAATTACAAGTAGAAGTTTTTTCCACTCCGCAATTGTTGTAAATGTGTACTTAAAAACTTCTCTCATTTATATCCTTTTTGTAAAATTCTATCAAAAAAGGTCTGTTTTGTGTGCGATTTTCGGAATAATAGGAAAATATAAACTCTCCGAAGTAAAAAATTCCCTCGATTTAATGCTTCACAGAGGAAAAGAGTATCAAAAAATTTTGGAATTTAAAGAGGGAGTTTTCGGATTTAATCGTTTGGCTATCGAAAATATCGATAAAAATCTCCAGCCTTTAAAAATGGGAGATAAAGTTTTCGTATTTAACGGAGAGATTTATAATTATAAAAATTTAATAAAAAAATACTACTTAAACGTTAATAGCGAAATAGAAGTTATTGCAAAACTTTGGGAGATTAGAGGAGTTGATTTTGTAAAAGAGCTTGAAGGAATGTTTGCAATTGCCGTTTTTGATAAAAAACTTTATCTTTTTAGGGACGAATTCGGCAAAAAACCTCTATATTTTACGAAAAACGGAATATTTGCAAGTGAGATAAAAGCAATTTTGCCTTTTGTGTCAAAAGAGTTGGATTTTGAGGCGTTGAGCGAATATTTGGCTTTTAACTCTTCAATCGCTCCAAAAACGATTTATAAAGGTATATATAAACTTCCTGCCGGATGTTATTACGACGGAGAGATAAAAAGGTGGTTTGATTTTGAAAGAGTGGAAAATAAAAGTATCACAAAAGAAAACGTATCTGTTGAAGTCGAGAGGTTATTGATCGGAAGTATTGAAAAGAGGTTTATGGGAGATGTCGAAATAGGCTCTCTTTTAAGCGGAGGAGTCGATAGCAGTCTGATTGTCGCACTTGCGAGTAAATATAGGAAAATCGATACTTTTAGCGTGGGGTATGAGGGATTTGAAAATTACGACGAAAGAAAATATGCTAAAAAAGTTGCGGATTATTTGGGAATAAAAAACTTCGATGTAACGCTTAGAAAAAAAGATTTTTTCGATAATTTCGAAAACGTACTTTTTCATATGGACGAGCCGATTGCCGATAGCAGCTTTTTTGCTGCTTTTCATTTGGCTAAAAGCATACCTTTGAAAGTTGTTTTTAGCGGAGAAGGAAGTGACGAGTTGTTTTTGGGGTATAGGAGGTATGAGGAATTTTTAGGATTTTTTAATGCCTTTTTACCGAATAAAAAGTGGCTTAAAAAATACCTTGAAAGATATCCCGAAGATATAAAAGAGTGGGAGGTTTTTAGGAGATTTTTTGCCGATGAGGTGGTATTTAGAGGCATTAACGAAACGTTTTTCCAAAGACAAATAAATAAAGCACTTAGAAAAAACGCTTTTGAAGTCGATTACGAGAGATTTTACAAAAATTGGGGTAGTTTTTATTTTACTTATTTCGATATGAAAGTATGGCTTGGTGAAGTGCTTTTGATGAAACTTGATAAAATGTTTATGTCAAATACTATAGAAGCGAGAAGTCCGTTTTTGGATAGAGATTTGGTAAACTTCGTTTTTACTTTGCCAGAAGATGTCAGAGGCTCTAAAAAGTGGATTGTAAAAGAAATAGCTCAAAAGTATCTTCCAAAAGAGATTGTCTATCGTAGAAAAAAAGGCTTTGCCGTTCCGTTTTATGAGTGGCTGAAAGAAGAAAAAGAGCTTAAAAGAATCATAGATATAAATAGAAAAAGTAAAATTTTTAACGAAGAGTATTTAAAAGATATTATAAAAACGGGTCATAAACGTTACAAGCAGCATATTTGGAGTTTGTATTTGTTTAGCCGTTGGTATGAAAAGGAGTTTTTGTGAGATTTGAGATTAATAAATATTTACTTGACGATATCGAAAACAGCGAACACCCGAGTGATTTTGAAATAGCAAAAGATTATTCTATTTTGATTTTGAGGTTACCTTTTATAAAAAATGACAAAGTGGACGTTGCAAACTATGCGTTTTTGATAAAAGACGATAAAGTTTATATTTTCGATAGAAAAAAAGATGAATTTGATTTGCTCGGAGATTTTATGGATTTGCATAATTTTTTGGATGTTAGGGTTGATAAAATCCTTGCGAAAATAAATAAACTTCATATGCAAATCGCGAAAATGGAAGACGACCTATACGAAAACAGAATCGATAAATCGTTTGCGAACGAATGGCTTAAATTCAAAAAAGATTTGGTTTTGATAGAAAGACTTATGGGGCATGCGCTTATCGCTTTTGAGAGATTTTTAAAATATTATAAAAGCGAAGTTGATAATTTTGCATTTAAAGACTTAAAAGAACACTTCGAAAGAGCGCTTAGATTTGCCAAAAACGCAGTTGAAAAGCTTGATTATTTGTATGAGTTTTTCAGAGCTAAACAAGATGAAAAAATGAATAAAATTATGTTCGTACTGACACTTCTTTCGGGTATTTTCCTGCCGCTAACCCTTATTACCGGATTTTTCGGTATGAATACGGGCGGATTGCCTTTGACGGACGATCCTTACGGAACGATAAAAGCTGTTATTATCGCATTTATACTTGAAGTTCCTATCGTTTGGATTCTTTGGAAAATGATGAGGGGGTAATGTTTTAAAAGTGGTACCAGCGGAGGGACTCGAACCCTCATGGGCAAGGCCCACCGGATTTTGAGTCCGGCGCGTCTACCAGTTCCGCCACGCTGGCGTTTGGGGATAGAATTATATCCTATCCCCTAAATAAAATCAAGATTAAGAATTAACAGTTTCTTTAAGTTTTTTACCAACTTTGAATTTTACAGATTTGCTTGCAGGGATTTTAACTTCTTTGTTCGTACCTGGCACTCTCGCAACTCTCGGAGCTCTTTTTACAACTTCGAAACTACCAAAACCGATAAAACTTACTTTGTCACCTTTTTTTAGTGCCTCTTCGATAGCTTCGATGCTCGCATCGATAACTGCAGATACATCTTTTTTGCTAAGTCCCGTCTTTTGCGCTACTACCGCTACTAAATCAGATTTTTTCATTTTTCCTCCTTTTTTGGCTTTCTAAAAATTTTACTCTTTTTTTTCCCTAAAAATCAAGAGTTTTGATATAATTTTGCTAAAAAAGGTGAAAAATGGAGGCTTGTGAACTACCAAGCAGCTCAAATGCTGATAAAAAACTCTGCGAAATTCTTAAAAATTCCAAAGTTATAGTGGTTGTCGGACTTTCACCAAAAGAGCATAGAGCATCAAATCAGGTTGCTAAATATATGCAAGAAAAAGGATATAAAATAATTCCCGTTTATCCCAGAGAAGAGTTTATTTTGGGAGAAAAAGTTTATAGAAGTCTTGATGAGATAGATTTTGAAGTGGATATCGTAGACGTATTCAGAAAAGGAGAAGATACGCCTCCTATAGTCGAAAAAGCGGTAAAACTTCCGGGAGTAAAATGCGTATTTTTACAAGAAGGCGTAACAAACGAAAAATCAAAAGAGATTGCTGAAAACGCGGGTATATTTTATGTAGAAGATAAATGTCTTATGGTCGAGCATATGAGATGTGAAAGAGAGGGACTTTTATGATTCCTCTTGAAAAAATAAAAAAAGCTCACGAAAGAGTTAAAAAAGTAGTATATAAAACTCCTTTTGCATACGCGCCGGTTCTTTCTCAAAAAGTAGGAAACGAAATTTTTTTAAAAAAAGAAAACCTTCAAACTACGGGAGCTTTCAAGCTAAGAGGAGCATTTAATAAAATAGCGTCTCTTCCTGAAGATAAAAGAAAAAAAGGCGTTATCGCAGCAAGTGCAGGAAACCACGCGCAAGGTGTTGCGTTTAGTGCGAACTATTTTAATATTCCTTCAATTATCGTAATGCCGGAAGCTACGCCTTTGACTAAGGTTAGCGGTGTTAAAGAGTACGGCGGGGAAGTCGTACTTGCCGGAAATAATTACGACGAAGCGTACGAATATGCCGTTAAGCTGGCAAAAGAGAAAAATATGGAATTTATTCATCCGTTTGCCGATTACGACGTAATGGCAGGTCAGGGTACTATCGCTCTTGAAATGCTTGAAAAAGTCCCTGATTTGGATTATATCGTCGTACCTATAGGAGGTGGAGGACTTATTAGCGGTATCGCAAGTGCCGCAAAACAGATAAATCCTCATATTAAAGTTATAGGTGTGACCGCAGCGGGTGCTCCTGCTATGAGGCTTAGTTTTCTATCGGGCAGCGTGCAAGATACTACGTTTGTAAAAACAATTGCCGACGGAATTGCGGTAAGAGACACTTCTCCCGTTACTTTTGAAATAATTAAAGAAGTGGTTGACGATATTGTAGAAGTGGATGACGAAGAGATTGCGAATGCTATTTTATTTTTAATGGAGAGACAAAAACTTGTTGTTGAGGGTGCCGGTGCCGTAGGAATTGCCGCACTTTTACATCATAAAATAAAATTCGGTGCGCCTAAAAAAGTGGGTGTGGTGCTAAGCGGCGGAAATATCGACGTTACTATGATTAATTTGATTATAGAAAAAGGTCTTTTAAAATCTCATAGAAAAATGAAACTCGTAATTACGCTTGTGGATAAACCGGGAGCTTTAATGAGACTTACAGAGATTTTAGCCGAAGAAAAAGCAAATATCGTCTCTATCGGATATGATAGAACGGATTTGAATCTTGCAATCGGAGACGCAAACGTTTCTATTGCGCTTGAAACAAGAGGTTTGGAACATCAAGAATCTATAAAAAGAGCGCTTCATAAAGCCGGATTCAGATTCGTAGTTGAATAGTAAAGCCGAGTTAAAATATAAATAATAGGAATTCAAAGGAGTAAAAATGTCATCAAAATATGAAGTTGTAATAGGTCTTGAAGTTCACGTTCAGCTAAATACGAAAACAAAAATTTTCTGTAATTGTCCTACAAGTTTCGGAGATGAACCTAATACCAATACATGTCCGACGTGTCTCGGGCTTCCGGGAGCTTTGCCGGTTATGAATAAAGAAGCGGTAAGAAAAGCGGTAATGTTCGGAAAAGCGGTAAATGCCACTATCAATAAAAGAAGTACGTTTGAGAGAAAAAACTACTTTTATCCTGACCTTCCAAAAGGCTATCAAATTTCTCAATTCGTAGTACCGATCGTTGAAAACGGAGAGTTGTTTATCGATACGAAAGAAGGTACGAAAAGAATAGGAATTACAAGAGCACATCTTGAAGAAGACGCAGGAAAAAATATCCATGAAGGCGATTATTCCAAAGTCGATTTGAATAGAGCCGGAACACCTCTTTTGGAAATTGTTAGCGAACCTGATATGAGAAGCAGTGATGAAGCTATCGCTTATCTTAAAAAGTTACATGCTATCGTTAAATATTTAGGCATCAGTGATGCGAATATGCAAGAGGGAAGTTTTAGGGTTGATGCCAACGTTTCGGTAAGACCTAAAGGACAAAAAGAGTTCGGTACGAGAGTTGAGATTAAAAATATCAACTCGTTTAAATTTATCAAACAAGCGATCGATTACGAAGTGGAAAGACATATCGAAGCGTACGAATACGACGAATATGAAGAAGAAGTGGTTCAAGAGACAAGATTATTTAACAGCAAAACGGGAGAGACTCGCTCTATGAGAGGAAAAGAAGAGTCTGCGGATTACAGATATTTTCCTGATCCTGACCTTTTGCCTCTTGAAGTACCTGAAGAGTTTTTCGATATCGAAATTCCGGAGCTTCCGGATGAGAAAAAAGAGAGATATATGAAAGAATTCGGATTAAAAGAATACGATGCGGGCGTATTAACGGCGGAACCTGAGCTTGCTAAATTCTTTGAAGAGATGATTGAGCTTGGTGTAGAGCCGGCAGCGGCGAATAGATGGCTTGCTATCGAGCTTTTAGGAAGATTGAATAAAGCTGGAATTTCTATTGAAAATTCACCTGTAAGTCCTAAAAAATTGGCATTAATCGCTATTAGAGAAAAAGAAGCGATTATCAGTGGTGCCGGTGGTAAAAAAGTACTTGATTTATTAATGGAAGAAGATATTGAAGTTGACGTAGCTATTGATAAATTGGGGCTAAAACAAGTAAGTGACGAGGGAGCTATTGAAAAAATAGTTGATGAAGTACTTGCGGCAAATGCCGATAAAGTGGAAGAGTACAAAGCAGGAAAAGAGAAACTTTTCGGTTTCTTCGTAGGACAGGTAATGAAAGCGAGTAAAGGTAAGGCAAATCCTCAAATCGTAAATAAAATCTTAAAAAGCAAGCTGTCTTGAGAAAAGAATCTCCTATCGTAAAAGCCTTAGTGGCTTTTGCTTTCTATATCGATAGTAACAAAACATATAAAAAAATCAAAACTTTCTTTTGGCGTTTGATGAATGACGATACCTTTGCACCAAAAAGAGTATTTGATTTTTTTATGTTCTTTTTGGTGCTTATCAGTGTCGGGATATTACTATATGACATAAAAAACGACGTTTATCCTTTTTTGGAGGATTTTGATTTTTATTTTGTCACTTCGGTATTTTTAGTGGAATATATCATTAGACTTTGGGTTTATAATGATACTCACAGAATAATTATCGAAGAGTATGAAGAAGCTAACTTCTTAGGACGGAAGTTTAGTGTCTGGAAAGTAGTAAAAGAGATTGTGTTAAAAAAATGGGAATATATACGTTCTCCTTTTGCGATTATCGACCTTTTGGCTATCCTTCCGGGATACAGACCTCTTAGAATTTTTAGGATTTTCGTAATTTTCAGACTTTTTAAGCTTTTGAGATATACAAAAAGTATAAATACCTTTCTTGAAGTACTTGCAAATAAAAAATTCGAACTTTTCATATTATTAATTGCGGTAGGTTTCGTTACATTTATCGGTGGTGCCGTAATTTATGTATTCGAAGCTCATGCAAATCCTAAA
>Ga0256834_1001062_pt1 | contig 19123 bp, 19 predicted proteins | sample 4281140metaG_FD_190536 | JGI IMG/M metagenome (GOLD analysis project Ga0256834, IMG submission 190536) | Hydrothermal vent microbial communities from East Pacific Rise, Pacific Ocean - 4281-140 | ecosystem: Environmental > Aquatic > Marine > Hydrothermal vents | place: Pacific Ocean: East...
TAACTTCACACTTTTTCCATTCACACAACATCTTTATATCGTGCTCAACTAAACTTTTTATCTCGCCTTTTAATATTCGTAAACGATATTTTGGAACCCAAACAATATGATAATCACATTTATATATTACATGTGATAACTTTCTATATTTACTCATAGTTGCAAAGATAGGCAAAGCCCTCAGAACATGACCACCTGCAAAGCAGGTGGTTTTTTAAGTTGAAATAAAATTACTCGTTGTATCGTTCCAACCAATAATTACAATATGATTTTTATATTTTACACGCATAAGTCCTTGTTTTCGTTTTTTACTAATTTGATGAGCTATATATTCTGAAATGGCAATTAAAACAGTACCAATCCATATTAAATAAGATGAGAATGAAAGCATTAATTTACCAACTGTTGATAATGGGAAAATACCACTATCATTACCTGTTAAATTTCTAATTAACAACCAAAAATGCAAATCTTTATTAGATAGATTTAATAACTGACTTTTTATGCCTATATTTTTATAAAAAACACTTTCTGAAATAATTAAACTTTGAATACTTAAAAAATACAAACCACATAAAATTAATAAACCTAAAAAAATATGCTTAAAACGAATCCATAAATACAAATAATTTATTTTAGGAAGCACTTTTTTTGTTGTTAAAAATCGAACTAATAAAAACAATAAAAGTAAAAAGAAAAATATGACTACATTCCTAAAGGTGTTGTTCTGAACATATCCTATTTCTTCAATCAAAGCAGTATGCATTGGGATGCCTTCTAAATATTTATTTTTCCAATCTTTATTGTTTTCAAATAAAGATATGCTTCTAATAATCATATTATTAATGTCAGATTTATTAGCGGTATCACAAAGAGTAAAAACTAATTTATTAGCATTTTTTAATTGTTGAACTTTATTTTTATCGCCAATTAAAAAAGTCCAACTACCTAAAGTATATTGTTCATTATTAGTATTTAGATTTGTACCAAATAAATTTGGTATTCTATTTTCTATTAGATTAACATCTTGTTTATTAAAATAAACTAAATCTACATTATTTAGATTTTCAATTTCTTTAATTGGTAATGAAAAACTTACAATATAGTCCAATTTTCCATCTTTAAATTCTGAAATTAAATCTTTATAGCTTGCGAATTTTTCTTCTAAATTTGAAGTATTTAGACTTAGGTATTTTGTAACAAATTGAAATAATTTATACGTATAACCTGTTTTACTAGTAAAACCAATTGTTATTTTATTGTTTATTAAAGAATCTTTTAAACTATTAATATTTACAGGTATTTTAACATGTGAATATATTAATAGTTTTTCTTCAAAAAGAGGAGCAATAACTTCTATGTTGTTAATTCCGTTGGTTTCATCATACAGACTATTTAGTAAAACATTTCTTTGTACTATGGCAAAATCGGCAAAATTATTTTTTAGTAATTCTAAATTATCTAAAGAACCATCGGTTTCTATTGATGTAAAATTAGCATCAATATTAGCATTATATTGATTTGCAATAAATGAACCTACCTTAATATAATTACCGCCTCTACTACCAGATGCAATTATATATTGGTCTTTAGATTGTGTGAAACAAGATAAAACGGAAATTAAAAAAGCAAAAATTAGAAAAATTAATTTTTTTAAAGGCTTCATTTTATTGAAATTTTTGCTGAAAATAATCATTTAAATACTTAATATCTATAAGAATTTGAAAAAATAGGGAAAACTTCCTTAAATTAGCGACTTCAAATTTAAAAATAAAACATGGCACATCTAACCGATATCGAAATAGCGCAAGCAACCGAAATGCAACACATTAAAGAAGTTGCAAAAAAAATAAATATAACCGAAGATGATTTAGAATACTACGGAAAATACAAAGCAAAATTACCGTTACATCTAATAGATGAAGAAAAAATAAAAAAAAATAACCTAATTTTAGTAACTGCCTTAACACCAACGCCTGCAGGCGAAGGAAAAACAACAGTTTCCATCGGTTTAACCGAAGGTTTAAATAAAATAGGCAAACAAACTACGGTTGTTTTAAGAGAACCTTCTTTAGGACCAGTTTTTGGTATAAAAGGTGGCGCTGCCGGTGGCGGTTATTCACAAGTTGTACCAATGGAAGATATTAACTTACATTTTACAGGTGATTTTAATGCCGTTGAAAAAGCCAATAATTTATTATCTGCTTTAATTGATAATAATCTACAAAGTAAAACAAAAAATTTAGGTCTTGACGGAAGAACAATTGCTTGGAAACGTGTTATTGATATGAATGACAGAGCATTGCGAGATATTACCATTGGTCTTGGCGGAACTGCAAACGGCATACCAAGACAAGACGGTTTTAATATTACGCCAGCATCCGAAGTAATGGCAATACTTTGTATGGCGGAAGATTTTAAAGATTTAAAACAACGTTTAGGTGATATTTTTATCGGATTTACATTCGATAAAAAAGCAATTTTTGCTCGTGATTTAAAAGCCGAAAACGCTATGGCAATTTTATTAAAAGACGCTATTAAACCTAATCTAGTACAAACTTTAGAAAAAAATCCTGCAATAATTCACGGTGGACCATTTGCAAATATCGCTCAAGGAACAAATACAATAATTGCTACAAAAATGGGATTATCTTTATCCAATTACGTAGTAACCGAAGCAGGTTTTGGAGCAGATTTAGGTGCTGAAAAATTCTTAGATATAAAATGTCAATCTGCTGGTTTAAATCCGAAATGTGTGGTTTTAGTCAATACAATTAGAGCGTTACGTCATCATGGTGGTGCACCAAAAGAAGAATATAACACACCAAATTTAGAACGTGTTAAAAACGGATTTGCAAACGTAGAAAAACACATCGAAAACATTCGGAAATTTAATATTGAACCTGTTGTTGCAATTAATTCTTTTATAAATGATAGCGATGAAGAAGTTAGTTTTATTAAAGAGCGTTGTGCCGAATTAGGCGTGCAAGCAGTTTTATCTGAAGGTTGGGCAAAAGGAGGAAACGGAACACAAGAATTAGCAAAAGCAGTAGTAAATGTAGTAGAAAACAAAGCAACACAGTTTAAACCAATCTACACTTTTGATATGCCTGTTAAGGAAAAAATTGAAACTATTGCTCGTGAAATTTATGGTGCTGATGGCGTAGATTTTGACAGAAAAGCAATCTTAAATCTAAAACGAGTAGATCGTTTAGGGTTTAATGATTTTGCAATTTGTATGGCAAAAACACAAAAATCTTTTTCAGATAATGACAAATTAATTGGTAGGCCAACAGGATTTAGAGTAACTGTAAGAGAAATAGAAATTGCTGCAGGCGCACGTTTTTTAATTCCGATTTTAGGAAAAATGATGCGTATGCCAGGATTACCAGCAACTCCAGCAAGTGAAGGAATGTCTATTGATGATAATGGTGTTATTTCTGGGTTGTCTTAGGGTTTCCACGCAAAGGCGCGAAATTAAAAAAATGTAAAGTCCGCAAAGGTTTTAAATCTGCGGACTTTGTTTTTTAACGATTTAATCATTAAAAGTTACACTTAATATACCTCTTAAATCTCCATCTTTAAAGCCTGTTGCTTTATCGTTTGGATATAATGATTTAATAATACTATCTGTTTGTTTAGACACATTACCATGACATGCTAAACATTTATTATTAAGTTTCATTGGTGCATAAAAATGAACTTTTCCATTCTGACCTTTTTTAACAATTGGTTTTATTTTTTCACCTTTAGAGATAGATGCTAAATATTGTTTTAAGATACTTTCTTCTTCTAAATTAGGTTTGTTATTCTGGTTTCTTAATTTATGTGATGTTCTTTTAATGGTGACATTGTGTGTTCTAGACAACTCTTTCGTTAACGGAATTGCCGCAACATTACAAAACGGCAATGCTTTTTTGACGCCACCAGATTTCATTTGTTGCATTAAACTACCACCTAATTTTGTTAAAACCGCTTGTCCTATTTCTTTACCTTTTATAGTATGCACTTTTATTTCCTTATCGGATAAAGAGTCTGATTTACAACTAACTTGTAATACAATTAAAAGTATTAAACCAATATATGTTTTCATTATTCTGTTTTATTTCCTGCTTTTTCCCAACCTTTAATTCCGCCATTAAGATTATATACTTTATAACCAGCGTTTTTTAATTTACTTGCTGCTTTCATAGATCTAACACCAGATCGACAATATACATATACTGGTTTTGACTTATCTAAAACACTTGCTTGCTGTACAAAATCATTGTCATAAATATTAATATTTTTCGCATTAGGAATATGACTGTCTTTATATTCTTTTGGCGTTCTAACATCAATTAATTGAACGGTTTTGCCATTAATATTTGCTTTAAAATCTGATGTGTTTGTTCTTATTATTGCTGGTGTTAATGAGTTGTTTTGTACTTCTGTTACAGTTTCAACTGGTTTAACAATCTCTTCTTTAATAATAGTTACTGCTTCTGTAGTGTTTTCAGCAACTTCTTTTACTTTGGTTGTTGTTTCGGTTATTATTTTCTTTACAACATTTGTGTTTTCGGTTACTTTATCGGCAACTTCTTTGATAATAGTAGCTTCAACTTTATCTTTTTTAATAATATGATCCTCTTTTTTATCTTCTAATTTTGTCTGAACATCAATTTCTTCCGTGACAACGGTTTTAAAACCACTTTGTTTCCAACCAGAAATTCCACCTTTCATATCATAGACTTTAAAACCTTCTTTTTCTAATAATGCAGCCGAATTTCCAGAGCGATGGCCACTATGACAATACACATAAACAGGTTTAGATTTATCTAATTTTGCTAGTGCATTTTTTACAAAATTTTTGTCTTTATAATTAATTAATGTTGCGTTTTCTAAATGTGCATCTTTATATTCGCCAGGAGTTCTAACGTCTATTAATTGAACATTTTTTCCTTCTATTTTAGATTTAAAATCTGTGTTAGCAATGTGTTCAACTTTTTGTTTGTTTTTAATTGTATTTTTTTCTTTTTTACAACTTGTTAATCCTATAGATATAGCGATTAGTATTATTAATACTTTTTTCATTTTTTATATTTTTAGTTAGTAATAAAAAAGAGTATGTCAATATCGACATACTCTTTTATAAAATAATTATTCGTTATTTTAATTTATGAAAATGTTGTTGGACAAATAAAATCTGTCATTGGCATATCCGTTTCTTGCATTGCTTTAAAACCTCCACGAACATCTGTTACATTTTTTACACCATTTGCCATAAATATGGATGCTGCTATTAAAGAACGATAACCGCTTGCACAATGTACGTAATATGCTTTATTTGTGTCGATTTCAGAGAAATTAGCATGAATTGTATCTAGTGGAAAATTATCAACTCCTACTGCATGCTCAGATCTATATTCTGTGTCTTTTCTAACATCTGTTGGTTTTTCCATTTCGCCTTTTGCTAAAGCATCTCCAAATTCTTGTGCTGACATAGAACCTATTTTATCAAAGTCTAAACCTGCTTTTTTCCAAGCGTCCATTCCACCTTTTAAATAACCAGCAGTATTGTCATAACCAACTCTAGAAAAACGAGTTGCAACTTCTTGTACTTTATCTTCGTCTGCTATAAAAATGATTTTTTGTTGAATGTTAGTAACTAAAGCACCAACCCAAGGAGCAAAAGAACCATCGATGCCAATAAACCAAGCGCCAGGAACTGTTCCTTGCTCTGTATAATCTTCTTTTGAACGTGTGTCTATTACTAAAACATCTTTTTGTTCGCTCATTTCTTTAAATGTAACTGCGTCTAAAGCAGTTGTTCCTGCACTTAAAACATCATCAATACTAGTATTGATAGATTTATTCATTCTAACATTGTTTGGAAAATATTGCGGTGGTGTTTTTAAACCAGCAGTTACTTCTTGAATAAACTCTTCTTTAGTCATGTCTGCACGTAATGCATAGTTTGTTTTCTTTTGGTTTTCTAAAGTATCAAAAGTTTCTGAACTCATGTTTTTACCACATGCTGATCCAGCACCATGATTTGGGTATACAATAATATCATCTGGTAAAGTCATGATTTTATTACGTAAAGAATCGAATAAATGACCTGCTAAATCTGCTTGAGTTAAATCTGATTTTACTGCCAAATCTGGACGACCAACATCACCAATAAATAAACAATCTCCTGTTAAAACATATGGTGTACTACCGTCTTTTTCTGTAATTAAATAAGAAGAAGATTCCATAGTATGTCCTGGAGTATGTAATAACGTAATTTTACCATCACCTAAAGGGAAAACTTCACCATCAGTACCAACATGAAAATCATATTCTGCAGTTGCATTTGGTCCAAAAACTATTTTAGCACCTGTTTTTTGTGCTAAATCATATTGACCAGAAACAAAATCTGCATGAAAATGCGTTAAAAATATATATTTAATAGTTGCATTATCTGCCGCTGCCATATCTATATATGGTTGAGTCTCTCTTAAAGGGTCAACGATTGCTGCTTCTCCATTAGACTCAATGTAATATGCCATTTCTGCAAGGCATCCTGTAAATATTTGTTCAACTTTCATATCTGTTTGATTTTATTGTGTTTATATTTTATTTTTCTTAGTCGTACAAAAGTAAATGAATTTACAGTTGCTATTTGTAACACTTGTTACGGTTGTTAGTACTTTAAATACATATTGGAAATTAATACGTTTGTTTAAAATGTTTAATACTATACACCTGTATAATATCATCTTTAACATTAAAATGAATTGAAAACGGAAAAATTTTTAAATTTGCAATTCGCATTTGCTTATATTTAATTGGATGGTGCATAGGGTATTTTTTGATGTAATTAATTTTACTCCAAAATTCTGAATGTAATTTATCTGCCAAACCAATGGATATTTTATTATAATGCTGTATTTTATCATTAAAATCTAACAATACACTTTCCTCAAATTTTATTTTATATTTCATTTATGAATAAGTCTTCTCTTAAATTCTTCTTCACTAATAAAATTTAATTCTCCTCTTTCTTCTTTTACTAACATTTCATCCATCATTGTTTTATACTCATCAGTCAACTCATAATCATCGGCTTTTTCTTTTAAGATAAATTCCATATAATTTTTAAGTTTTCTGCCTTGTCTTTCTGCTTGAAATTCTAATATCGCAATAGTTTCTTCGTCTAATAAAACTTCTTTCCTTTTTTTTGTTTTAATCATAATTGTATAATTTTACGGTAAATATACGTATAATTTACGAGAAAAATAAATTTTACAGAAAAACTTGGGTCATCTAGGTATCGAAAAAAAATGCCACCAATATTCGTGTATTGGTGGCATTTTTTCACACAGCATAATGTTACTCGACGTAGAACGTAGGAGAATTCTTTAGATTAATTAGTCTGTTTAATAAATTTATTAAACTTATGTTCTGTAGGCTCATTTTTACATTGTTGTTCGTAACAATCAACCGCTTCTTGAATACTCATAAAAAAATGATTATAATCTAGTTTTGTGGTAACGCCACCTTTTTCCATAGCATCACGAACAGGACCTTTCATGCCTGAAAAAACCATTTCAATTCCTTTTACTTTATATGTGTCAATCACATCTTTTAAAGCATGAACTCCAGAACTGTCTAAGTTATTCATACTTTCGCCATCAATGATAATTAGTTTTAATTTATCGCCTTTTTCATCGGCTAATTCTTCCAATTTATCTTTAAAATAAGTCGTATTTGCAAAATATAATTGTGCATCAAATCGTACGATTAAAATATCATCATCTAACTCCACATCATCACCAAAACGTTTAATATTTCTGTAAAAATGCGTGCCATGAATATTTGCTAAAACAGCAACATGTGGTCTTGTAGTTTTTAAAATAACCATTGCTAAAGATAAGATTACTCCTAAACCTATTCCTTTTTCAATACCTATAGTTAAGGTTGCGATAAATGTAATAACTAGTAAGAAAAAATCGGTACGGTTACTTTTCCATAAATGGATTACTTCTTTATAATCTATCAACCCAAAAACGGCAACCATAATTACCGATGCTAATATTGCTTTTGGTAAATTATAAAAATAAGGTGTTAAAAACAATAAAGTAATCACAATTAATAACGCACTAATAATAGCTGCTAAACTTGATTTTGCTCCTGCTTGATCGTTAACTGCTGTTCTTGAAAATCCACCAGTTGTAGGATAACTTTGAAAAAACGAACCAACTACATTTGCTAAACCTAAACCTATTAATTCTTGATTTGGTAAAACTTTATAATCTCTATGTTTTGATTGAATTGCTTTTGCCACAGCAATACTCTCCATAAAACTAACTAACGCTATAGTAATTGCCATTGGTAATAAACTATTCATTAGTGTTAAGTTCATTTCTGGAATACCAAAACTTGGTAACATATTTGGAATATCACCAACAATATTTACGGTATTTTCACCTGTATTTAATCCTAAAAAAGTAACGGCAAGAATACCAAATATTACTGCAAATAATTGACTTGGTAATGACTTATTAAGTTTTTTTACTACTAAAATTAATATAATTCCGATGACTCCAATTCCGAAAGAAATCCAATTTATCTCATCAAATTTATCATAAGCATTCATCAATATTTCATTTATATGATGTGAACGAGGAATCTTTATACCTAATAAACTTTTTAACTGACTTAAACCGATAATTAAAGCTGCTGCGGATGTAAAACCACTTACCACAGGATGTGATAAAAAATTTACTAAAAATCCTAATCTAAAAAGACCTAATAAAAATTGAATTGCACCAACCATAAATGCTAATAAAATAGCATACATAATATATTGTTCGGTCGATAAACCTGTAAACGAACCAATTGCAGTTGCCGTTAATAAAGAAACCATTGCAACTGGACCAACAGCAAGTTGTCTTGAGGTACCAAATATTGCATAAATTAATAACGGAATTATAGATGCATATAAACCATAAACTGCCGGTAAACCTGCAATACTTGCATATGCCATACCTTGTGGAATTAGCATTACACCAACGGTTAAACCAGCACCTAAATCGCCTTTAATCCAGTCTTTTTTATAGTTTGGTAGCCAATCTAGTATTGGGAAAATAGATTTTATATTCATTTGTGTTTTTAGTTTGTAACGTTTTGCAAAAGTACTTACAAAGTATTGTTTTTTGTGTAATCTAAGTTACTGAAATTATTGCTGTCCTATATAAAGGCATATAACCGCTTCGCTTCAAGACATAAGACTAATTGTAACTAACCAAAACTTACGCATTAAAAAATAATTCCCTTTTTTTAAATAAGGTCATTTAATAAATATTCATTATCTCTTTATTTTATTAGGTTTAATTGTTTATCTATAATTTTTATCGGACAATAGTATACTGAAATAGTTTTAGTAAATTATAACATAAAACAACTAAGTAAAATATATACAAATGTTTTATTCCGTTACAAATTTATAACCAACGCCTTTTACAGTTTTAAAATAATTATCACCAATTTTTTTTCTTAGTTTTCTAATATGTACATCTATTGTTCGATTACCAACAACTACATCACTTCCCCAAACAGTACTCATTATATCTTCTCTTATGATTACTTTATTGACATTTGATGCTAAAAAATAAAGTAATTCAAATTCTTTTCTTGGTAAGATAATTTTTTCATCACCATTCATTACAAAATAAGCATCTTTATCTATCACTAAATTTGCAATATGTATTATGTTTTTAGTCTTTTTATTAGTTACTAAATGTCTTCTTAACAATGCTTTTACCTTACTAACTAAAATTTTTGGCCTAACAGGTTTTGTAATATAATCATCTGCTCCTGCTTCAAAACCAGCAATTTGCGAGTAATCTTCACTTCTTGCTGTAAAAAAAGCAATAATAACATCTTCTAATTTTTCAATTTCTCTAATTCTAGTGCAAGTTTCAATGCCATCCATCTTAGGCATCATTATATCTAAAATTATAAGATGTGGTTTTATTTTCTCTGCCTTTTTGATTGCTTGAATTCCGTTAGTAGCAGTAAAAATTTGAAATCCTTCATTTTTAAGATTGTAACCAACAATTTCTAAAATATCGGGTTCATCATCTACTAAAAGGATTTTAATTTCTTTTTTTTTCATTGTTACAAATTATTTTCGCAAAGTCGCAAAATTTTTATAATGTACATTACAAAGTTAATCATTTAAAATGGTAAATTAAAAATTTACAGATTTAGCCAAATAAAAAAATCCTGACAAATAGAAATTTATCAGGATTTTACACTAAAATTTAGTTAATTATTTTTTTAATAAATCTCTAATCTCCGTTAATAAATCTTCTTGAGATGGTCCTGCTGGCGCAGCTTCTTCTTCTTTCTTTTTCATTTTGTTGTATGCTTTAATCATCATAAACATTACGAAACCAACTATAATTAAATTGATAATTGCATCAATCCAAGCACCATATAAAATAGCATTCATAGGTATTGTCACTTTTCCTGTAGCATCTACAACTGCTTCCGACAGCACATACATTTTATCTTTAAAACTAACGCCACCAGTAAACATACCAACAACTGGCATTATAATATTACTAACAAAGCCTTTTACAACTTCTCCAATTGCTCCAGCCATAATAACTGCAACTGCAAATTCAATAACGTTTCCGCCTGTAATAAACTCTTTAAATTCTTTTAACATGATTTTTAATTTTTTAATAGTTAATTATTACAAAGATACTTTTTTTTAATTTATTTAGACAACAAGTCGTTTTACACGTTGTGAAATCATGGTTAATAATTCATAAGGTATGGTATTGATTTTTTTTGCCATTTCAATAATTTTTTCTTGAGAATTAAATACAATTACTTCATCGCCTTCTTTACAATTTATATCAGTCACATCTACCATTAACATGTCCATACAAACATTACCTATTATAAATGCTTTTTTATTTTGAATAGTTACATAACCTATTTCTTTGCCTAATTGCCTACTAATTCCGTCTGCATGACCTATTGGTATGGTTGCTGTTTTTGTAGTGTTTTCGGTTTTATATGCACGGTTATAACCAATGGTTTCTCCTTTTTCAACAATATGAATTTGTGAGATGACACTTTTTAAGGTTAATACATTTTTTAATTTTCTTGTGATTTTCTCTTCATTTGCAAAACCATATAAACCAATACCTAATCTTACCATATCAAATTGTGCTTTTGGGTAATTTACAATTCCTGAGGTATTTAATAAATGAAATAATGGTTTTACTTCAAATGCTTGTTCAAAACTTTTTTTGATTTTTTTAAAGGAAGTAATTTGTTGTTCCGTAAATATTTTTTCATTTAAATCTTCGGATGCTGACAAGTGTGAAAAAACGGATTTTAATTGAATTGAATTACTATTTTTAACATGCAAAATAACTTCCGAGACATCGTTAAGTTTAAAACCTAACCTATTTAAACCTGTATTAAATTTAAGGTGAATTGGATGTTTTTCTAAACCTAGTTTTTCAACAGTTTTAGTGAATTTTTGTAATGTTTTGAAACTATATAAATTTGGTTCTAAACATTTTTCTATAAGTAATTCGAAATTCTGGATTTGAGGATGTAAAACTAAAATTGGTAAATGTATTCCTGCATTTCTAAGCGCAATTCCTTCTTCTGTATATGCAACAGCGAGATAATCTACTTTTTGATTTTGTGAAATTTTAGAGATAATTTTAGCATCGCTTCCGTAAGCAAATGCTTTAACAACTACTAAAATTTTAGTTTTTTTATCTAATTTATTTTTGAAATAAGCCAAATTATGTAGTATGGCTTTTTTATTTATTTCTAAAATTGTAGCATTACTTTTCAAACTCCGTTTTTTTTATCTAAAATTATATTTTCAGAAGTGTTTTTTGCATTTCTAAGCGTTTCTGTTCTTTTTGAATTTAACACTTCTAAATTTTGTTTTTCTAATAATTTTTCTTCTGCTTGTTTGCGGATTGCTTCATAATAAGCACATCTACTTAATGGTTCGTATTCTTGTGTTTCGCCTAAAACAACTAAATTATCATTATTAATAGTTCGGTGACTATAATGTGCTAGATTACCAGTTCGTGTACAAACTGCATGCACCTTAGTAACATATTCGGCAGTTGCCATTAAATTTGGCATTGGACCAAACGGATTACCTTGAAAATCCATATCTAAACCTGCAACAATTACTCTAACACCTCTATTTGCTAAATCGTTACAAACCGCAACAATACCATCATCAAAAAACTGTGCTTCGTCAATACCAACAACTTCCACATCGCTTGCTAAAATTCTTATATTTTCTGATGAAGGAACTGGTGTAGATCTAATTTTATTATCATTGTGCGATACAACCATTTCTTCATCATAACGTGTATCAATAGAAGGTTTAAAAATTTCTACTTTTTGCTTTGCAAACTGAGCACGTTTTAACCTACGGATTAATTCTTCGGTTTTTCCTGAAAACATAGAACCACATATTACCTCTATCCATCCAAATTGTTTTGTGTGATTTACTGTATTTTCAAGAAACATTTAGTACTTTTAGGTCTTATTAATAAATTGATTATTTTTGTAGAACAAATCTATTAAAAAATAACAATTAATTTTAAATTTTAAATAGCAACTTATGCACAAAAGAATAGAAGCTGAATTAATTAGTCTTGCACACCAAATCCTTCAAATGAAAGATAAAAATGATGTGATAAAACTTAAAAACAAAGCTGCGGCAATACATGAAAAACTAGCTGTTTTAGAATTTGTTGATAATTATTTTTTCACTACTCCTAATGCTTCGGAAGATAAATCAGAACTAAAAACTATTGTTGAAAATATTGAAGTTAAAGAAGAAACAAAAGTTATTACTAACAAAGTTATTGCAGAAAAAGAACCAATAATTGAAGAAATAACGGAGCAAAAAGAAGAAATTAAAACCGAATTACCTAAAATTTTAGAAGACTTAGAAAAGAAAAATGCAGAAATTCTAAAAGCAGAAGCAGATGAAATTATTAATAAGATAGTTGAACAAGACGAAAGGTTTTTTAAGAATGATGTAAAAGATGTTGCACCAAATTCTTTAGCAAATAATGAAGAATTTAAGGATTCCATACCTGCAGATGTCGCTGCAAATTTATTTGAGAAAGCAGAAAAAATGGTGAAAAAGCAAGAACCAAAATCGGTTATTGAAAAACCAACTCCAGAACCTATTAAACAAGAAATAAAAGCAAATGTTGCTACTAAAATTGAGCAACCTGTTATATCAAAACCTAAACAAGAAACTAAAACATCTTTAAACGATCGCATTTTTAAAAATAAATTACAAATAGGTTTAAATGACCGTATTGCTTTTGTAAAACATTTATTTAATTTTAGTCAAGAAGATTTTAACCGTGTTTTATCTCAATTAAATACTTTTGAATCTGAAATTACAGCAAAAGATTTTTTAAACAATCAAGTAAAACCTGATTATAATTGGTCTGGTAAAGAAGAGTATGAAGATCGCTTAGTTGCATTAATTGAACGTAAGTTTATGTAATTACAAAATGCAATCAAAACCTACTTCGCTAACCAAACTTGCCTTAAAAAAGTTCACTAAAAACAAAGTAGGCTTGTTTAGCTTTTACTATATTTTAATTTGTGGTTTTATTGCCGTTTTTGCTTATGCATTAGCGCCAGATAATTCGCCAAACGGACAAATTCAACATATTGAAATTAATACCAAACAACCTTTTTTTAAGGTAAAACTACTTAAAGAAATTCGTGAAAAAAAAGTGTCTCAAAATTATGTGAACAAACTATTTTTCGGGAATAAAAATTACGCCTTAGAAACACCTATAAATAATAGTGTAATTAATGGCGATTCTATCACTGTTAATTTATATAGCGAACTAACTAATAAATCTGATTTCACCAAACAAAAATCTTTTTACAACTTAAAAAATAAATACAAAATTTCTGACAAAACCTTTTATTTAGGAACCGATAAATATGGTAGAGATTATTTAAGTAGAATGTTAATTGGTACAAGAATTTCGTTTTTTATTGGTTTTATTGCTGTTTTTATTTCGTTATTAATTGGTATTTCCATTGGTTCTGTTGCAGGTTATTTTGGTGGAAAAGTAGATGCTTTTGTGATGTGGTTAATTAACGTAACTTGGTCTATACCAACACTTTTAATGGTTATTGCAATTATTTTAGCATTAGGTAAAGGTTATTGGCAAGTTTTTATTGCGGTTGGTTTAACTATGTGGGTTGAAGTTGCCAGAGTTGTTCGTGGTCAAATAATAAGTGCCAAACAAGAACAATATGTTGAAGCTGCAAATGCCTTAGGTTTTTCTGATTTTAGAATTATTACCAAACATATTTTACCAAATATAATGGCACCAGTTATTGTGATTTCTGCTGCAAATTTTGCTGCCGCTATTTTAATTGAAAGCGGTCTTAGTTTTTTAGGAATTGGCGCGCAACCACCAACACCATCTTGGGGCGCAATGATTAAAGATCATTATAATTACATTATTTTAGGTAAAGCGTATTTAGCAGTAATACCAGGTTTAGCAATTATGAGTTTAGTAATGGCATTTATGCTAATTGGTAATGCTTTGCGTGATGCTTTGGATGTTAAAGGATAATTTTTTCACGCAGAACTCGCAGATTTCGCAGAGTTTGATGTTATTACCTTTGTCAAAGTTTAAAACTTTGACAAAGATATAAATGCTTAGAGTATGTTATTTTATTTATGGTTGATTCATAATTTAGTACTTATAGTAATCTCAGTAAAAGTTACTCCATTGACAGTGTATACATTTTTTAACTTAAGAGATGTGGAATTAAGTTCCATTATTTCATAGATATCATCATCGCTTGATGTTTCATGAACTGTTAAAACATTGCCAACTATGGAATATGGGTTTTGTTCCGTAACACTTCCAATAACAACTACACATCCTTCATCGTTATCATAATCAAAATAATTAATGAATTCATAGGTAGCGCTAGTAAAGATGCGTCTATTAAAACAAGTTTGTGTTGAAGAAATCATTTCTATTTCATTAACTGAAAATGAAATTGTTTCCCAAGAACCAATTATTTTAGATTCAAAATTTTCAAGATTTGTTTGTTCTTCATTTTCATTACAAGAAATAGAACTCATAATAATAAATATAAAGAAAAGTAAGTTTTTTAGAGGTTTCATAAGTTTTTTAATTTAGAAGTTATTTATTTGAAGTAAATTTAGGATATAATAACTTTATTTGTAAATAAACTCTCAAAAATATTTAATGCATATTTACTAGCAATTTGCTTTGCAAAAAGCGGAAAATCTATATGGGAATTATCATTTGCTTTATCGGATATAATTCTTAGTATAGAAAACGGAATTTTATATTCATAACAAACTTGTGCAACTGCTGCACCTTCCATTTCGGTACATAAAACATTTGGTAGATTTTTGCTTATAAAACTTGTTTGTGTTTTTTTACTTATAAATTGATCGCCACTTGCAATATCACCAACAAATACTTTTGGGTCTTTAATATGAAACGTTTTCGCTTCTTTTTCTGAAATTACCGAAGTGAAATTAGAAATAAATAAATTACTCGCTTTTGTCAATGCTTCCCTTTTAAGGCTATTAGTTTCAAAAAAAGTTTTGTTTAATAACGGAATTTCAAATGCATTATATAAAGGTGATGCATTCATGTCATGCTGTACTAATTTTTTGCCAATAACAATGTCACCAATATTTAAATTAGGATCAATAGCGCCAGCAACACCTGTAAAAATAAGTTCTTTTAAATCAAAATCGTTTATTAATTGTGTTGCTGTGGTTGCCGAAGCAACTTTTCCCCAACGAGAGAAAACCAAAACTACTTTTTTACCAAAAAGTGTTCCTTGATAATAATCTCTTTTACCTTTTTTGGATTTTATTGGATTTTCTAATTGATTAAATAATGCTTGAATCTCTTCTTGCATTGCACTCATAATTCCTATCATGATTACTTAGATAAGTCTTTAAAAAACTGATATAATAATCTAACTCCAGCACCTGTACCACCTTTACCATTATAGTTATCGGTTGCATGTAAATAACCGTTACTTAGGTCAATATGTATGTACGGAAATTTCGCAAAATGTTCTAAAAATTTACCAGCAGTTATCATTCCTGCGTTTGCGCCACCAAGATTTTTAAGATCAGCAATATCTGATTTTATTTCTTCTTTCCATTCATCCCAAAAAGGAAAACGCACAACTCTATCGTGCATTTTTTGACCTGCTTGTTCTAATTGATTCATGTATTTTTCTTCGGCATTACCCATAAAAACAGCGGTTTTTACGCCAACTGCTCTTACCGCTGCGCCAGTTAAAGTTGCTGCATCTATAATTAATTCAGGTTTGAATTTATTTGCATAAGCAATCGCATCTGCTAGAACCATTCTTCCTTCGGCATCTGTATTTAAAACCTCTACAGTTGTGCCATCAAACATCGTAATTACATCGCCTGGTGCGTAAGCATTTTTGCCTGGTCGGTTATCGGTTGCAGGAATTAATCCGATGATATGAACTGGTAATTTATTTAATGCAATAGCATGAATAGCACCAGTCATACATGCTGCGCCACCCATATCGCATTTCATAAAATCCATTGAATTTGCGGTTGGTTTTAAACTTAAACCACCAGTATCGTAAACAATACCTTTACCAACTAAAACATACGGTTTTTTGTTAATCGCATTTTTAGGTTTGTATTCTATTTTTGTAAAAGTTGCTGGAGTTTCCGAACCTAAATTAACGGCAATTAAACCACCCATTTTTAAAGATTCAATTTTAGTTTGCTCAAAAACCTCTACATTATAGTTACCTTCTTTTCCTTTTGCTTGAATTTCTTCGGCAATTTTAATCGCATCTAAATACGAAACTGGTTCGTTAACCATATCTCTTGCCCAAAAAACAGCTTTTACTAGGTTTTGTAATTCTTCCAAATCTTGTTTAGACAGATTACCAACCACATTTATCTTTTCAATTTTATGTGCTTTTTTCTCTTTAAAATATTTTAAAAATTGATAATTTGATAGTAAAAACCCTTCTAAAAATGCTAAAATATTTTCTTTAGAATCACCTATTAAAGTGATTTCCTTTTCGTTTTTTACATTTTGGTGACAAGTAAAAGCATGTATTCTTAAATCTTGTATGGATTGCTTTTTTGTATTGATTACAAATGTGAATCCGTTAGCGGATTTTAAAAATTGTAAGTTTTCTTTTGTGAAACTCTTTTTAAAATAAGCATCTAAATTATGTTTGCTTAAATCTTGTGTTAAAAATACGGTGTTATCTGTATTTTTTGCTGCTTTTGTTATGGATAGTTTTATCATTTTTAAGGTAAATTAAGTTGTAAATATAATGTAATCAAAAATAATTTTCGACTGCAAAAGTATTTTGTTCAATAAATAAATTTTTAAATAGGGTTAAATTATTTTGTTCATAAAATAGTAATATCGCTTTTTTATAATCTAAAACCGTCACACTTCTATAAGAAAGAGGGCAAGAATTATTTGCAATCAAGATTGCATTACCTAACATTCGTGCAGTTCTTTTATTGCCATCTTCAAAAGGTTGAATATAAGAAATTAATACAATAATTAGCATTGCCTTTTCAAAACCGTTTTTCTTACTATTAATTAAATCACATAATTTTTGTAAGGCTTCTTTTATTTGAAATTCATTATCAATTGGTCTATATGCAGTACCTGTTATACCAACAATTCTTGAGCGTATATTATTTGTAATACCTAAATCTTTTGTTAAAATAGTATGAATTTCATCAATAAAACGAATATTAATTGTTTTTGCTAAACTCTTATATTCTAGCATATAATTTAAAGCATCTTTATGATTTAATAACATAATTGCTTCTTCTCTAGTTTTATTTTTTGCTTCAATTTTTTCTTTAAATAGTTGCTCTGTTTCTAATAGTGAATAGGTATTTCCTTCAATTTTAGCCGATTTCCAGCTCATTTCGATTGTAAAACGCTCCAATTCTTTTTGATGAATTTTAGGCGAAATGTTATTAATGTTTTTTTGATATTGTGATTTTAATTGAACTAACTTGCTTTTTTCCAATTCGTTAAAAACCTCTACTTTAGTAAGTAACTTAAAAATAGTAAAATTAAAAGTCGAAGAATTTATTCGCTCATCTGGTTCTTTATCGAAATATGTGGTAGTATCTATTAGTTCGAATACTTTATAATAATCTGAAATAATATAACGTATTGCTCTACCTTTACCTTCACGTTTTAGGAAATTGTTTTTCACTAATAAAGATAAATCTCTATTTAATGTTATTTGACTTATTTTTTGAGAAAGTAAATCCTTAATTTTAGAAATTGAAATTTGTTCTTCTACTTTTAAAATTTGTAGTATTTCTTGTTGTCTTTCAGTTAATTGCTTCATTATTTATATAATCCTATCACAAATGATAGGATTAATGAATAAAAATGATAGGATAAATTATTGACCAAAAATCAGATGCAGTTCCTTAAAATACTCAAAACTCTCCACCAATCTAGAACCATACCAACTAAAATATTCGCCATTTACAATTATAACTTTTGCATTGGTATATTTTTTAAACTCTTTAAGGTGTTTTTCTTTAAACGGATAAGGTTCTGAAGACAATAAAACAAAATCAACTTCTTTTAATTGCTTAATATCTATTTCTGGATAACGATTTAGGTTTTTATACACATTTTCAAAATTATTAAGTTGTAATAATTCATCAATAAAATTATTGCCGCCAACTACCATAAAAGGGTTTTTCCAAATAAAATACGCGACCTTTTTAGTTGGTTTATCTTTAATGAAATCTAAAAAATCACTTCGTTTTGAATCAATTTTTCGACTAAGAATTTCTGATTTTTCTTGACAATCCTTAAATCCGCAAGTTAATTTAAAACTTCAGGAAAACCTTAAAATTTCATTTTTAGTTGTTCTTTACGTAAATATATGTTGCATATTTTGTGTTTTTAATTACTTTTCGATTTCTTCTGTATATTTCTTTCCTCTTTTTGATTTTTTAAAGGGGAAAATAATTGTTTTAAACAGCAAATAT
>Ga0256834_1001063_pt1 | contig 19101 bp, 22 predicted proteins | sample 4281140metaG_FD_190536 | JGI IMG/M metagenome (GOLD analysis project Ga0256834, IMG submission 190536) | Hydrothermal vent microbial communities from East Pacific Rise, Pacific Ocean - 4281-140 | ecosystem: Environmental > Aquatic > Marine > Hydrothermal vents | place: Pacific Ocean: East...
AAGAAAACTTTTCATTCTATTAGCTATTGCTTCCAAGGCTTTTTTATACTGTTGCATCTTCTTCTCCATATTCTTTTAATAATGTTTTAAAGGTAAATTTTGTACCTCTATTTTTTTCACTTACAACCTCTATGGAGCCATTAAGTTTATCCAACTCTGCTTTTACAGCACTTAATCCTATGCCTCGACCAGATAGTTCACTTACACTATCTTTGGTACTTACACTCTCAGCAAATATCAATTTTAATTGCTCTTTATGGCTAAGTTTTTCAACTTCTTGAAGAGTAAATACCCCTTTTTCTACAATTTTAGATTTTAAAATATCAACATCTATTCCTTTCCCATCATCAGATATTTCGATGACAAGTTCATCTTTATTTTGTGAAAACTTACAAGAAATACTTGCCATCTCATCTTTGCCAAGCTCCATTCTCTCTTCCATACTCTCAACACCATGATCTACACTATTTCTAAAGACATGAACCAAAGATTTGATAAAAGGTTTATGAGACACTGGTACTTTCACAGACCTCTCACCCTCTATCTCAAAAGCATAAATTGGCTTCTCAAGCTTTTTGGATATTTGTTGAGTTAGAGTTGGATAACTAGAGAGTAAATCTTTCAGTGAACTAGCCCTAAAACTTTTAAGTTCACAAATTACATTATCAAACTCACTATTTTGCTCTTTAAATTGTTTTGATAAAGAGATTATTTTTTGCTCTATTCTTTCAAGTGATGAAAGGTCAATGGATATCTTATTTTTATTATTTAAAAAATCATCTCCAAGCACCTTTATAAGTATCTTCATATCTTTTTCTAGCCAAGTTTCAAATGAAGCATTATTAAGAACACTTGATATTGTCTCTTTTGTGCAATTATTTTTGCAAGAGCTAATTTGAGACTCTACTAAATGAAGTCCTTGTACTAAATTAACCATCTCTTTTTGGGCAAACAGACCTTTAAAGGTATGAATTTTCCTATAAAGTTCAGATATTGAACCTTCATCTGCAAACATATCTATCTCTCTGATAAAAATCTTATACTCTGATATCAAATCAAAAAATTCATCATAGTTACTTACAGCTGCAACTACCATCTTTTGAACTCTATCTTTATTTTCAATCTTTCTCTCAAGAACTTTTTTATCAGATATATCACTAATCACTAGCATAAATCTATTATTTTCAAGGAGCTTATACTCTAACTTTAGAATTTTATCTTTAAATATAAGCTCTTTTTCAAGCAAAGAGATTAGCATCTCTTTAGAGAACTCATCACCTTCTGATACAATATTTTTTATAATATCTTCAAATAAGACTCTTTTTTTATCATCCTCAGCATATAAAAGTTGTGCTATATTTTTACCCGCTATATCATCTCCGAGTAGATTTAAAGACTCTCTTGATAGAGTATTTTCGATAATTAAATCACTATCAAACGATAAAAACCCCTCTCCTGCATTATTCAAAAGATTAGCTATCTTATCACTTAAAGTTAAAACCTCTTTTTGATAAGTTATATCTTCTCTGATAGCACTATAACCTATCAACTCTTTCGTATTTTTATCATAATAGGGAGATATATTTGCTTTTACCCAATAATAAGTACCATCTTTTTTAAGATTTTTAACTTCTCCCTGCCAGGTATTTCCAGCTTTTACAGTTTCCCATAACTCTTTGAAAGCCTCTTTTGGCATATCTGGATGCCTTATTATATTGTGGGGTTTGCCTATAAGTTCACTTGGCTCATACCCTGCAATTTTACCAAATGCTTCACTTATATATGTGATAATCCCCTTTGGATCAGTTCTAGATGCAATGACATTTTTATCAAATGCATCCATCATAATGTTAAACTCATAATTTAACTGTTTTATCTCTTTGACATTTTTATCAAACGACTTTTTTTCTAAAATTTGGTTAACACATTTTGAAAGTACCTGTACAATTATCTCAATATCAACAGGTTTTTGTAGAAAGTAGTTAACACCCATATTGATTAGCTCCGAAAGCATATGTGACTCATTGTGTGCAGATATGATTATAATAACCTGATGAGCATCTCTTTTAAAAATTGCTTTACTCATCTCTATGCCATCGATCTTTGGCATGTTTATATCAGATATAACTAAATCAAAAGTATCTGATTCATACTTTGTTAAACCATCTTTGCCATCTACTGCAATGGTCACCTCATCAAAAAAATTCTCTAACAAAAGAAGTGTTTGATTTCTTGCATCTTCATTATCTTCAACATAGAGTACTTTTAAATCTTTTGCATCATCTGCTAATTTCTTTATTGCCTCTTTATTCATATTTTTCCCTTATATTTTTTGCTATAAAGTTAGAACATATAGAGAATCGGCAAGAGTTGAAAAAATTTTAATTATTAAAAACTATAATAACTATAAGGCATTTGATAATAGTGAAAAAACCTTTCTGCCTTTTTACTTACAGGAGCTAAAATATAAGAAAAATTAATACCTATCGCAACATAAGGATACCTATCAATTTTTCCACTCCCTTTTCTTGCATAGTAGCCTAAATGAAATTCAAAATATTTTAAAAAAGTATCTTGAAAATTTTCAAGTGCGTTAAATTTTACAGCTGTTAAAAACTTCATTCCATTATAATCAGTCAAAACATCAATACTATCACCACTCCTGATTTTTTTAGTTGGTTTATACTCTAATCTAATATCTATAATATCATTAACCGCTGGATGCATAAGAAGATAATACCCAACATATGAACCTAAAGCATTAACAATAAAATCTTCATAAGAGAAACCATAGCTACTAAATGAGTCTCCAACTTCCATCACACTATTTAAAATCAGTGATGAAATTGCCCCTTGTTTAATTGCTTTATTTTTTTCATATCCAAAGCCAAGGTAGAGATTTGCAAAGTAGTGCGAGAGTGCAAAGGTGGTGTAAAAATGACCTAGCTTATCCATGCCTCCACTTTTTGTATCTTTACCAAACCACCCTTCACTGGAAGAGTGCATGCCCCTTTTTCCATAATCCCAATTTAAAACACCCCAAGTTATTATCGTTGCACTTCCAATAAGATTTGTATATAGGATTTTACTCTCTTGTGGTTCCTTGGCTGATAAAGAGAAAACTAAAACCAAAGTTATCATTAAAATTCGCATGTTTGTTTCCTTGTGATACAATTATAACAAAAGAGGCATGCCTATGAACTTAGATATTATTATTGAATTTGCCACACTTCATATCATCACTATAATCACATTTTTTTTAGCATTTTTTACCCTCACACATATGCTCTCTTCAAGAAAAAAACCTTCACATATGATTGCTTGGACAGTTGTTATCATCGCAGTTCCTTATCTTGGAATAATTATATATCTAATCTTTAATGGACGAAAAATAACAAAAACTGTTGCAAATAAAACAAAAGTAGAACTTCAAAAAATTGCTGAAATAGATAATGATTTTAACTTACCCATAGAGCACTTTTTAAGATGTTCTAAAATTGCCGGTGCAACTAGTAAAAATAAGTTTTATCTCTGTAAAGATAGTGTTGAAAGTTATGAAAAAATAGTAACTACTCTTTTAAATGCCAAAAGCTCTATCTATATCTCTACCTACATATTTGGAAATGATCATATCACCAAAAAACTAATCAAAATTTTAACTCAAAAAGCAAAAGAGGGAGTTGAAGTTAAATTACTTTTTGATTCCTTTGGCTCACTCTCACTTGAACTTTTCCCAAAAATTTTACAACCACTAAAAGATGCAGGTGGAAAATATAGCTTTTTTATGTCTATCCTTCGTCATCCCATTAAAAACAGACTAAACCTTCGCAACCACCGAAAAATGATTATAGTAGACAACCACACAGTTATAAGCGGAGGAGCAAACCTATCCAAAGAGTATCTCTCAGATGTAAAAGGGCAAAACACTTGGACTGATTTGACTTTTATCATCAACGGTACTGCTACTTTTCACTATTATGAAATATTTAAGTATGATTGGGAATCACAAGATAAAGAAAGACTTACCTCTGTAGAAAAAGAAAAAAAAGAGCAAAACTCCACACAAAGTATCATTCAAGTTGTGCCATCTGGTCCGGATGTTGATAATGATGCACTTTATGAGTCAATTTTATATGGGCTTTATCTGGCAAAAAAAAGAGTATGGATTATAACACCTTATTTTGTACCTGATAGTTCACTTATGGAAGCACTTATCATCGCAAGGCATAGAGGAGTTGAAGTAAAGATTATCTTACCAGATACTTCTGATCAAATCATAGCAGACATCAGTAGAAGCGGATATCTTAGAGATTTAGAAAAAGAGGGAACAAAAATACTTCTCTATAAACCCAAAATGCTTCATGCAAAAGCACTACTCATTGATGATGATGTAGCTATGATTGGGAGTTCAAACTTTGATGTAAGAAGCTTTTTTTATAACTTTGAAGTGATGAGTTTTCTATATAGCAAAGAGGATATAACAACTATTGAAAAGTGGATAAAAACATTTTTTAAAGATTGTGATATTGGGCTAAAACCTGCTGGCAAAATTCGTATTATTTTTGAGAATTTTTTTAAAATGCTCTCACCTGCACTATAACGATGTATAGAAAACTACTTCCCTGGCATATTGATCAGAAAAATCATACACTCTGCATCAAAGAGGTACAAAAGAGATATTTTGAAGAAGAGAATATAACTCTCTTAAATTGGAATGTTCATAAAAATAATCATAACTTTAAGTGGCTACATGATTTTGAACAAATTTTGCACTATCATGCACCTAATCTTATAGCCTTTCAGGAGTACAAAACAAAAAGTAGAAGAAGTATTTTAGATAACCACAAAAAATATGGTTACGGTTTCTTTTCAAATATAGAGATGTATGGACATGACTTTGGATTGTTAAATGCAGCTACTTGCACGATTGAGGAATTTAACCCTATTTTTAGTGAACATTTAGAACCCTTTATAAAAACACCAAAAATCAATCTTTTTACACAATATAAGGTTATCAATAATCAAAAAATAACTCTTGTAAATACACACTTAATAAACTTTGTGCAAACAAAAAAATATCTCTCACAAATCAAGCAAATTGAAAAACTATGTCAACATGATGATAAACTCATACTTGCAGGTGACTTTAATACCTGGAGCAGTAAAAGGATGAATATTTTAATGAGTATGACCAAATCTTTAGGACTTAGTCAAGTTGATTTTGAAGTCGATTATCATAAAAAGAGTTACCTTTCTCACCCTCTTGATCATGTTTTTTATAAAGGAATTAAACCTATAAGGAGTGAAATTTTAAAAAATATAAAAACCTCTGACCATAAACCTATCATTGTAGAATTTATAACAAATCTCTAAAAAAATCTAAATATTTACCGATACTGCAATTAGAATATAATTTTAAAGGCTTAAATATGACAACAGAGATGATTTTAGAAAAGGTAAATGCATTCCCACCGCTTGATGACACAGTTACAAAAGTGATGAGTGTATGCAATGATGTAAATGGCTCAATAGGTGACTTGGCAAAAGTGGTTCAAAATGATCCAATGACTACAGCAAATATCTTAAAAGCTGCAAATAGTCCTCTTTATGGATTTAGCAGAGAGATAAAAGGCATCACCCAAGCAGTTTCAATCTTTGGGATGGATACAGTTAAAGGCTTTGCATTTTCATCATTTTTACAAAAAAAACCTGATTTAAATCTTGAACCTTATGCCATAGATGCAAGAGATTTCGCATCCATATCAGAACAACAAAATGCTTTTATAGCAAAATGGTATAAAGGCAAAAAAGATATGCTTGATGTTTTGTCATTAACATCATTTCTAATGGAAGTTGGAAAAATCGTACTTGCAAGTGTTGTTGTAGAACATGGAAAAACTGCTGAGTTTAAAGAACATATAAATAATGCCTCAACTATTGAAGAGATTAAGGATATTGAAACAAAAGTATTTGGAATCACAAATGAAGAGGTCACTGCAATCTTGTTAGAGGAGTGGAACTTTGAAGATGCTATGTTTAACTCAATAAAATACCTACACAATCCTGAAAATGCAGATAAATCAATACAAAAATATTCACAAATACTTCAAGTGGTAAAAACTCTAATCTCTACTCACAATTTTGGAAAAGAGCCCCAAGTTGAAGCGGCACTTATACTTGTTGAGAAATTTGGCTTAGATAAAAACCGTTTTGAAGAAGTTATATCAGAACTCTTTAATTTAGAGAGCGTTTGATATAATTGCCCTTTATAAAAAGGGATACAATGTTTAATTTTGAACACTTTCATACACTTTTGCCACAAAGTATAGGCTCTAAAAGTGGTGCAGTTGCACCAACTATCACTCCCTCAGCTGCTTTTGCATATGAAGATGCACAAGAGGCTGAAGGGATTTTTACAGGGGAGATTGTAAAACCTCTCTATGCAAGAATGGGAAATCCAACAAATGCAAAACTAGAATCAATTCTCTGTAAAATAGAGTCAGCTCACAGTGCTATAGTAACTTCTTCTGGCATGGGAGCCATCTCTATGGTTTTAACCGCATACTTAAATAGCGGAGATAAAGTTCTTTGCATCGGAGGTTTTTTTGGTGGAACTTATGCTCTTATGACTGAAACTATGCCTAGATTTGGAGTGAGTGCTAATTTTTGTGAAGTTGATGATTTAACTACAATAGAGACTAAGCTTCAAAATGGTATCTCTTTGGTACTTCTTGAGAGTGTTGGAAATCCAAATCTTAAAATCCCAGATATTTATAAAATATCCGCATTGTGTAAAAAATACAACACGCTCCTAATGGTAGATAATACAGCAACTCCACTTCTACTCCAACCTTTGAAAATCGGTGCAGATATAGTTATACACTCTACTACTAAAAATATAAGTGGACATAGTGCATCTCTTGGAGGTGTTGCACTCTTTAGAAAAGTTGAGAAAGAGGATAAATTAAGGGATAAAAAGTATAAACATCTACATAAAATTATAGAAAAGATGGATAAAAATGCTATGGTTGCGATCACCAAAAAGAGAGCTTTAAGAGACTTTGGAATGACAGCCAATGCATTTGGTTCTTTTATGACTTTAGTTGGGCTTGAAACGCTCTCACTTCGTATGGAGCGAGTTTGCAAAAGTGTTGAAATTATAGCTAATGGGCTTAATGACAAATTAGAGAATATCACAGTTAGACATCCAAGCATAAGCTCTCACGAACATCATAAACGCTACAAAGATATTTTTTCAGCAGGATGCGGATCTCTTTTGACACTAGATGCAAAAAATAAAGAGGAAGCATTTAAACTTTTAAACCATACAAAACTTATAACTCAAACTGCAAATATCGGAGATAACAGAACCTTAGCACTTCATATGAAAAGTACAATTTATAGAGATTTTGATGAGAGTTCTCTAAAGTGTTTAGGTGTAACCAATGGGCTTATAAGAGTCTCCATTGGACTTGAAAATCCAATGGATATTATTGATGATTTTGTACAGGCAAGTCAAAAAATGGTATAATTACAAAAAACAAGGAGGACATCATGAACAAAGAACTAAAAGAGGTTTTGGAAAAATCAAGCAAAGCAATCGAAAAGCTTCAAGATAAAGTTGAAGATTTTAGTGAAGATTTTGCAGAGGATGCATCTGAACTTTGGGCAGACATAAAAAAGAGTTTTGCAAATACAAATGAAAAGCTCAAAAGTGCTGCAAAAGATTTAGACCAAAAAAGCGACGAAGCAAATCTTCAAGCACACCTAAGCACGATGGAAGCACATGACAGGATTGGGAAGATTAAGGATACCATAGATGAGTTTTCACAAAAAGTTTCAGCAAAAGCAAGTACAGAGCTTGACATGGTATCACTAAGAGCTCATCTTGCAAAAATGGAAGCAGAAGATTTTTGGGATAAAAAAGGAGATGAAATCACTAAAGATTTTAACCAGTCAAAAGATAAAGTTCAAAAACTCGCAATTGATGCAGCAGGAGAAATCAAAGAGTATTTTGAAAAACTATCTGATACTATCTCTAAAAAAAGTTAATCTACATTAGAGCTAGCAGTTTTATGCTGGCTCTGCGTTGATATTTGCGAAAAAGACTCAGCGATAAATTGCTTAAAAATCCCCGATACAATCTTTTGTTCAGCCCTTCCTGTATTGCTATAAAAATAACCCATAATACTTTTAAGTTCTTTGTTTGTAAAGTTTCTATAAGCATAAAATGAATTTGCAAACATTGTATCTCTGATTTGTTCAGATATACTATTCATAATCTCTTCACTCCTTTCACCAGATACTACAAGTTGAGCATTGATGGATCCTAAAAGTTCCCCTATGAGATGCACTGCAACTGGTGCAGATTCTAATCTATCTGTAAAAGCATTTAAGACATTGAGTCGCTTATATGAGGGAATATTATCTCCAAGCTTTTCATAAAAAAGAACTTTATCTTTACTATTTTTTGCATCCATCGCATCTATACTGCTGTTTTTAAATTTTTTCCCTATTGGAAGATTATAAAATGCTATTATTTTTTTAAGAGTTACATCATCAAATCGTTCTGCTAACTCTACTCTAAAATACTCAATTGTATGGTTAGAATCAAAACTACTTTTAATATCTATATTTTCCATATTTTTATATTTTATATTTTCCAAGTACCCTTTTTCAATTTGAGAAGGAAGAGATAAAATAACCTCCTTTGCTCCTGATATTTTCAAATAGGTATCAATTAATTTTAAATCAGCTTTTGCAAAAATAGAAGATGAAAAAATAATAGTTATGCAAATCATCAAGATAGTTTTTTTCAAGAAATTTCCTTTTGAGTGTTATCTATGGTATATCGGCAAATTCAAAATATTTTTTGATATAATCACCAAAAAAATTGAAAGTATTTATTAAATGAGATGGCGAGATGTAAAACAAAACAGAATACCAGAGCAAGAACCTAAGACTAAACAAAAACAATCCCTACCCTTTGCATCGCATCCTGACAAAATAAAAGCTTTTATTACTGACTCTTTTTTACTTGCTATGCCTATATTTTATGTTGTGATTTACTTGGTCATGGGGGATTTAAAGAGTTTTAATAGTGATATGCTAATGGGCTGGATATATATCATCGTGCCACTTGGAATTGTTAATATACTTTTTTACACGATAGCTGGACAAACTCCTGGAATGAAAGCTTATGATATAAAAGTTATTGATATAAAAACAAAAGAAAAACCTAGTTTTATCTTATCATTTTTACGATTTTTCTTTTTTAACATGACTCTTTTAACTATTTTTGGACTTTTTATAAGTTTTTTTAGAAAAGATAACCGAGGAATTTACGACATACTTAGTGGAACTACTCTTATAGTAACCAAAAAAGGGCAAAATGATACAAAGGTTCTTTAACACTTCTGCATTTTTCTTTTTCTACTTCTCTATTGTTGGGGTTTGGGTCATATTTTTGCCAAAGATGCTTCAAAATATGGACTATACACCAGCACAAATTGGTATAATATTTTCTATCCCACCTCTTATGCGATTTTTAACACCTTTTTTCTTTTTAAAACTTTTTGATTTAACTAAAAATGTACTTCATATCACTCTCGTGATGATGGTTTTGGCGATTCCTCTTTTGTATCTAACTATAGATAATTTTTATCTATTTTCTCTTTCAAATATATTTTTTGGTATCTCATTTGGATTGGTTTTACCTTATATGGAAACTTATGCACTTAGTGTACTGAAAAAAGAGTTGTATGGAAAATCAAGGCTTTGGGGGTCTATCGGTTTTGCACTTATAGCACTTGTATTGGCACAGATATTTGATAATAAAATAGGGCTTCATTTTATTGCAGTTTCTATTGTTTTAAGTGCAATATTTGCTTATATTATCTCTCTTGATGATGTACATTTTAACAAAGAGAGCGATACACAAAGAAGTTCATTTAGCATCTCAAGTCAAGCCTATTTATGGATAAGTATATTTTTGATGCAAGTTAGTTTTGGAGCATTTTATAGTTTTTTTACGATTTATGAGACCCAACATGGAATCTCACTCCAGCAGGTAAGTTATCTTTGGACTTTTGGTGTATTATGTGAGATAGTACTCTTTTATTTTCTAGCTCATATCATAAAGCTTGATCTTTTAAAGCTTATCAAGTTTAGTGTATTTATAACTGCTATTAGGTGGCTTATGCTTTTTGCCTTTCCAACATCTTTGCTTATATCGTATATCTCTCAAAGTTTTCATGCTTTTAGTTTTGCTCTATATCATACAGCCGTTTTGAGTTATCTATATACTCTTTATAAAGATAAAAAACTCTCTGCTCAGTTTTACTATGGGTTTGGTTTTGGGCTTGGTGGATTTGCGGGAAGTTTGTTGGCTGGAGCAGTTTATGGAGAGTATCTCTTTTTAATTTCTGCGATAATTGCATTCTTAGCATTTTTATCTTTATGCAGAAAAAGCTTGCCATAAAGGCAAACTTTTTATAAAAGATCTCTATGGCTCTTATATTCAATAGTATTTATTGGTTTTATCTCTCCATTTTCTACTTCAAAAACATTCCAAACAACTCCCGGCTCATTGGGTACATTAAATTCTGCTTCAAGAATAGAACCTTTGTAAACTTTTATTTTGGCATTAGAGTTTGCAAGTGTCGTACTATTTGATGATGTTCTATCTGTATAGTTATGTACATAATATCGATAAATCCCATCTATTTGATCTTTAATTGTAATAGTTTCAGGTCCATAACTTCTTTTATCATCTAAATCTAGCTTATTTTTACCAACTTGTATATTAGAAAAATAGACATGAAATCTATTATCAAAATCTTTTTGTGGTCCTGTCAAATGACTATCCAAATCCATTGGATGCTCTCCCCATGTTAATATTACACGAACTATTCCATCATCAAGTAGAGGTGTTAGTGCATGATCTTGATTTGATATCTTCTCTCCCTCATTTAGAACAATTGTAAAATATCCAGAGATATAACCATCTGCAATAATTTCTAGTGTATATGAACCAGGTCGTAAATTTTCTATAAGATAGTCTCCATCTATTTCGCTTACTAAATTTGTGATTATAGCTCCTGAACGAACATTTATTCCTTTTCTTAAGTTCATTATAGATGCATTAATTCCTCTACCATTTACTGCATCTATAACCTTTCCACTAACACTTACTAAACTATTATCTTGAATCTTCTGCATATAAAGTGTCTCTAAATTTAATAATTCATTTAACTTTAGTTCAATATTGTCATATTCCAGATCTTCATATCCACTTTTTTTAGCGACTAGTCTATAAACCTCATCTCCTTTGATATTTTCAAAAATATAAGTACCATTTTCATCAGATAAAATATTTTTTACAAATCTATTATCTACATATAAGGTTATATTTACTCCTGAAAGTAGCGCACTATTATTGCTTAAATCTTTTACACTCCCTTTAATTGTACTATTAGTAGTTAAATTATCATCATAAAATCTTTTGTGTACAATGATAGTAAAACTCTTTGATGCTGTAATTCCTCTATCGTTAGTAATAGTTAAAGTTTTAACATACCTAGTTGTGCCATTATTCTTGAAATCATATCTTGAGTTATAATAGAGCCTCTTTTTTAGTACTTCATTTGTACCAATTAAATTATTATCCATATCTCTCCACTCATATTTTACTATCGAGCCTTGTGGGTCATAGCTTCCATCATCCCAAATATGTACAAAATCTCCATCCAATATATCTAGTGCATCTGCTTGTGCTTTTATTATTGGCTGATCGCTTTGAGATGTTTTATTTGATTTTGTAACAATAGTATCATTTAATGATATTTTTTCATCCAAAATCATTTTATTCTCACCTTGTGAACCCGTACCACAACCACTTAACACAAAAAGCATTATAACTGTCAGTAAAAAAATAAAGTTTTTTTTAATCATTTTCATATCCTTTTTAAAAATAAATATATCTACAAAGCCAAATCGGCAATAAATCATAATAGTTTAAATAAATTCTTTTTTTAGCCGATTATGTATGTATATAATCAACTTACGATATGGAGTTTTAAAATGAAAAATTTTATACTATTTTTGTGGATGTTTTCCATCAACCTTTATGCTTCAGTCTCTTTTATCTATACAGGCTTAGATAAAGAGATGATATATTTTGCAACAGATAAGAACCCTGGATCTATCATCATACAAACAGACGAAAAGAGGCTCTACTATATTTTAGGAGATGATTTAGCATATGAATTTCCAATTGCTGTTGGCAAAAAAGCAAAAGATAGATTTTATGGTGAATTTCCAATTTCAAGAAAAGCTAAGTGGCCTTCATGGAGACCAACACAGAAAATGATTGAAGAAAATCCATCACTTCCTGATGTTGTTAGAGGAGGAAAAAGAAACCCTTTAGGTGCAAGAGCTCTCTATCTTGGAAATTCTATCTTTCGCATCCATGGCACAAATAACCCAAGCTCTATCGGTAAAGCAGCTTCAAAAGGATGTATAAGAATGTACAATGAAGATGTAAAAGTGCTTTACCAACTTGTTGATATCTGGGATATGGTTTATGTGAGATAATTACTCATAAAATTTATTTTTACTCACTATCTCATAGGATGTTTTATCTGTACTTTTTAAAATACTCAGTACCTTACCATATTCAGATGCATAGTATATATCTGCTGTTGAACCATCTGTAGCTCCACAATATACATGTATGACATTGGAGTAGTCAAGATTTAGATTGGTATCTCTATTGTTTAAATCATTAAAAATATTTTGCGGTAGTTTATATTCAAGATTTAAATTGGCTTCAAAATCCTGAAAAATACAAGTTGTAGTTTCACCATTTATTGTAGTTTGCGAAACTAATTCATTTTTTTGTATCCATAATGGATAATCTATGGTTAATGAAACAATCTCATTTGCATCGTATTGATAAGAGGTAATTTTATTATTATATACTACATCTTCACTAATGATTTTAGAATCTATTGTTTGTGTAACAACTAAATTATTCTGTGGATCTCTACTTTTTATAAAAAGTGATGTTGTTAGACTATAATATGAATATTCATCATAAAGATATGTCTCTTTGTTAATCCTATCAAGAGCATAATAGAGATAATTCTGAAATTCTAACTCCTCACCCACACCCTCTTGCACTTGAGGAACAACACTACCTTGATATAGAGTATCATCCCCAGCTTCTCCATCAGGCAATTCCCCTGTACTTCCACATCCTGTAAATCCGATTATCATTCCACTTAATAAAATTGTCGTTAATTTTTTCACTCTTCTCTCCATCCTTTATAAAATTTTTATGCTACAAAAGTCATCCAGTACAACATCCAACCTGTAATAACCATCAGAACTATATCCCAAAAGAGAATTTTACCCCATTTTTTATGATCAAAATCAAATGCAGCTGGATATCTTTTTGCTGATTTAATTATAAGCCATAACCACCCCAAAAAAGAGCTAATCGCAAAAATAAGATGCACTATAAATAAAATTGTTAGCTCTATCGTCCCAGAATAAGGACTCTGTTTACTTATATCAGAAAGCCCACCAAACTGGATGCTAGTTTCCAAAGCAACAACCAAAATCAAAACAGTACTAAAAAGAATAATTTGCAAATATTTATGTAAATGCTTTTTTCCAATTGCGGCTAAATAAAAAGCAAAAAGCATAAAAAATGGCAAAAAACCAGATATCGTCATAACTAAATCTATTACAAAATTACCTCGTGTTCCTAAAAAGCCTTCCATTATTGCAATATTTCCTCTATTTTTTTAGCTTATTATACCCAATGCTTTGGTAAAATACCTCATGCGTATTTTTAAGACTATTTTATTGGCTATATTGATTTTATTTTTAACCTCTTGTGCAACTACAGAAAAAGTAGCCACTATCAACAAAAAAACATCTATTGCTAAAACAAAACAAATTCCAAAACAAAAAGAGATTCTAAGCTTAGAAAAAAGCTTAGAAAAGATAGATGCAAAAGTGGGTAATCCTATATTTATAAGAATATTCAAAAAAGAGAAAAAACTTGAACTTTGGGTCAATCCAGATAAAGAGTTCAAACTCTGTAAAACATATGAAATCTGCACCTATTCTGGAGATTTAGGACCAAAACTAAAAACAGGTGACAAACAAAGCCCCGAAGGTTTTTATACAGTAAACAAATATCAACTCAAACCAGATAGCAAATATCACCTAGCTTTCAATCTAGGATTTCCAAACCAGTATGATAAAAATCTAAAAAGAACAGGTAGCTATCTTATGGTGCATGGAGAGTGCACTTCAACAGGCTGTTATGCGATGAATAACCAACAAATGGAAGAGATTTATAAGATGGCTGAAGCTGCACTAAACAGTAGTCAAAAAAAGTTTCAAGTACATATATTTCCATTTAAAATGATAAAAAAACATATGGAACAATATACAACAAATAAGTGGTACCCCTTTTGGATAAATTTAAAATTAGGATACGATATATTTGAAAGATATAAAGTTATACCTATTATTAAAATGCCAGAGAAGAAGTATAGGTTTTATATGAAAAAGATATAATCCTATAAAAATATTTAAGGGTTTCAAATGGGATTAAAGTCCGATGGTTGGATAAGAGAAAAGTCACTAAATGAAAAGATGATAGAGCCATTTTGCGAAGAACAAGTTGGTAAAAATGTTGTTAGTTATGGACTTAGTAGTTATGGGTATGATATCAGGGTAGGAAGAGAGTTTAAAATCTTTACAAATGTAAATTCAACTGTTGTAGATCCAAAAAACTTTGATGAAGCAAATGTGATAGATGTTGAGGCTGATGTTGCTATTGTTCCGCCCAACTCTTTTGCCCTTGCTAGGACTGTTGAGTATTTTAGAATGCCTGATGATGTTTTGGCTATTTGTCTTGGAAAGAGTACTTATGCAAGATGTGGGATTATCGTAAATGTTACACCTTTTGAACCAGGATTTGAAGGACATATCACAATAGAGATATCAAACACAACTCCGCTTCCTGCAAAGATTTATGCAAATGAAGGGATTGCACAAGTGCTATTTTTTCAAGGAGATGAGCCTTGTGAAGTTACTTATGCGGATAAAAAAGGAAAATACCAAGCACAAACAGGCATAACCCTTCCTAGGATTTTAAAATAATTTTATGAAAAGGTCTATTTTAGTTCAAGTCACAGAACATCTAAAATCCTATAAAAAGTTCAATATCATAGAAAAGGTAGATGACACTATCATAAAAATTGGTTTTGATAGAGGGACTCCTTACTTTTTTGATATGCATCGGGGCGATTCTCATATATTTAAAAAGGAGAGTTATAAAAAACTTAGAAACTATAATTCCCCTTTTGATGTGTTGCTATCCAAACGATTTACAAATGCTAAAATTCAAAAGATGGAAGTACAAGAGGGAAACAGAATCCTTAAAATCTTTGCATCTTCAAGCTCAAAATACAAAGCTCAAAATTCTATTTTACAATTTGAATTTACAGGTAGAAATACAAATGTAATCATACTTGATGAAAATCTTGTCATCTTAGAGGCATTTCGCCATATAGATGAAAGAACCTCTTTTCGTGAAGTAAAAGTAGGAGTTACCCTAGAGCCTCTTCCGCCTAGAGAGTTTAAAGAGAGCGATGAAAAAATAGAAGATATTGAAGATTATCTTCACGGTGAATATAAAAAAAGAGAAATATCCCAACTCACTGTTATAAAAAATCAAAAACTTCTAACAACTTCTAAAAAGCTAAAAAAACTACAAAAGCTTTATGATAGATTGGAAAATGAAGAAAAACTAAAAGAACAAAGTATAAAACTTCAAAATGATGGCAACTTAATTTTGTCAAACTTACACGATATGAACAATTATCAAAAAGAGCTTTTGGTTGTAGATTATGATGGAACCCCTAAAACTATCAAGCTCCCAGATGATGTAAGAACTCCAGCCGAAGCTGCAAATAGACTATTTAAAAGAGCTAAAAAACTAAAGCAAAAAGCAAAAAATACCTACTTAGAGAGAGAAAATTTATCTTCAAAAATCACATTTTTACAAAGGCTACAGCTTAGTATCAATTCTTCAAAAAGTATTGATGAAGTGAGTTTATATCTACCAAAACAGCCCAAAAAACTAAAAAAACGGATAAAAGAAAATGCAAATATCGAATCATTTTTCATAGAAGGATACAAAATAAGCCTTGGAAAAAATGAAAAAGGTAACATAACCTTATTAAAAGAGGCAAAAATGAACGATATCTGGATGCATATAAAAGATATCCCTTCAACTCATGTTATAATACGAAACGATAAAAAAACAGTCGCAGATGCAGTGTTAGAGTTTGCATCTAAACTTTGTGTTCAATTTAGCTCAGTACCAGAGGGCTCTTATCTGATCGATTATACATATAGACGAAATGTCAAAATGCGAGACGGAGCAAATGTAAATTATATAAAATATGACACGATAAAGGCTACCAAGGAGTAATCTTATGGCTATCACTCAACTTCACGGCATCTTATTTGCAAACCAAAACATGCAAGTAGTTGCATCTAAGCAGATAAGTTTACAAGGAAGAGTAGACTTTCAAAACCTAGTAGCTGCAGCTGCTGCAAATGATAAACAACGAGAGATTGACGAAACAAGAGCAGCAGAAGAGGGCAAAGGTATAAATCCAGACAGAGAACACAACAAAGAAAAAGCTGAACAAGAGATGGGAGAAAAAGCCCAAGAGACTAAAATAAGAGAGAAATCACAGAAAAAAGAGGAAGATGAAGAACTAAGTACCACTCGTATTTTAGATATAAAAGTTTAAAACAGATGTAAACCAAGCAAATTTGCTTGGCGTACATAAGTACTTATCCTATTGTACAGGTGTTTGATCAACTAGTTTTGCCTCTTGATCCTTCATATAAGATTCACTATACGGACCAGCGGGCAAAGTATATACCAATTTACTATTTGCTACATGTGCATAATCAACATAATCAGATGTAGCAGTACTTACAGCTGTTGCAACTGCATCAATTAGTAATCCAGCTAAACCACCCGCACCGCTATTAGAACTTAAATCCACTACAACTGTACCTGTGTATTTCCATAACTCTTCACTAGTTTTAGTAGATACAAGTTTTGCTTCTATAGAGACCGTAAGATTTGAAATAAGCACGGCATATAAAAGATCCCATTTTTTAATTTTGGTAAATAATACAGCATCTGCTCCAAAATATTCATAAAGTTTATCAAGTGGCATGTTGTATAGTAAATCAGTATCATATACGCCTTCTTGTTTCATTATTTCACTAACCATTTCAACAGGAAATATATAATAACCCATCATGGCAAAAGGCTCTTCAACAGTTGTCATATAATAGTCTTTGGCTTCAGCATCTGTACTTTCATTCATTGGCGGTAAAATCAGTATTGATTTAGGCTGTTGATCATACATTCTTGGAAACTCTTCACCTTTTGTGATATATTTTGCACTGCAACCAGAAAATATAAAAATTGCAACAACTATTAAAATCAACTTACTAAAGTTCATTTTATTCATTATTTTTTCCTTCTGTTACTTCAACTTTTTTTATCATTCTGTCCATAAAATGAGTTGCCTCTGGATAAGTTGTTTTTTCTTTTGTAAAACTTTCAATAGCTTCACTAGATTTTCCAGCTTTTAAATAGAGATATCCAAGATTAGCATACATACCAGGTGGTACTCGCTTGGATAAACTATTTTTAGATTCGGCAATAGTTTTTTCCATAGCTTTTTGAAGCTCTAAACCTGCCTCATCAGTTTGATATTTTTTTAGATTATAATAACTTTGACTATAATTGCCATAGTTATACAGATATTTTTTTGGCGAAGTACAACCAATAACAAGGAAACCTACAATAGTTACAATAAATAATTTGTATATTTTCGTCATTGAATTTCTATCTCTTTGGCAATACCATCACCCACATAAATATTTCTGTGAATAACTAAATTATTATCTCTATATACTTTTATTTCATGTTTGCCTGGTTTAATTTTATATTGATTATTTTTACCAGATTGAACTTCAAATAAAGCTCCATTATCAACAGAAACTTGAACATTGTTTACATCACCTGAAAAATAAAGAGATGATTTTTGTCCCTCTGTTAATACACTTTGTTTATAACCGCATCCAGAAAAAGTCATTAAAAAAATAAAACTTATTGCTATTAAAATTAATTTCATCTGTTTTCTCCTGGTTGAATATATAGTTGAGAATAATTTCCACTGTTAATATAAGATTGAAGATTGCCTTCAATAAGCTTTGCTAATGAGACTTCTTCATCTACACTATTTCCCATCGTTGTAATAATTTTAATCATTCCAACTTTTTTGCCTGGTAAAGTTATCATACTATTTGTCTGTGGATTTTTAACCTGTTTACCTTTTTTATAAATATCAAATATATCTCCTATTTTAATATTTTGACTTTTCCCTCCTGAAGTAATAAAACTACCATCTTCATATCCCAAAATATAACCTCTCCAAGGTTTATCAAGCATATTTTCAATGATATTTGATGTTAAATCTGATATCGCAGCACTGATTGCTTTATCATTGAGCTGTCCATCGTAACCTGCTTTTGCTCCAACACCCATAACTGTACCAGCTTCACTAGATGCAACACCTTTACCCTCTTCTGAATAGATAATTAAGCCTGTACTAACATCAACAATTCTAATATGCACTTTGGCAAAAGTCTCCTGTTTTTTAACTCGACTAAATACACCTACATCACTTGTCTCTTTACGACCAAATTCAGAAATTGACCCTAATATTAAAAAATCAGCTGCATTATCAAGCTTCTTCCCACTACCACCAATTTTAAGTTCTTTCTCTATTTTTGAGAGATCTGCTCTCTCTAACATAATAAATCTACCTGATTGATATAACTTTGTTGATAAAATAAGTAATCAAACAAAACTATTTTCATAATTTATCAAAAATATACTAATATCTAAAAATGAAAGATAACAATACAATAGACCAAGAAATTTTAAAAGAGTTAGCAGAGTTGAGGAAGAATGGTTTA